>MDTE01028106.1_pt1 | contig 25445 bp, 20 predicted proteins | sample 811231 | NCBI WGS metagenome assembly MDTE01 (sample SAMN05326651, study PRJNA326480) | marine metagenome | isolation source: seawater | place: Indian Ocean: Red Sea | collected 2010
AGGCGAGTATTTCCTCCTTCATCGCGCGGACAACCTGCGCTTTGCGTACGCGCAGCTTACTGTCTCGACCGACGATCCAGATCTGGTCGTCCTGGCGCAAGGCGGCCCGGGGCAGGACGCGAACGCCTTCGACCTCTCGTCCGGCGATCGCCACGTCGACGAACATTCCCACCGTCAGCGGCGGGATGCCCTCGGCGATGCCGCCGTACGGAGATTCGACCTCGATGACGAGGCGGGCCATGCGGCTCTGGGGATCGAGCTCCCCTTCGGTGCGGACTACGCGGCCGTCCCACTGATGGCGGTGGCCGGCGAAGGAGCCATTGATCACTGCGCTGGCGCCCTCACGGGCGAAGGCATAGGGTCGGTGGCCGCCTTCGGCGTTGAGATCGTAGATGGCATCACCGGTGTGCTCGCTGGCATCTGCTATTTCGACCGGCAGTGGCAGCGTGAACCAGCCGAGGTCTTCGTCGGGTACAGGCACTACGATTTCGGCTTTTTCGATACTATAAAGCTGGGCGATCGCCTGCCCGGCGTTGAGATGTTGGCCGACGTCGACGCGGGCGGTGCGCACCCGGCCGGCGAAGGGAGCGTACACTTTGGTACGTCCGTGGCGCAATTCCGTTTCGGCGAGGCGAGCTTCAGCCGATTGGAGATTGGCCTCGGCGGCGCGGAGTTGGGGTTTGCGCAGGACCAGGTCGGTGGGCTCCTGTCCCGCGCTGCGAATCCGCTCCCACTCCTGCTGAGCGATGGTGGTTTCTTCCCGGGCCAGTTCGAGCTGGTAGCGAGCCTGGGCGACCTGGGCTTCAGCCTGTTCGGCGGCGAGCTGGTAGTCGCGCGGGTCTATTCTAAAGAGCAGCTCACCCTTGGCAAAGGCGCCTCCGGGCTCGAATTCCGGGGCTTTCCAAACCACTATGCCCGAGACCTGGGGAACCAGATCGATCTGGGCGTCGGGGCGGACCGTGCCCCGTCCCTCGACTATGATCTGGACTTTCTGCGTTGGAGCGGCGATGGCCTCGACCAGCGGACCCGCATAGACGCGTTCGGCGCGCCGAGGCGGTTCGCGCATTGAGACCAGGAAGAGAAAGGTCGCACAGCCGATGGCGAGGATGAGGATTGGCAGGAGTACTTTTAGGACGCGTTTCATTGCGCAATCTCCGCGTGCTGAGAGGAAGTTGAGTCCGCGTAGACGAAGCCGCCGCCGAGAGCCAGGTGTAGGTCGATGCGGATATCGAGGCGCTGGCGGCGCAGGGAGAGCAGGCGGCTCTCGGCGTCGAAGGTCCGCCGCTGAGACTCGAGCAGGGTGATCAGGTCGGAGAGTCCTCTGGTATAGCGATCTTCGGCCAGGGTACGGGCGGCCAAAGCCTCTGCGACGGCGGTACTCAGGGCTTGTTGCTGGTCGGCGAGAAAGCCTTCGGCCTGGAGACGGCCTTCGACTTCGCTGTAGGCTCTGAGTGCGTTCTGGGCATAGGCGAAGAGCGCGGCTTCGGTTGCCGATGCAGCCTGATCGACTCCGGCGCGGAGTCGACCGCCCTGGAGCAGTGGTTGGGTAATATTGCCGACCAGGTTCCAGACCGAGAAGTCGCCGCCGAGGAGTTCGTCAAGTGCGCTCGATAAGCGTCCACCTGAAGAGGTGAGACGGATACTGGGCAAGAGCGCTCGGCGCGCGCTCGCCACTCGGCGCTCGGCCGCGGCGAGTCGGCGCTCGGCTGCTTGCAGATCGGGTCGGCGCGCGATCAGGTCGGCGGGCAGGCCGGCGGGAATCGGATCGGTGATCGAGGGCAATTCAGCTTCAACGGCGATGCGGGCATCGGGATAATGACCCAGCAGGACTTCGAGCTGCCTCAGACTCATATCGCGCACCTGGCGGCGTTGTGCGAGTGTGGCCTGAGCAGCGGCCAGGCTAGAGCGGGAGAGGTGCACGTCGAGGGATGAACGCAGACCGCGTCGATAACGACTCTCGATTTGTTCGGTCGAGAGTCGATAATTTTCGACTGAAGCACTGGCCAGTTCGACCTGGTGTCCGGCTTCGACGGCGGCGAAATAAGCCCGTGCGGTTTGGGCGATGAGCGAGAGCCGGGCGCCGCGCAAATCGGCGGCACTCGCTTGCCACTCGGCGATTGCCGCTTGGGCGTCGGCTCGGAGTCGGCCCCAGAGGTCGAGTTCCCAGCTCAAATTGAGGTTGACGCCGAAATAGCTGCTGGTGGAGCTCAGGGCTTGCCCTGCGCTTCTGGTGATGGGGAATCCGACGAACTTCTGCTTGCGTCGTGAGCCGTTGTCGCTAGCGTCTACCTGGGGCATCAACGGGGCACCGATGGCTTTGGCCTGAGCCTGGGCCATTTCCAGGCGGGCACCCGCCGCTTTGAGATCGTAGTTGTGTGCTAGGGCCTGGGCGACGAGGCTGTCGAGACGGGCGGTGCCGAGTGAGCGCCACCAGTTGTCGGCAACTGCACCGGCCGGAGTAGTTGTTCTCCAGTGCAACGGTGTTGCCAAATCGACTACGGGGTACTCGGTTTTGGGGGCTGAGGCGCAGGCGAGCAGCAAAGGGGTGAAAAGGAATAACCACCTCATGGGGTATCTCCGTGGGAAGAGGCGCGAAAACCCGCCGCGCTGAATTGTACCAGCTGATTTAGAGCGCCTTCGACATCGGATGGGTCGCAACGGCCTTGGGTAAAGGTCTTGAGTAGATCGCCGCCCGACATCAGGTGGGCCATGGAGCCTATAGTGAAGAATAGTCGCCAGGCGATATCCTGAGGAATGAGGTCCGGTTGAGCTTTTTGTAGGGCGGTTGCAAAGCGCTGATAGACCTCTTTGAACTCGTCCATGATCAGCATCTTCCACTCGCTGGGTTCGCTGAAGAGTCGGCCCAGCAAGCACATAAAGTGTTCGCCGCCGTGGTCGGGGTCGAGCCGCAGACGCAGGGCTGGGCCCAGGAAGGACTCGAGTACGCATTCCAGGGTCGGAGGATTATTAGCTTCACAATCATCGAGCAGCCGCAGTCGTTCCTCGTTGATCGGTCCGATCCGCCGGGCAAAGATCTGGCGGAAGAGCGCTTCTTTGGATCCGAAGTGGTAATTGACGGAGGCGAGATTGGCTTCGGCCTCGGTGGTGATATGACGCAGCGAGGTGGCATCAACTCCGCGCTCGGCAAAGAGGCGTTCGGCGGTATCGAGCAGGCGATCGCGCGTATCGTGGGTTGTATTATTCACAGACATGACCTATGAAGATCAAACGTTTGTTTTAATCAAACGTTTGAAAAATAGAGAACAAGAATATTCAAACAGCAACCGTACCCATTTGGTAACTTGCTTTATGAAAAAGAAACTCAGCGTTTTATTGGATGAGGTTTCCCGTTTTAGACAAGCTATTTAACTAATTCATTCCATTCTTGCTGCACTAATGACAATACGCGCCTAAGCGTCTTTGTCAACTGCTGAAAGCAGTGTACAGCGCTTCGAGTTTTTCGCTGCCGGGGTCGGTGTCGAGCACAAAAAAGGCGTAGTTGAGCTCCAACTTTTCGCCGCGGTTCAATTCGAGATCTTCTTCCATCAACAAGCCTGCTCCCAGTAAATTTTTGCGGGTGAACCAGGTGACGGGGTGGCGTGGATTGCGTGGGTGATCCATCATTGCGACAAAACCGCCCTGATTGCCCCGGGCACCGACCCAACGGGCGCGCTGGCGCATAATTTCTTCGTGGCCCTGCCGCCCTTTACTGCAATAATGGTTGGCATTGGCAAAGGGAGGTCCCATGCGCAGTTCCAGTCCGGAATAGCGCGCTGCACGCGAAGCGCCGATCACCACTTTGTCGCCGGCTGGTTCAATACGGGTAGAGATCAGATAGCGGTAGCCGCCCTCTATATTGGAGATGCGAAACGAACGGGTTTCGCAGGCCATGGGTTGGTCTGCGGCATTGAGCCATGAGAGCTCTTCGTCGATGGATGCGATATTATCGCCGCTGACGGCAAGATCCACGAAGCGCTCGTGGCGTTGTAGACCGTGGCTTTGTTCGACGTGCTCGTACTGCTCTTTTTCGGGTATATACCAGGGTCCGCCCCATAGGTTGGCATCGTTGACGTGGACCCAGCCGAAGTAGAGCCCGGTGTGCCAGGGGTGGTCGGCTGGTCGGTACTCGGTGATCAGGCTACCCGAGGGGGTGTAGAGCGGGGCGAAGCAGGGTTTGGGCGATTCGCTGCGTGGAAGTTCCTCATGGACCCGGTAGAGGGCGATGAAGCGGGGCCCGTCGTGGATTTCAAGACCGAGGCAGTTCTCCCGTAGTGCAAAGCGTCCCATGGCTAGTGCACCGGGTCTTTTTTGAACCACTCGATCGTCCGCTGTAGTCCTTCTTCGGGTGTGACCTTGGGTTCCCACCCGAGCTGGGTGCGGGCTTTGGCGATGTCGGGCAGGCGCACTTTGGGATCGTCCTGAGGCAGGTTGTGGAAGGCGATACGGCTCTGGCTTCCGGTCATGGCGATGATTTTCTTGGCCAGGTCCAGCATGGTGATTTCGTATGGATTGCCGATATTGACCGGGGTGTGGATTTCGGAGTTCATGAGTTTGTAGATCCCGGCGATCAGATCGCTGTAGTGGCAGATACTGCGGGTCTGGCTGCCGTCGCCATAGACGGTCAGGTCTTCACCTTTGAGGGCTTGGGAGATGAAGTTGGGAATGGCGCGGCCGTCGTCGCGGCGCATGCGTTCGCCATAGGTGTTGAAAATCCGCACGATATACGCACCGACCCCGTGCAAGCGGTGGTAGGCCATGGTCATGGCTTCGGCGAAGCGCTTGGCTTCGTCGTAGACGCCGCGGATGCCAATGGGGTTGACGTTGCCCAGATAGTCCTCCGGCTGCGGGTGGACCAGGGGATCGCCATAAACTTCGGAGGTTGAAGCCAGGAGAAACCGGGCCTTTTTGGCCACCGCCAACCCCAGGGTCTTGTGAGTGCCGAGAGCGCCGACTTTGAGGATTTTGATGCCCATTTCTTCGAAGTCGGGGGGGCTGGCGGGGCTGGCGAAATGGAGGATGAAGTCGAGTGGGCCATCTACGTGGATATAATTGGTCACGTCGTAGTGGATGAACTGGAAATTGGGGTTGCCGATGAGGTGGGCGATGTTTTCGGGTCGGCCAGTGAGGAAATTGTCCATGCAGATAACGTCGTGTCCCTCAGCGAGGAATAAATCGCTCAGGTGCGACCCTAAAAACCCGGCACCACCGGTAACGAGAATGCGCATAGTGGATTCCTTCCTGTATAAAGCCTGGTTCAGCGTCGTTCGAAGCCCCGTCGCAGGACGGCGACGATGCGTCGGGCACTCTGACCGTCCCACAATTCGGGGACCGGATAGTCGGTTGCGCGGTCTTGATCGAGTATCGCGCCTGCGGCGGCGACGATCCGATCCGAGTCGCTGCCGACGAGTTGGTTGCTGCCTTCAGTAATGGTCACGGGTCGTTCGGTGTTTTCGCGCAGGGTTAGACAGGGCACGCCGAGAACTGTGGTTTCCTCGGCGATACCGGCTGAATCGGTCAGTGCCAGGCGCGCCGTCTCTTGCAAATGAACGCTCTCGAAGTAGCCAACCGGGTCTATGCAGCACAAATTGGACATCGCTTCGATGCGTTCTGTAAATCCAAACGATTCGATACGGCTCCGGGTGCGTGGATGGACCGGAAAGACGATGGGCAGGCGCTGCTGGATCTGAGCGAGGGCGTCGAGGATTGAGGCGAAGCGCTCGGGGTTTTCGACGTTGGACTGGCGGTGCAGGGTGAGTAGGGCAAAGGTTTTTGGCTGGAAGCCCAGTTCACCGAGAATAGTCGATTCCCGGGCTCGTTCGCGGAAGTGGAGCAGAGTGTCGATCATCACATTGCCGACGCGGTGGATAGCGTACTCGGGGACGCCCTCGTCGCGTAAGTTCTGATCGGCGTCGGCCGAGTAGGTGAAGAGCAGATCGGAAAGTGCATCGGCGACGATACGGGTCAGTTCCTCGGGCATGGTGCGGTCTCTGCTGCGCAGACCGGCTTCGACATGGGCGATTGGAATGAAGCGCTTGCTGCTGGCAAGAGCACAAGCCGAGGTCGAGGTCACATCGCCGACTACCAGGACCAGGTCGGGTTCTTCTGCTGCGAGATACGCATCGAATTTGGCGATGATATCGGCCGCTTGTTGGCCCTCGTTGCCCCGGGTGACATCGAGGTAAGCGTCGGGAGGGGGCAGTGCGAGGGCTTTGAAGAAGATATCGGAAAGCTGGTAATCGTAGTGTTGACCGGTGTGGATGAGCTGGGGGGTGAAATCGTCGGGGTACCGGCGCAATTCCGATAAGATCGGGGCTACTTTCATGAAATTGGGACGAGCGCCGGCTACGATTGCGATCTTCATTTGATCTTCACTTGGGGTGATCTCTGGTTGGTTGTTCGGTGAATACACAAGGGTTGTCTGTGGGGCTGAGAGCGACTTGGTTTCAAGGTGCGAATATTTTACTTGGCCCCCGTCCCACGGATTCTCGACCGAACGACTATGGAATATAAGTCCTATTGGCCGGTTTTGCACGGGATCGGGTAGAGGAAAATCAAACTTTTTTTATCGGGGAGAGCAGACGGGACCTAAGCGTTGAAAAAACAAAAGCGAAGAGGGGATTTTAAGAGCGGGAGCAATTTCCTTTTATTGACTCAAGACAAATAAAAACAATAATTTAAAAATATAACAATATTTATTTGAGCCGATTGACATCCGATTTTAGTTTGTCTATGTTTGATCCACCAGAGAGGCGGTCTGCGATGATTTATCCGCTCTCTATACGGTGGCTCCCCAAGCGAACCTGGTCGTGATAGAGCCAGGTTTTGCCGTCGATTCTCTGTCTTTATTTATCTGTTGATAACGGTTTGTACTTCCCTGCAGGCCATTCCACTTAATTAGCATTGGCGGAGGCGGTTATGGCTTCGACTAGTTTTGCCCATTTACACGGTCATAGCGAGTACAGTCTGCTTGATGGAGGATGCCGGATAGGAGAGATGGCCGAGACGGCGGCAGAACTGGGGATGCCCGCACTGGCGGTTACCGATCACGGCAACCTCTTTGGGGTCATCGATCACTATAAATCCTGCCATGATGCCGGCATTAAGCCAATCATTGGCTGCGAAGTGTATGTGGCGATCGAAAGCCGCCACTTGAAAAAACCCGCCCGCGGTTTGACCCATGCCTCGAATCACCTGGTCTTGCTGGCCAAGAATGCCACCGGGTACCGCAACCTTACCAAATTGGTCTCCCGGGGATACCTCGAAGGATATTACTACAACCCCCGCGTCGATAAGGAACTCCTGCGCGAGTATTCCGAGGGGCTGATTTGCATGTCGGCCTGCATCGGTGGCGAAATTCCGCACCTGATCCAGCGCGAGGGGCTTGCCGAAGCCGAAAAAGTCGCGCGCGAGTTCATGGAAATTTTTGGTGATGATTACTATCTCGAGATCCAGCGCCACGATCTCGAAGCAGAGGTTGTCATCAACGATGGCCTGCTCAAGTTGCACCAGAAACTCGGCGTGCCCCTGGTGGCGACTAACGATTTTCACTTCCTGGGAGCCGACGATCACGACGCCCACGATGCACTGATCTGCATCCAGACCGGCAAGACCGTTGACGAGCAGAATCGGATGTGCTATCCCGACGGGCTTTATATGAAGAGCCCGGATGAGATGTACGAGTTGTTTTCCGACCTGCCTGATGCGTTGGAACGCACCTTGGAGATTGTCGAAAAGTGCAATGTTGAGTTGGAGTTCGGCCAGACGTACATGCCGGATTTTCCGATTCCCGCTAGTTATGCGTCGAGTGACGATTATCTGACCCAGTTGGCGCAGGAGGGGTTGGAACGTCGGTACGGCGAGCGGCTTGATACCGAGATCCAGGAGCGGCTTGCGTATGAATTGAGCGTCATTACCAGCCAGGATTTTTCTGGCTATTTCCTCATCGTCTGGGACTTTATCAACTATGCCCGTCAGCAGGATATAACGGTGGGGCCGGGGCGCGGTTCGGCCGCCGGCTGTCTGACTTCCTACTGCCTGGGGATTACCGATACCGATCCGATCAAATACGATTTGCTCTTCGAGCGCTTTCTCAATCCCGAGCGGATAGAACCACCCGATATCGATATCGACTTTGCTCACACCGGGCGCGATAAAGTACTGCGGTACGTCGTTGATAAATACGGCGAGGATAATGTTTCACAGGTGATCACCTTCGGTACGATGGGAGCCAAGGCGGTGGTGCGCGATGTGGGGCGGGTTTTGGGAATGTCGTTCGGCGAAGTCGATCGGATTGCCAAGCTGGTGCCTACCGAACTGAAAATCACTCTCGATAAAGCTATAGATCGGGTACCCGAATTGCAGCAGATGGCCAATTCGCACGGCGATGAGGGCAAGCTGATCGACTATGCCCGCAAACTCGAGGGCATGGCTCGCCACGCCTCGGTCCATGCCTGTGCGGTCATTATCGCTCCCAGCGATCTGACTGATTACGTACCGCTCTATCGCGCTCCCAAGGATGGTACCATCACTACTCAGTTCGTCGGTGAGACCTGCATGGATGTGGGGCTTTTGAAGATGGATTTTCTCGGCTTGAAGGAACTTTCGCTGATGGACGAGGCCGAGCGACTGATCCGGCTCAAAGAGCCCGAGTTTGATCTCGAGAAAATTCCCTGGGATGACCGAGCCACCTTTGAGCTTTTCGGCCGCGGAGAGACCATCGGTGTCTTCCAATTCGAATCGGGGGGGATGCGGGAGTACCTGAGTAAGCTCAACCCCGACAACCTCGAGGATATCATTGCGATGAACGCCCTCTACCGTCCGGGGCCGATGGAAAATATTCCGACCTTCATCAGCCGCAAAAGCGGCCAGGAGGAGGTGGTCTATCCCCATCCGAAACTCGAGCCGATTCTGGAGCCGACCTATGGGATTATGGTCTACCAGGAGCAGGTGATGCGGATTGCGCAAGAGCTAGCCGGATTCAGCATGGGGCAGGCCGATATCCTGCGCAAGGCGATGGGCAAGAAGAAGCCCGAGGAAATGGCCAAGGTCAAAAAAGATTTCGTCGTCGGTTGCATCGAGCATGCTGTCGATAAGGGGCTGGCTGAAAAGCTCTTTGCCGATATAGAGATATTTGCCGGCTACGCCTTCAACAAATCGCATGCGGCTTGTTATTCGGAGGTCGCCTATAAGAATGCCTATCTCAAGGCCAATCATCCCAAAGAGTACATGGCCGCCAGTTTGACTATGGACCGCAACAATACCGACCGGTTGACAATCTTACTCGACGATTGCCGTCGCATGGGTATTCCAGTTCTTCCTCCCGACGTCAATCAGAGCACACTCAATTTTACACCGACTGACGAAGGGATTCGCTATGGTCTCTCCGCGATCAAAAATGTCGGCGAGGGTGCGGCACAGAGCGTGATAGATACCCGGCTCACGGCGGCCTCGTTCGTCACCCTCTTTGAATTTTGTGAACGCATCGATTTGCGTGCGGTCAATCGCCGCGTCGTCGAGAATTTGATCGCTTCTGGAGCATTGGATAGCATCGAGGGCAACCGCGCCCAGAAGGTGGCCGCTCTGGAACTGGCGTTGAGGTCGGCGGCCAGAGCGCAGGAAGAGCGCGAGAGGGGGCAGATCAGCCTTTTCGATAACGGAGGAGACTCTTCGGAGTTGGAGTTGCGGGATCTGCCCGAGGTCGAGGAGTGGCCCGAACGCGAGAAATTAACCAAAGAGCGCGATTTGCTGGGTTTCTATATCTCCAGTCATCCGCTCAAGCCCTATGCTCGAGATTTGGAGCATTTTGCCCAGCCTATAAGCGAGATGGATCAAGTGCAAGATGGGAACCAGTTGCGCGTCGGTGGCCTTGTTGAAGAGGTGCGAAAGCTCTTTGACCGCCGTGGGAACCCCTTTGCTTTCGTCACGTTGGAAGATCTCAGCGGCAAGGGCGATATCGCATTCTTCTCCGAAGCTTTTGCCAGTCACGAAGACCTCCTGGTTCAAGGAGAGACGATTCTAGTCGAGGGTCGGGTTTCGGAGCGCAATGGTCGGTTGAGTTTACAGGCGGAAAAGGCGGTGCATCTCCAAACGGCCCGCGAGCAGCTGACCAAGGCGGTTAATCTTTCTCTGCCGTACGAAGAAGTCGAGGAGGACATCCTCGATGGATTGCGCCAACTCTGCAAGCGTCATATCGGGGATTGTGAGCTTTTAGTGCACCTTAAAAACGGCGGTGAAAAGGATGCTGTGGTGCGCTCTCGGACGATTCGAGTCAATCCTTGCGACGAACTTCTGCGCGGTATCGATGACCTGATTGGTCCTCGTCGCACCTGGCTGACTGCTCAGGTGCAGCCTCCGGCAGTTAACGCGACTGAAGAGCGGCATTTTCGCAGGCGTGAAGTTGGTGTTTGAACCGATTGCTGAAGAAGTTGCAGGAAAGCCGGTTGGATTGACAGGTCTACTGTCCGTCCTATATTCGAGATCTCAACTCGGATGCTAGATTCCGTTAGACAGGACAGCGATATGCGCGTATTGGTGATCAAGGGATTTGTCTGTGGGCTGCTACTTCTGGTTTCAGGTTGCGGCGGTGCTGAGACTGAGCAGGCAGGGCAGGGAACTCCTCCGTCGGGAGCATCGGTTTTTCCTCCGGAACTCTATGCGTGGAAGGATCACCTAGGGCAGAATATCGATTTGCGCGATTATCAGGGCAAAATCGTCCTGCTAAACTTCTGGGCGACTTGGTGTGGACCGTGTCGCTACGAAATTCCCGACTTGGTCAAGATCCGCAGTGAATATGATCCAGAACAGGTAGTGATCATCGGCGTTTCCTTGGATCGGGGAGATGAGGAACAAGTTCGACCGATGCTGGGTAAATTCGTCGAGCGTTTTGAGATGAACTATCCAGTGCTGCACGATGGCGAATTCGAACTGATCCGCATCTACTACAAGAAGAATATGGCCAGCGTCGCCGTGCCGATGACCTTTGTTTTCGACCAGCAAGGCCAGATTTATCGCACCCATGTGGGGGTACCACGCGATAAGAACGGCCGGCCGAATCCCCTCAGTGTGTTGAGTGAGGACATCCGAACTCTCTTGGCTCGCTCCTAGTCGGGCACTAAAGAAATAACCACAAAGGGATGACTCAGAATGAGTCATCCCTTTGTGGTTATTTCTTATGCCGGAGCGAGATGAGAGAAAAAGCTCCTGTTGAGACCTCTCGCGAGTTAGTCAGTGCGCGAGAGATCAGCTTCTTAATAGTTGGAGTAGTATTCCTCCAGAATTTTCTTGCCGTGGCGTTTGACCAGTACTTCCTTGAATTTGGCGATGGAGTCTCCGTCGCGCAGGTGCTTGAGCATTGCGCTTTTGGACATCACCATCAATGTTCCGCTTTTATAATCGGGGAAGCGGCAGAAGTTGGTTTCGGTTGGTTCACCGGTCAGGCAGCAGGTGTCTTCGAGTTCGAGCTCGATCTGAGTACCGGGATCGAACGAAAAATCGCTACTTTCGTCGTTGCTGGCGGTTTCGGACTTTTTGGGCCTTGCCATATCGGATTCTCCTCATTGATATCAGACCCATGAATATAACGATACCCTGTAGAGAGGCAAGGTCAGTAGGGTAGGTCCGCAAAGCGCGAGAGGATATCGGGACCATCTCGGGTGACGGCTACGGTGTGCTCGAATTGAGCCGAAAGTCTGCCATCGACGGTGACAGCGGTCCAGTCGTCGTCAAGCACGCGGGTATCGGCTGCGCCCTCGTTGACCATGGGTTCGATGGTGAAGACCATGCCGACTTGCAGTCGTCGTCCGGTGCCGGCGATGCCGTAGTGCAGCAGCTGTGGCTCTTCATGAAAATTCCGACCGATGCCGTGGCCGCAATATTCGCGTACGACCGAGTAGCCGCGCTCTTCGACGTAGCTTTGGATCGCGTGGCCGATATCGCCCAGGCGCTGGCCGGCTATGGAGGCGGCCAGACCTTCTTCCAGGCTCTGGCGAGTCGTGTCGACTAAGCGTTGGGCGTCAGGGCTGATCGAACCGGCCTGCATCGTGACATTCATATCGCCGTGATAGCCGTCTTTCTTGACTGCGATATCGACGGCGAGGATATCGCCTTCTTGTACGACGCGTTCTTTGGGTATGCCGTGGACGACTTCGTCATTGATGGAAATGCAAATGCTGCGGGGGAAGCCGTGGTAACCCAGGGCGCTGGCGCTGGCACCCTGGCTGCGAATGTACTGGTCTGCTATCTGGTCGAGATAGAGGGTGGTAACTCCGGGCTTGAGTTCTGCTTCGACGCGTTGCATCGCATCGGCGGCGATGCGGCAACTGGTGCGGATGCGGTCGATTTCGACCGCTGATTTAAGATGTACCATAGTGAGAGAAAATCGGCGATTGGTTGGGGATCTGTCAAGATGTTATACTAAATGATTGGTAGCCTTAATCAGCTGCCCGATTCTGTGCAGGTCGTGTGTTTTAGATGCGGACTGGCAAATTTTTGATTTTGTACTGATACATCGGGCTCGGGGAATTTGGGATAGAAAGCGTTCTGAGATTGATCCCCGGTAACTGGATCTCGACTCCTAACAAGACATGCTCAATAAATAATGGCGGCACCTCGCGTATCTGTACTCATGCCCGTATATAACGCGGCCGAAACACTCGAGGAAACGCTGCAGAGTATCGCTGCGCAGAGTCTCGAGGATTTCACGGTGGTGGCCGTCGATGATGGTTCGCAAGATGGTAGTGGTGATATTCTGAGGGAGTGGAGTCGCAAGGATCGTCGTTTTAAAATATTGTTGGAGCAACACCGAGGTATCGTTGAAGCGCCCAACCGGGGTTTGGCATTGTGTGAGGGAGAGTTTGTCGCGCGGATGGATGCTGACGATCGGATGCATCCGCAGCGGCTGGCGAAGCAAGTGGAGATCCTGGAGGCAGATGCGGAATTGAGTGTCGCAAGTTGTTTGGTGCAGACCTTCCCCCGTGACCAAGTGGGGGAGGGGATGCGGATCTACGAAGAATGGTTGAATGGATTGGTAGAAGCTGAGGATATTGCGCGGGAATTTTTTATCGAGAGTCCAATTGCCAATCCATTGGCAATGATGCGGCGTGAAGAGTTGAACTCATTGGGTGGGTACCAGGACCGGGGATGGCCCGAGGATTACGATCTGTGGTTGCGCTACCGAGCGCTGGGCAGGCGCTTTGCCAAAGTACCGGAGGTTTTACACTACTGGCGTGAACACGGGGGGAGAGCGACTCATACGTCTAGTCGCTATTCGGTGGAGAATTTCTTGCGGGCTAAGGCGTATTATCTCTGTGAGGGATTGCTGCCGCAGCGGGATGGGCTGGTTGTCTGGGGTGCGGGTAAGACGGGGCGGCGGATCGCTAAGCACCTGGAGCGCGGAGGGTGTGCGCCGGAGGTCTTTATCGATATAGCGCCTGGAAAAATCGGTGGTACCTTGCGCGGCAAACCGGTTATAGGGCGGGATGAGCTGCCAGCCTGGTGGCGGCGTTATCAGCGGCCGATCCTCCTGGTCGCGGTGGCATCGCGAGGAGCGCGGATATTGATTCGGGAACATCTGGGTGGATTGGGGATGGTTGAGGGAGAAGATTTTTTATGCGTGGCCTAAGTAGAAAGGTAGTGAAATGACGGTACAATACTGTCTCAACTCATCGACGATACGTCCAGCAGCGCTGATGGAAAAGATCCGGATCGCTGGGCAGGTTGGTTATCGGGCAATCGAATTGTGGAACGACGATTTGCAGGCCTACCAAGAACAGGGTGGTTCGCTGGGGGATGTGCGGAAGGCTCTAGCAGATTATGGACTGGTCGTTCCGACGGTCATTGCACTGCACGGTTGGTTAGGATCGGAAGGCGAAGCGCATGCTCAGGCGTTGGAAGAGGCCAAAAGACGGATGGAGCAGGCGGTTGCTGTGGGTGCTGAGTTCATCGTTTCCAGCCCGCCGATGGATTCCTGCGATTTGAGCTGTGGTGGAGTTGATTATCGCGAATTGTTGGAACTCGGCAGAGCTATGGGTGTGCGGCCGGCGATGGAATACCTGGGATTCGTGCAGAGCGTATACACCATCGAACAGGCCTGGCAGATCGTCGAGGATGCCGATCATCCCGATTCGAGCTTAATTATGGATCCGTTCCACATTTTGCGCGGTGGCGGGTCTATAGAGAGCATCGCTCTGGTTCCCGCCGATAAGATAGCGATCTGGCACTGGAACGATGCACCGAGCGATAAACCCTTTGCCGAGCAGACCGATGCCGATCGGGTGATGCCGGGGGACGGGATCGGACCTTTGCAGCGGATCGAAGAATTGGCGTTGGCCCAGGGCTACGAGGGATTCGTATCGCTAGAACTCTTCAATCCGACACTGTGGGAAGAGGATCCGGAGGAAGTTGCCCGGATCGGCTTGGATAAGATGCAGAGGTATTTCGTCGGCTGATGCGAGCGATTGCGCAGGTGTTGAAAGCATGGGATGATCGCGGGGCAGTGCGTCCTTTCTTTATCGGCATCGGTGGGGGAAGTGCTGCGGGTAAGAGTACGCTGGCCGGGGAGCTGGCGGAGCACTTGGCACCGCTTGTCGTCGAGGTGGTCAACCAGGATCGCTTCTTTAAGAAGCCCGCAGAGATGCCGACGTATTTTTCGGCGATCAATCAGGGCGATCGTCCCGCCTACAACGAGCCGGATTCCTTCAAGCGCGAGGAGATGGTCAGCTATTGTCGCGGTTTAAACAGCGGCGATGTGGTGATTCTCGAAGGGATTCTGGTGCTGTGGTTTGCGGAGCTGCGGGCGTTGATGGACTGCAAGATTTATATCGATGCCGATGCCGACGAGCGGATCATTCGGCGGATTCGCCGCAATATGAAATCGTTGGCCGATTACGATTCGATCACCGATTATTACCTCGAGTCGGTGCGTTTTCAGCACGAGGAGTACAACGCGCCGACGAGGGAGTACGCCGATATGGTGATTCCAGGGGGAATGGCGGAAACGGCAGAGCGGCGGCAGATAGCTGAAGAGCTCTGTGCGGCTATAGCGGCACATCCGAGTTTTGGTTGTTCGCGGGCGTAGCTCTTGTGCCAGGGGGAAAGTCCAATCGTTGGGTATAATTGCTCGATTTCCTGATCACTTATTGCTCCACATTGAAAAAACGAATGGTTCAGCTTGCTCGATAAGATCGAACTCTATCAGGGCGATATCACTCGACTCGGCGTCGATGCGATTGTCAACGCGGCCAACCGTTCACTGCTTGGCGGCGGTGGTGTCGATGGGGCAATCCATCGCGCAGCAGGACCTGAGCTTTTGCAAGAGTGTCGGACCTTGGGGGGATGCGAGACGGGCAGTGCCAAAATTACCAAGGCCTATCGCCTGCCTGCGCGCTTTGTAATTCATGCAGTGGGGCCGATCTACAGCGGATCGCCCCAAGATCCGCTTCGGCTGGCCGGTTGCTATCGCACGAGCCTGCGGTTGGCCTTAGAAAACGATGTTGCGAGCATCGCCTTTCCCGCGATCAGTTGTGGCGTCTATGGTTATCCAATTGCCGATGCTGTACAGGTGGCGCTTGACGCGACCGTTGAATTTTTAGCCACGCACGATGCTCCTGCGCGCGTGGTCTTCGCGCTCTTTTTCCATCAATTCTTCACTCTTTACCAGCGTGCGCTGGCGGTACGAGAAGAAGGTCGCCGCAAATGATCTGGGACTTGGGTTTTGTGCCGAGCCGGGAGTGCCGTTCTGGGCGCCTGATGACCACCAGCGGGCGGGCTCTTTAGGGTGGGATTTATTTTTAAAGTCCTAAAATCTCGCGTATCTTCTGCGGCAGCGCACGCCAGTTCTCGATCAGGTAGCGGTTGCCATCGACGTCTTCGATTATCACCCGGTTGCCCGAGAGTATGCGCACGTTGGTGCGGTAACCGCGGATCTCGAGTTGGCGGGTTCCGCTGGTGGTCTCGATCTCGCCGCGCAGAACGCCGAATTCCTCGTCCAGGCTGTTGAAATTCAGAATCACGGGGTGGAAGTACACTTTGTCGAGCTGATCGGCAAGGGCCTGGAGGCTTTCGGAGTCCAGGTCCTGCGGATTTTCGAGCATACCCAATTCTTCGCCGTCGCTCTTGAAGATACCGATGAAAGCATTGGCCTTCTCCAGCGGGAAGGCTCGGCGGATAACCAGATCCGAGTACTCTTCGCCATCGATTGCGAGGATCAAACTGCCGCGCTGCGAACGAGAGAAATACATTTTTTTCGGATCGAGGAGAAAGTCCTGGTAGGAATAGCCGCGTTCGGTGCTCATAGCGCTCTCACTTTTGCCATTTCGGTCTGCATATTGACCAGATTGCGATAGACCCCGTCTTCCATATTCAGCAACTCTTCATGGGTGCCGATTTCGGCAATCCGTCCCCGGTCGAGAACAAAGAGTCGGTCGGCATTTTTGAGGGTTGAAAGCCGGTGGGCGATGGCGAAGGTTGTGCGACCGGCAACCAGTCGTTCAAGGGCTTCCTGAATCTCGTATTCGGTTTGAGTATCGACTGAGGCGGTGGCCTCGTCGAGGATCAGGATTCGCGGGTTGCCGATCAGCGCGCGAGCAATGGAGATTCGTTGACGTTCACCGCCAGAAAGTCGACCTCCGCGCTCACCGACTTGGGTGTCATAACTGTCCGGAAAATTCATGATGAACTTGTGGGCGTTGGCTGCCCGCGCTGCCTCGATGATCTCCTGGCGAGTAGCATCCGGATAGCCGTAGGCGATATTACTGGCGATCGACCCCTGAAAGAGCAGGGGTTCCTGGAGCACCACGCCGATCTGGGCGCGCAGCGCCTGTTGTTTGATCGCGGTGATTGGCCGATCGTCGATGCGTATTTGACCATCGGTGGCGTCGTAGAAGCGCGAAATCAAATTGACCATGGTCGATTTGCCGGAGCCGCTGGGGCCGACTATGCCGATCATTTCGCCGGGTTTGGTTTTGAAGTGGATCCGGTCGAGGATCCTGGCCGATCCATCGTAGGTGAAGCTGACGTTGCGGAACTCTATCTCGCCCTTGAGCGGCCCGGGATCTACGGCGTCGAAATCGTCTTGTACTTCGGGTTCGGTATCGATGATTTCAAAGACCCGTTCGGCGGTTGTAGCCGCGCTTTCGAGTTGCTCGGTTAGGTTGCAGAGCGAGCGTACTGGAGCGTAGAACATCACCATGTAGGCGATGAAGGCCTGCAATTCGCCGAGGGTCAGCGCGTCGTCGATTACCCGGTTGCCGCCGAACCACCAGAGGATGATCGAACCGACCGAGGTGATGAAAGCAATCGAGGGGATATAGTACGAGCGCATCTTGAAAGCGGTCATACGCGAGTCGCGCAGGTCGATATTGCGCTTGTTGAAGCGGTCCAACTCGCGGTTTTCCTGGGCAAAGGCTTTGACGACTTTGACGCCGGGTATGGTGTCGGCGAGCATGGCATTGAGGGTGGAGATCCGGCGCCAGATGCGGTGGAAAATCCAGTGGATGCGCGTGGTGTAGATGATAGTGCCGATAATCATGAAGGGGATCGGGATCAGCGCCATTAGCGCGAGCTCCCAATTCATCGCAAAGAGCATGGCGCAAATGCCGATAATGGTCAGGCCGTCGATGACGATGTCCTGAAATCCCGAGGTGATAAAGCCGCGCATATTCTCGGTATCGCTGGTCACCCGGGTCATGATCCGACCGGTACTCAGGTTGTTGTAGAAAGTTAGTGAGAGCGATTGCAGGTGGCGAAAGATCTGTATTTGCAGGTCGTAGACGATCCGCTGACCGAGCCAGCCCAAGGCGTACATCCGTATGCCGCTAATGATTCCGCGTAGGAGATAGACACCCAGTAGACCGAGTACGACCCAGAGCAGGAGGCGGCTGTGGTCGGGCACTCCAGTGGCGAAAGTGTTATCGACCCATAAGAGTAGTTCGGTAGTCAGCGCGGGTTCAGCCTCGACCGATTCGTCGACTGGAGATTCGTTGACATTGAGGGCCGGGACGATAACATCGTCGATCAAGGCTTTGTTCAGGAGTGGTGGCAGGAGACCGATGACCGTGAGCACGATGGTCAAGGCGAATCCGAGCAGAGCTTTGCTTTTGTAGGGCTTGATATAAGAGAACAATCGCCAAAATGTTTCGGTTTGACGCAGACAACTGGGACAGATCTTGGTACCGGGCCGGAAGGCGCGACCGCAGGTAGGACAGTGTTCGACGATCTTGACCGGTTGCGCGGTAGGGTCCTCTCCAGGGTCTTTGTCTTCTTCATCGACTAGACCGGCGGCCTCTATTGCCTGAGGTACGCTGGAGAATTTGTAGTAGGCGCTTTGCGAGAAGCGCAGGAGTTCAATGGTTTCATCCGCCAGTTCGACGACCAGCACGCCGCTGCCCACGTAGTTGCGGGTCTGGACTTTCTGCACTTCATCCAGACCGATACTCAGGGTTTGGGGTTTGTCCGAACCGTTGGGATGAAAGACCAGCAGCCGCTCGTCGGTAAGAGCGAACCAGGAATCTCCGTATTGGCCGTCGGGGCGGATATCGGTGGAGAGCAGGATGATCAGCAACTCACCGGGTTGAAGTTCGTTGCGGATATGGGGTTCCAGGCGTTCAGGTATGGGTTCGACCAGATCCAAAACGGTCCTATCTACTGTTTAAACAGTAATTTATCTTGAGGGAGTAATGGAGAGAAGTGTGGGGGATAGTACAAATACTAACATAAATATATGTTATATATAAAGTAAGAGATTTTTTTAAAATCGCAAATGGAGAGTTGTGGAATTTGGCGATCAAAGATCTAAAATCGACATATATCCATTTTTTTAAACTATTTAAGGGGTTTATTTTTTACTCGTGGTAGCGAAGAAAAAGGGTGGCCTTGGATACTGAGGATTCGCGGTCTGTGATTTCCCGTGATCCCCGGCGGGATTAAGGGTGTATTACCGATTTGGCCGGAGAGTAGAAGAGGGCGTAATAGAATTGTGCAGAGGACAACTTTGCGCGCTATTTGCGCAATTGTTTGGTTGTGGTGAAATTGAGCGGCAGAGAAACAGAGAAACAGAGAAACAGAGAAAAAAGGAGCAGTATGGTCCTTAGTCGGGAAGCATTGAGAGAGCGGCTGGATGGCTTGCCGCGGTTGGACTTGGCGGAGTTGCCGACGCCGATCGAGGAGATGGAGCGGCTGAGTGCGAATCTGGGGGGGCCGCGGCTGTGGGTAAAGCGGGAGGATTTGACGGGCATGGCATTAGGGGGTAACAAGATCCGAGAATTCGAATATCAGATCGCTCAGGCGGTGGAGCGGGGGTGCGATGTGTTGGTCCATTCGGCGGCCGCACAGTCGAATCAGTCGCGACAGACAGCAGCGGTGGCGGCGAAGTTGGGGCTGAAGGCGGTGATCGTGGGACGCAATGACGCGCATGCTCATTCACAGGGAAATTTGTTGTTGACCCGTCTCTTTGGGGCCGAGGTGCATCTGCCGGAACCAGCAGCACAGGCCCAAACGGTGGCGGAAAAGCTGGAGCAACTCAAGGCGGAGGGTCATGAGCCGTTCCATACCAGTTCGGATGCGCGCGTTTTTCGCAGCGTGGCTTATGTCGATGGGGCGCTGGAGCTTTTGTCACAGTTCGAGGATCGGGGGATCGAGCCCGACGCGATATATCTGTGTTCGGGGGCCTATACCCATGTGGGGTTGGTTGTAGCTTTCAAGGCGCTGGGTGTGGATTTGCGGGTGGTGGGGATTAGCCCTTCGCCGCGCGACGATCTGCAGGCAGCTATTGGTCATGCCGAATTGGGGCGCGAGTGCGCTGCGGTTTTAGATTTGGACCTCGAGTTGGAGGTGGAGGATTTCGAGAGTTATGCGGCCTTCGTTGGTGAGGATTACGGCGTGGTCAGCACCGAAAGCCGTCAGGCCCTGCACCTGGTTGCGCAGGAGGAAGGTCTCTTACTTGATCCATCGTATACCAGTAAGGCCATGGCTGGCCTGCTGGCACACGTGCGCGATGGGTGGTGGCAAGCCGACCAGAACCTTGTTTTTCTGCATACTGGTGGTACACCGGCGCTTTTTGCCTACGCTGGAGATTTGGGCTACTAATGAACTACCCCGAACCTGATAAGTCCCGACTTTCGAGGCGTCAGTCGCTGATCGACCGTCTGCGCCAGGACCTAGAGCCGGACCAGATTATCCACCATCAGGAGGATCTGGTTGCCTACGAATGCGATGCGCTTTCGGCCTATCGCCAAAGACCGATGCTGGTGACCTTGCCCGACAATACCCAGCAGGTCTCGGCAGTGCTCAAGGCCTGTTCCGAACTGGATATTCCCATCGTGCCCTGGGGGGCCGGCACCGGGCTTTCGGGGGGTGCGTTGCCAAGAGAAGACGGGGTTGTATTGAGCACTGCACGGATGCGGGAGATTCTCGACGTCGACTTGGAAAACCGCACGGTGACGGTGCAGCCCGGCGTGACCAATCGGGGCGTGAGCGCGGCGGTTGAGCAGTACGGCTTTTACTATGCACCCGACCCCTCGAGCCAGATCGCCTGTTCGATCGGTGGGAATATCGCCGAAAATTCAGGGGGAGTGCACTGCCTTAAATACGGTACGACTACCAATAATCTGCTGGGTATGGAAGTAGTCCTTGCCGATGGTGAGGTGGTACGGGTCGGTGGCAAGGGGATGGATCAGGCCGGTTACGATTTGCTCGGTCTTTTGACGGGGTCGGAAGGATTATTGGCGATTACTACCGAGGCGACTTTGAGGATTTTGCCCAAGCCCGAGGTAGCACGGGCGATGATGGCGGTTTACGATTCGGTCGAAGCAGCCGGGCAGGCCGTGGCTGAAATCATCGCCGCCGGGATGGTGCCGGCGGGGATGGAGATCATGGATCAGCTATCGGTCGAGGCCGTTGAGGGCTTTGTCGGTGCTGGTTATCCCCTGGGGGTTGCGGCGCTCTTGCTGGTCGAGTTGGATGGTCCGCAGTGTGAGGTTGAGCACCAGGTTGGGGAGTTGGAGGAACTCTTAGAGAGAGCAGGTGCCCGTGAGATCCGTCGGGCTCAAACCGAGGCCGAACGGCTCGCGCTCTGGGCGGGTCGCAAGGCGGCTTTCCCGGCGATGGGGCGGGTCAGTCCAGACTATTATTGTATGGATGGGACCATCCCGCGCGGCAAGTTGCCGTTGGTGTTGGGGCGAATCGGCGAACTGGCTCAGGCCTATGGCCTCAGGGTGGCCAATGTTTTTCATGCCGGCGATGGCAATTTGCACCCGCTGGTGCTTTACGACAGCAATATCGAGGGCGATCTGGAAAAAGCCGAGGAATTGGGAGCCGATATTTTGCGGCTTTGCGTCGAGGTTGGTGGGGTGTTGAGTGGGGAGCATGGGGTGGGCATCGAAAAACGGGAGTTGATGCCGTGTATGTTCAAAGATGCGGATTTGGATGCGCAGGAACGAATTAAGACAGGGTTTGATCAGAAGCAGATCCTGAATCCGGGCAAGGTGTTTCCAATCTTGCGGAACTGCGCGGAGGGAGGGGCGATGCACGTGCATGGGGGCGAGGAAAGATTTCCGGACTTGGAACGGTTCTAAAAAATAGGTCACTTGATGGACGAGTCGAATAACGCAACCGACGTGGTCCAGGAGCAGGTTCGCCAGGCTTTAGCGGAAAACGCGCCGCTGGATATTTTTGCCGGTCGCACCAAGTCTTTTCTCGGGCGCAAGCAGAGTGCGATGCCGCTAGATCTCTCCGGTCTGAATGGGGTTTTAAGCTATGAGCCGGGCGAATTGGTACTGGTCGTTCGGCCGGGAACCAGGCTGCGCGAGGTGGAGTCCCTGCTCGATGACCATAATCAATATTTCGCCTTTGAACCGCCCGGTTGGGGTGAGGCGGCGACAGTTGGTGGTACGGTGGCCTGTAATCTCTCAGGTCCGCGGCGCTTCAAGATGGGCGCCTTGCGCGACCACTTGCTCGGCATCGAGATGATCGATGGCTATGGCGAGCGGATTCGCGCGGGGGGCAAGGTGGTCAAGAATGTCACCGGCTACGATCTCTCCAAGGCCTTGGCCGGTTCCTTCGGTACCCTGGGTGTGCTTACTGAAGTGTGTCTTAAGGTTTGGCCTCGGCCCGAAACTCAGGCGACCCTGATAGTGAACGGGTTGGATCCCGGGCCGGCGTTGGAGCGGATGCTGGATTGGGCGGCGCGGCCACTGCAGATCACGGGGCTGGCCTACGACGAAGATACCGGGCTGGCGGTGCGTATCGAAGGTCCCGCCCCGGCGGTGCGGGCGCAGTTGGAAACGCTGCGCAGTGGGGAAACGGCGGAGTGTGCGTCAATGGAAGAAGATCAGTCGCGTGTTTTCTGGCGGCGCTGGCGTGAACTCGAATGGCTGATTGAGAAGCCGGGCTGGCAGCGTTGGCGCTTTTCTGGCCCGCCAACGAGAATGGTGCGGTTGATGGAGGCGCTCAAGGCCGAGGGTTTAGAACGCTGGGGTTTGGACTGGGCCGGTGGTTTGCTCTGGGCGCTCTTGCCGGTCGATGCCGAGGTCGGCCTAGTGCATCGCACGGCCTTCCGCCACGAGGCGCTGGGCTGGCGTTTTGCGGTAGATGAGCGCAACGAAGAGGCTTTCACTCCGCCCAACGCCGGTGTGGTGCGGATGAACCAGATGCTCAAGCGGTCGTTGGATCCGCAGGGCATTTTCAACCCGGGCAAAATGTTTGCTCTAGATGAGGTATAGCATTAGATGGCTGAGTTCAAAGTGGTGGTTTCGGACTATATCCTGCCGGATCTGGAGATTGAGCGGGAAGCAGTAGAAGCGATCGGGGCGGAGTTTGTAACGGGCCAGTGCCAGAGCGCGGAGGAATTGATTGCGCTCGCTCGCGATGCCGACGCGATCTTCAATACGTATTTCGGGCCGATTGGCGATGAGGTTTTCGCGGGATGCCCCAAGCTCAAGATCGTGGTGCGCTTCGGTATTGGTTATGACACGATCGATGTGGAAGCCGCGACCCGGCACGGGGTTATGGCGGTCAACGTGCCCGATTATTGTATCGATGAGGTTTCCGATCATGCGATCGGCCTCTGGCTATCCCTGGGGCGCAAGATCGTTTCCGCTGATCGCATGGTACGCACCGGCGAGTGGGGGATGAAGCCGCTCCAGCCGGTGCGTAAATTGCAAGGTCAGACGGTGGGAATCATCGGTCTGGGGCGGATCGGCAGGCAAGTGGCGCGCAAGTTCAGCGCGTTTGGCGTCGAGCTGATTTTTGCCGATCCGCATGTGGATGGGGATATAGATCTGGGCGTCGAGTGCCGCAAAGTGGAGCTGGAAGAGTTGTGTCGGGAGTCGGATGTGATCACCGTCCACGCGCTGGCCAACGACGAGACCCATCACCTGCTCAATGCCGAGCGTTTCGCAGAGATGGAACGATCTCCGATCGTGATCAACACGGCTCGGGCTCGGTTGATTGATTCTCAGGCGCTGGTCGCAGCGCTGGAAAAGGGCCAGATCAGCGGTGCGGGGCTCGACCTGGTCGAGGGCGAGGAAATACCGGGGGATCATCCGCTGATGAATTTCGATAACGTGGTGATTACGCCGCATGTCGCGTGGTACTCAGAAGCCTCGATCATTGAATTGCGGCGCAAGGCGGCGCAGGAGGTGGTGCGGGCATTGCGGGGGGAACGGCCGGTGAATCTGCTCAACCCGGATGTGGAGCTGCGCTAAGCTCGGAACTTCTTTAGGGCTCTACTCCGGACAGATCGCAGGGGGTTCAGGTAGTTTACACAACTAGCCGTCGAATCCACATGGATCTGGGCTCTTTCTCTCGTCGCGGGTGATGATGTACGCTCTTAGTGCAATGGCGATGAAATAGACGCGGACCTGGGGCGCGTCGGTGCTGGGTGGTGGCGTCGTTCTATGCTAGTTCTTCCCCTTTGATCTCTAAATATTCAATAGATATGCCCCGGTCTATAGTCCGGCGGGGGTGTTTCTTCTGCGCTGAGCCAGAGTGCACGTTCGTTGCGCGCCATGATGTACTGATAGTCATCGCGCGCATCGGGGATGGAGATATTGCCTTGCGAGGGATATTGGGCAATGGCCTCTTCGACGATATCGATACCCAGACCCGGAGTGTCCGGCACGATGATATGGCTATCGACGATTTCGGGCTGTCCCGTCATCACTTCGTAGCGTTGCGGCACATCGTCGGCCAAATGCTCCAAAATTAAAAAATTGGGTAGCGTGGCCATCAGGTGCACTGCCGCCATTTCAGCCACTGGACCGAGTGAGCCATCGTGCGGAGCCATCGTACAATAATGAGCCTCGGCCATCGCGGCGATCTTTTTCATTTGCGCAAGGCCTCCGGCACGCCCGGTATCGGGTTGGACTACGTCGATGATTTCCCGCTCGATTAATTCCTGGACTCCCCAGATCCCAGCGTGGCGCTCGCCGGCGGCGATAGGGATATCGACGGCCTCGGAGACACGGGCGATCGCTTCGATGTTTTCTGGGGCGACGGGGTCTTCGTAAAAGAGCAGGTCGTAGTCTTCGAGCGCGTGTCCTAATGCGATTGCATCGCGGGTGGTCAACCAGGGTGGGCCATGGACATCGACCATCAGATCTATTTCCGGGCCGACTTCTCTACGGATCGCATCGACACTTTCGACACAGTTTTTTATCCCTCCAGTTTTGATGGCGTTATAGCCGCGGTCGACCAGTTCGCGCGCGCGCGCCGTCTCGTGGGCATGGGCGTAAATCCGCACCCGGTCGCGCATTTTGCCCCCCAGCAGATTCCAGACGGGTTGCTCCAGCGCCTTGCCTTTAATATCCCATAGTGCCATCTCGATGCCGGTCATTGCTCCGGCTCCGACGATGCCGGTCATGCCGTGGCCCATCATTGCCACCTGCATTTTGCTCCACAGCTTTTCGATGTGGAAGGGATCCTCACCGATCATCAGGGGAGTCAGATCGTGGATTGCAGTCTCGACTACGCGTGGCCAGCCCGACGCTTCGCCGATGCCGTAGATCCCAGCGTCGGTTTCGACTTTGACAAAGAGCCAGTTGCGTGCCGACCAACCCCCGGTGTCCGGGGGTGCGCAGTGCATGAGATAGGTGTTGATCGCGGTGATATGCATATTAAGACCTCTCCTTGGTTTTCCGATTCATGATCAATTATAGGCAATGGTTGGTGTGCAATCCATGATTGATCCCATGTTCTGGGGTTAGAGCGGATCGTGTAACACGGCTGCGGAGTGGTCAGCGCGTCGCCGTTGGCGCGAAAGAGTGGGTATTTTCGGCTTAACTCGGCTTGGTCATAGTGAATCCGGGCAGCGTGCGCCAGCCAGGTTTAGCATGTATTTCGGGCAGGGTAAAGAATCCGATTACCATAACTAGTATGGGAAAATTCGACCATCGATTAGAGCACTCTGGGTTATTGTCGCCCGATCTTTCTTCGGTGCCGTATAGATTGACAGC
>MDTE01115075.1_pt1 | contig 25432 bp, 16 predicted proteins | sample 811231 | NCBI WGS metagenome assembly MDTE01 (sample SAMN05326651, study PRJNA326480) | marine metagenome | isolation source: seawater | place: Indian Ocean: Red Sea | collected 2010
ACGACGACGACGAGGCGCTCGAACGCGAGTTTGCGCGAATTCGAGCGAAGACGGAAAAGGCAAAGAAAATCCCGCTCTCGCCGCGCGAGCGCGCCGCGCTCGCCGACGAGTGGTCGCTCGAGTGTCGGAACATCGGTTTGAGTCACCTCGAGCGGTGCTTTCGCGCGCGCGCCGACGCGCAAGAGACCGAGGGACGACGAGACGACGACGACGTCGGCGGCGACGGCGGCGACTGGAACGGGTGACGGAGAAATCGCGATGGTGACGACGGACGCGAGAGAGAGAGACGCCGCGGTCAAAGACGTCGTCTATCTGATTTGTTTCGGTGCGCACGACGGCGCGAGGGCGCGCGAGACGGCGAGGGACCGTTTCGGATGGCGCGCGCGAGAGACGCGCCGGGTGACGCTGACGAGGACGCCGACGCCGAATCCGAACGACGACGACGACGACGCGTACGTGTGGCGGGGCGATCATAAATCCGCGAACGATGTGCGGAAACTCGTGCGCGCGGTGTGCGCGGAGATGGAGCGAACGAAGGGCGCGCGCGCGGTCGGGGTGCTTCGCGCGGGAGACGCGCCGGGACCCGCGAGCGAGGCGACGAGAGCGGCGCAAACGTTCATGGCGTTTCGAAGGGCGCTGTCGAGCGAGATCGAGTGCGGGATCGCGATAAAGTTAGGGGCGCCGCCGGTGAAAACGCCGTCGTTGCACGCGAATCTATCGTTTAATCTCGTCGTCGCGATGTGTCCCGCGAGGAGGGTGTTTCCGAGCAGACGAGGTCGAAGACGCGACGGGGACGAAGATCGAGGAGACGAGAACGAACGCGCCTCGCGCGCGTGGCACCGCGAACTCGAGCGCGCGTTGCGGGTGTTCGCAGATCAGACGAACGGACGCGTGACGATCCACGACGATGACGCGACCATCGTCGCGACGGCGTCCGAGCGATGGTCGTCGCCCGACGACCCGATTCAGAGACTCGCGCTCGGCGTCGCCGAACAACTCGACGACGTCTCTCATCGAGTTCGCGCCTTTGTCTCCGCTCGAGAACGCGAACTCGCGCTCGATGACGGCACGGTGGTTCGATTGATCCCGTCTTCGCCCGAGAGATGGTCCGAGGGTGGATACGCGGCGCTTCATTACGTCTCGGCGAATCCGGAACCGCGCGGCGTGTATTACGAAGTCGAAGTCGCGGCGTCCGGCGCGCGCGTCGGGTACGTCTCCATGCGCGCGTTACAGAGCGACCCAAACGCGGACACGATGTATCCGTTTTCATCTCCCGATTTCGTCTTCACGAGCGCGCAGGTGGATAGACTGTGCGTCGCGCCCGACGCGCGAGGTCGAGGCGTCAAGGAAATTCTCTTGCGAGACGCGTGCGACGGGTTTCACGCGTTGGGGTTACCCGTGCGCATTAAAACGGCGAAAGAGTCCGTCGTCGCGAGTTTTCAACGGTGCGCGCTCTTGGCGTTCGACCGCGTGAAGGATCCAAAGGCGCACGGCGTTCGGAAGACGCGCGGGACGAAGAGCGTGGTGGTGCTTCCCGCGACGATCCGAGGAGGACGGTGGCGTCGAGACGACGACGACGAGAGAGATTATTCAAATTGGAGGAGAGACTCCTCCGAAAGCGCGTCGGCGTCGGCGTTTTCGAAGAAGAAGACGGAGGTATTCGATCCCGTCTCGGCGTTTACCGCCGCGTTGAATCGAGCGACGCCAGACTCGATCGAATCGACGGCGGAGCGCATGTCCGCGGCGCTCCGTCGACATTCGGCGGCGTTCGGCGCGTGCGCCGACCGACTCGTCGCCGCGGCCGCGGCGCAGACGAATTACGCGATGACGTACGCGCGGTGCGTCGCGGCGACGTCCGCCGAATTCCGCGACGCCGTTCGCATTCGAGCGACGGAGAGGTTACGCTCGAGCGACGACGCGTCGCTCGTCGGCGCGGCGGAATTCGTCGTCGAATTATGGCGCGCCGACGTCGTCGCGGATGACGAATTCGAGCGATGCGTATTCGACGAAGCGTTCCTGGACGCCGACGCGCCGAATTTCGCCCGCGTCGACGTCGCATTTCGTGCGTTGCTTCGTTTCGGCGAGACGCTCGCGCGAAGACCCGGGACGCGCGCGCACCGCGGCGCGTGCGCGCCCTCGGGCCGGGAACGTCTCGCCGCGCGCGGCGCGCCGCGACGAACGCTCTTTCTCGCGGAGGAGGTGGACGAGCACGCGCGCGGCGATTTCCAAACCGCCAGACGACGACAATTCGGACGACCACCGACCGCGTCGTCGCGCGCCGACGCGCACGACGCCGCGCGCCGCGAGATGAAATCGCTCGTCGTCTCGTACGACGACGGCGGGGAGGAACGCGCCGCCATTCTTCGCGGCGAACGCAAGGGTTGGATCTTTTGGTACGTCGGTTCTCCCGTGACGTCGCGCTCGCTCGACACCGGCGCGCCGAGCGCGTACACATTCGTCGCGAACGATTCGCGCGGTCGCCGCTTCGTCGCGACGTCCGAGTGACGGAGACGAAGACGGAGACGGTGACGGTGACGGAGACGGTTCGCGGACCCAGCCCGTATTGAATTTTGTAGATGTTGTACAGTACAATGCTATGTATTCGCGTCTGAAAACGTAAACATCATCACCGTCGATTGTCGACAATTCACCACGCGCACCGGTTTCCCCCCCGCTTGATCCAATAAACTCCGCATCTCTCGTCCGTCGGGCGGTTTCTCCGAGCGCACGTAGACGAAAAAGCTCACCGGATCCGGCGCCTTTTTACTGAAACTTCTATTCGGTTGGTACACCTGAAACGTCGGCGAGACCCGCACCGGAGTCTCGTCGTATTCCAACGGCGCGGGCGCGCGCGGCGCGTTCGCCTCGACGGCGTCGTGTATCTCCGGTCCGATCCACGCGTGTCCCGGATGACGCGTCCACGGCCACCACCCGCGAGACCTCGCGCCTCGCGCGCGAGACGTCACCGACACCGTCTCCACGCGTCTCTTTTTCGTCATCACCCCATCCCCATCCCTCGCACCCATCTCCTCCTCCTCTTCTTCCCTCTCCCTCCTCCGCGCCCACCGTCCCAACCCATCCGCGTCCGCGCTCCACGTCTCCGCGTCCGCGCGCGCGTCCGCCGTCCACGCCGCGCCGAACCGTCGACACGCGAACCCCAATCGACACAAATACCCGTACGCCAGGTACTCCTCCCTCGACACCCCGCTTCGCGCGCACAACGCGTACACCGCTCGCACGCTCGCCGGTTCCTCGTCCGACTCGCGCATGAACAACGCCAGACGCTCCGTCTCGACGAGAAACGCGCACTCCTCGGGGAACAACCACGTCGCGTCCCCGCGCGCGCACCCGAATCTGTGAAAGTGTCTCCCCCTCGTGCGCACCACCTCGGCGCGGGAAACTTCCGGGCGCCACACGGCGCACGGAAGCGCGCTCGCGCTCGCGCCTCGCGGGGCGGACCACGCGCGGCGCGCGGTGTCGACGGCGCGCGCGACGCGGTCGAGGGTGGATTTTTCGTGCGCGTCCGCGGCGTTCGACGCCTTGGGACCGCGTTTGAAGACGCTCGGGGGGCGTTCGGGAGCGATGGGGGGGAGGGTGGGCATGGTGGGCGTCGTGCGGGCGGTGCGAGACGCGAAGCGAGGCGTCGCGCGCGACGCGAGGCGCGGTGTGACGATGCATTTCATGCATTCATGAATTCGTCGCGTCGTCACATTCACGCGCGCGCGGCTCGCGTTCGGTCGCCCGCGACGTCGACCGAGACGACGGGGACGAGGAGGACGAACGCGCGCGCGACGCGAGCGACGGCATGCGTCGAACGGACTCGCTGACGCACATCGAACAGGCGATGAGTTCGGTGAAATCGTTGCGAGGGAGAGGTTTAGATTTACCCAACACGCCGCGGTGGTTGCGACGGAAGCACAGGTGCGCGCGAGGAGACGAGGGATGCGGGGGGCGCGCGTTCCTCCGCGCGTCGCGCGCGACGGGTGAGGGGAACGGCGGAGACGTCCCGCGACGACGACGACGATACGATTCGAAACGACGGCGAGAATCTTAATCGTAATCTCGGGCGAGTGACTGACGATGATGACTCGTACCGATCGATCGCGACGCGCGTTTAGGACGATTATGTGCGTGGCGTTCGCGGTGGGCGTGTTCGCGGTGGTGATGATCGTGAGGTCTCGGTCGCCGGTGGCGAGGCGGGACATCGACCACATCGCCAGAGCCGTGGCGAACGAGGCGAAGGCCGTGGCGAACGAGGCGAAGCGCGCCAATAGCGTTATAGGTGGGTAGGAGACGGATTCGGTTCGTGATTGGATCGTTGATAGACATTTGTAGTAGTGCATCGTGCTGTACGTAGGCGAACAGAAAAAAAAAACATCGCCGTCGAACGCCGCCGTCACGTCTTCGGCTCGGCGTCCGGCGTGCTCGGCGACATCGTCGCGTCCGAGTCCGCGCCCGTCTCGTGTGGTTGTGGTGAACTCGATCTCGATACCGGTGGTGTCGTAGGCTCTCGCGCGATGTCCGGAGACTCGGGCGACGGTCGTCCCGCGGCGACGTCCTCGGGGGCGCTCTCGCGTTCGACGCGCGGTTCTTCGTAATACTTGCGTTGTTCCTGCGCGTACTCCATCGCGTACTGTGGCATCATGGGCGGTTGCGCGTAGTAAGGCATCGGGTACTGCGGCGCGTAGTAAGGCATCGGATACTGCTCCTGCGCCCCGTACGGAGGGTTGTACAGTCCCGTGTACGGTTGTCCAAAGTACGGCGGCGCGTACATCGGCTGATGATACTCCATGTGATGCATCGCCGTCGCTTGATACGGCGTGACGCGCGACGCGGCGGAAGGTGGCTGCATCGGCGGCATCGACGCGCCCTCGTTCGCGTACGTCGAGGGAGACGCCGTCGACGTCGTCGGTTGGTCCACCACCTCTCGCGCGGGCGAGTGTATCGGCATTCGTCCTATGCACATATCGTTGATCATCCTGGCCGCGTTTCTGCACGCATCCACGGGTCCTCTGAGGTACACCATCCTCGCCGGCGCCCCTTCTGGAGTCTCCGCGTCGGTTTGAATCTGAATCTTCGCTCGAGTGCGCTGTTGAATGAACTTGACGTTTTCGCCGGATCGACCGATGATCATGCCAACCTTGGTGTGCGGAATCGTCATCGTCGCCGTCGCTGGCGCGAGTCTCGCCCCGGTGGGCGCGCGTTCACGCCGCGTCGCGCTTCCGTCAAACTCGGCCGACGTCTCGCGGTACCTCGCGTCGACGTCCTCGGCGAGCTCGGCGCGTTCCTCGCGAAGAAACGCCGATACCAACTCCGTCCCGCCCATGCTCTCAAACAGCGCCCCGATCGCGCCCTCGCCGTCGCGCGTGCGATCGTCTGAATCATCGATGAGACGATGAATCATTAACACCGCCTCGCGACACCGTTCGGGCGCGCCCTCGATCTCCACGCGACGCTTCGCGCCGTCCCACGAATCGCGAGCGATGGATATTCTCGTGCGCGTTCGATTCTGCACGAACCCGACGTGACGACCCTCCCGACCGATGACGAGACCGACTTTGCTGTTTGGAATGTGTAAAATCTCGACGTGCGGACGCGAATCTTCGTACACCTCGGCGTCGAGATCGATGACGCCTCGATCCCTGACGTTTTGCGGCGGCGCGCCGCCGACGCCGCCGTCTCCGTCTCCTCGTCTCTCCGACGTCGGAGTCGTCGTCTCCATCGGCGACGACGGCGACGACGGCGACGACGGCGACAAAGACCCCTCCGAAAACGCCCCCTCACACCTCGTCCCCATCGTCGCCTCGCTCGCGACCACCACCGGACCGATCGGCCCTTCCCTCCCGTCGCCGATTCTCGGTTCCCGATGTCGTCGACCTAAAATTTTCACATCCCCGCTCCTCGCATCCGGCGGCGGCGTCAACGGTAACGGCGGTCGCACCACCGGAACCCCCCGTCCCGCGATCTCCCCGATCCCTCTCGGCGTCACCACCCCCCCTCCTCCCCCATCACCACCGACCGCGATCCTCTCGCCTCCGCCTCCGCCTCCGCCCTCGGCGCGCGCGCCGGGACTCGGCGCGCGCGCGCGTCCTCGACCCGACGTCCCCGACCGTCGTCCGATCGCCCCGTTCGCGCGCGACATCACCCGCGGGAATTTTCACGCCACCCTAATTCCCCCGCGGCGTCCGCCGGTGTCGCGCGCTCGCCCGTTCACGCGCGCGTATTCCTCACGCGCGTCACCGCGGTCTCGGTGTCGAGCGCGTCCGCGTTCGCGCGTCCTCACGCGACGACGCGACGACGCGACGGCGCGACGCGCGCGGGCGAACGATGAATCGTATGTATTTTTTACCTCGTTCTCCCGCGTTCGCGCGATCGTTCGCGCGTCGACGCGCGCGCGTGTGCCGAGAGGAACCTCCCATGTGAAACTTTGGATGTGAAGTGACACTTTGGATTCACATCGGCGGCGGGAAGCGAAAGCGAGCGAAACGCGCGTCGACGGCGCGATTCGCGGATAATACCGCGTCGGCGAGTTGATTGAAATCGTGTGCGGTGGGTTGGTCGTCGTCTGTGGGGTGAGGGGACCAAAGCACGGCGACGCCGAAACCGGCGGATCGAGCGGCGGCGACGTCGGCGACGGGGGCGTCGCCGACGTGCGCGCAGCGGGCGGCGGGGACGTCGGCGGCGCGGGCGACGGCGTGGAAGAATTCTTCGCTCGGTTTCTCGTGACCGATGTCGGCGGAAAAGACGATGGCGTCGAATTCGTCGTCGAGGGCGAGGGTTCGGAGGAGTGTGGGGAGACGAGAGTCCCAATTGGAGGCGAGGACGACGCGAACGCCGGATCGGCGTAATCGGCGCGCGGCGTCCACCGCGCCGTGCGCGATGTGCCATGCGCTTGGATGTTCGTAGTGGAGGTAGAGTTTGTCGACGGCGAGGTCAATGGTGGTGTCGTCGATGACGTCCGTGCCTCCGCGCGTCAAGACGTGGGCGATGACGCGACGCCAAAAGGATTTGCCGTCGCCGTAGTAGCGGGACGCGTCGGCGGCGTCGGAACCGCGAAACGCGGCGAACGCCTCTTTGAAATCTCTCGATGCCGTCTCCGGGGTGACGCTCGCGCATCCAACCTCGAGAGCGGTGCGAGCGTAGACGTCGGCGACGCGTTCGCTCGGTTCGAGGAGACATCCACCGACGTCGACGGAGAGGCACCGCCATCCGCCGGCGGGGACGTCGACGCCGTCCAAAACGCCGCGCTTGATGGATGGGTCATCCACGTCGTACGGGTACCGACCGAGCGGTTCGATGACGTCACGAATGATTGCCGTCATTTCCCAGTGCATGTCGACGTCTAAACTCGCCGCCATACCGCTGAGATTGGGAAGCGCGTCGAGATTGTACGAGTAGTCGTAGCGTCTGCCCACCGTGTCGGTGACGACGCCGCCCGTGGCGCGAAGCAACGCCTCGCCCGCGCACGTGTCCCACTTCTTGGAAGCCTTTCTAAGTAACAACGCGCTGTGCGCGCGCCGCTCGAGGAGCATTAAATAGTGAAAACCGGTGGCGCTGATGACGATGTCGACGCGCGAACCCAACGCCTCGAGCACCGGCGCCTGTCTGTTTTCGCGAACGTTTCTATTCACGGCGACGACGTGTTCACCATCCGGCGGTAACGGCGGTGCCACCGCGTCGGCGGCGATGTCTAATCCGTGCACGCCGATCCCGATGCCTCCCCAGACGACGCGTCCGAGCCGTCGGTCTTTTTTCCCGTAATTATAAAACGGTTGCCCGATGACGCCCGCGCGCGGCGTCCCGTCCACGGCGATACCCAATAACACCGTGATCGCCTCTCTCTCCCCCGCCGCGTACTCATTCGTCCCATCCAACGGATCACAATACACCGCCACTCGATCCAACGCGATCGGTCGACGCAATTCCGGCGCGAATCCCTCATCCTCCTCGGCGTCCCCCGTCGCCGCGTCGTACTCGAAATCCACCGCGAGCTCGCCGAAATCCACCCCTTCGATCGAACTCGCGTTCTCAAAGCTCTCCTCCGCCACCAATCGCAGTTCAGGCGCGTACCTTTTCAACGCCTCCACCATCATCGCCTCCACGCGACGATCCGCCTCCGTCTGCGCGTCTCCCACGTACGTCCCGTCCGTCGTCGCCGCGCCGCCCTTGTCCCGAACCCCCAACTCCCCTCCCTCGGTCACGTCGCGGATGATCTCGTTCCCGCGCGTCGCGATCGCGCGACACAGGCGCAAGAGCGTGGGCACGTGCACGGTGGCGCGTTCGGCGCGTTCGCGCGAGGACGCGTCGGCGGCGACGCGATGATGATGATGACGATGATGACGATGTCGACGCTTTATCCGCGCGTCGGCGCGCGAACGCGCGCGCGGCGCGACAGAACGCGCGAAGGGCGCGCGCGAGGATCGCGCGAGCGTCACCGCGGGAGCTGCGCTCGACATGTCGAGCGTCTCGGACGACGTCGTGTGAGGACCGCGGAAAGATGAGATGTGCGCCCGCGATGGAATCGTCACTCGACGACGCGATGCGACGCGCGTTCGCGCGCGCGGCGCGCGGGTCGATCGCGTCCTCGTCTCGCGCGTCGACTGGCGCGCGCGTGGACGTCCCGGTCGCGTCGTGGACGACGCGGGTGGCGTCGATTCGCGCGCCGTGGGCCCGGGCGTGGAATCAAAGAGACGACGGCCCGCGAATCTCCCGTCGCGCGCGCGCGTCGACGTCGACGCCGGACGATCCGTACGTCTTGCTCGGCGTGTCTCCGTCGTGCACGGCGGATGAACTCAAGCGCGCGTACCGCAGGGAGGCGCTGAAGTGGCACCCGGACCGACACCCCGACGGCGCCGAGAAGACGGCGGCCGAGGCGAGGTTTAAGAAGATCAGTGCGGCGTATCAGGAACTGAGCGCGCCGGGTGGGCGACAGCGAGCGTCGAGCGCGTCGTCTCGAGCGTCGACGGGAGGTGCGGCGAGGGGTGGGTACGGGTACGGCGGCGGCGGCGGTGCGGCGGAGGATTTCGCGAGACGCGCGGGCGGCGCGTACAGGTATGAGTATAGGAAGGATTTCACGCGAGAAGACGCGGAGAGAGTGTTTAGAGAGATGTTTGGAAACGACAGTTCGAGTTTTATACGGGATATTGAGCGAGCGTTGAGAGAACAAGCGATGCGAGGCGGACGGCCGGGCGCGGGTGGATTTCCCGGCGGCGGGTTCGGGGGAGGATTTCCGGGTGGACCCGGGTTCGGGGGGTTCGCGTACGGTCGAGGGATGAGCGCGTACGATTTGAACGATCTGTTCAAGACGTTGTTCGACGCGCAGGCGACGATGCGAAGCGACGGAGGTGGGGCGAATGAAGTTCGCGAGACGTCGTACGTCAACGCGCGCGGCGAGACGGTGATTCGTCGCGTCGTTCGAACGCGCGCGCCGAACGGAATGGTGAGCGAGAGCGTCACAGAACGCGTCGTCGGTCGAGGCGGCACGGGCGCGGGAGATCCCTGGCGCCACCGATCGACGTCTTCGTCTTCGACGTCGACGGGCGCTCGCGGTTCGCCGCCGCCGCCGCACGGATCCGTCGTCGGCGTCAATCCGCTCGTTGAGCTCGCCGTCGGCGCCGCCCGCGTCGCACGCATCGCATTCGTTCGCTTCGTCGCCGCATTCGGCGCTCGTTTGCTTCAACAGATCGCGAGAGCCGTCATACGATTTATTTTTCGCGGCGGTCGCTTTTAGCGAGCGAGCGCGCGCTCGCTTTGTAATCTTCACCCACACACCGTCGCGCGGTCCGCCGCCGACGGTCGATAGTAGTTTCACTAGGAATGTACGCGATGCGCGATGCGCGTTCGTGGACGTCAGCGACGGTACCGTTCCGACCGAGACGCGTCTCGGCGAGCCGCGACTCGGCGCGCGCGAAAGTGTCCCACACATCGCGTCGCGCGCGCGCACGCCGCCGAGTCCTCTCGACCTCGGCGCATGCAGACCGCTTCATCGCGCGCGTCTCCAACCTCCGCACCGTCGCACATCCGTCGCGCATCACCGCTCGCGCGTCGGCGCCCGCACGACCGTCGCCATCCAATCCTCGCCGCCATGCGCGCCCGAAACGCCCCCGTCGTCAAGGATCTCGTCCTCATCGGCGGTGGACACGCGCACGTGTACGTGTTAAAATCACTCGCGATGAATCCGTGCGAGGGCGCGCGCGTGACGCTCATCGCCAAGGATTTACACACGCCGTACAGCGGCATGCTCCCGGGACTCGTCGCGGGACACTACTCGTGGGAGGAGACGCACGTCGATCTCGAGCCCATCTGTCGAAGCGGGAACTTTCGAATCATACACGACGAGGCGGTCGGGATCGATCACGCGAATAAGCGGGTGTTGATGAGGAGCGGAAGACCGGGGGCGCGATTCGACGTGTGCAGCGTCGACGTGGGCATAACGCCGCGCGCGTCGGACGTGGCGGGGGCGAACGAACACGCGACGCCGGTGAAACCGATCTTTGGATTCAACGCGAGGTGGGAGGCGATGTTGGCGCGAGTGCTCGAGGGTGGGAAAAAGTGCGACGTGTGCGTGGTGGGCGGGGGCGCGGGGGGCGCCGAGCTCGCGTTGTCGATGCGGTACAGGATGCGGGAAGAGTTGAAAAAGCGCGGTTTGGATGAGAATTTAGCCGCGTTCACGCTCGTGACGCGAGGGAAGTTGATGCCGTCGCACGCGAAGGGGGTGAGGAAGACGTTTTTGAAGGTTTTCGACGAAGCGGGCGTACGCGTGATCGAGGACGACGGCGTCGCGCGAGCCGAGTCGAAAACGCTGGTGCTTCAGAGTGGACGCGAGATCAACGCGGACGAGTGCATCTGGTGCACGCAAGCGGGCGCGGCGAAGTGGTTGAAGGAGTCCACGGATTTGGCGTTGGACGACGATGGGTTCATCGCCGTGAACGCGACGTTGGAATCGACGTCGCACCAGCACGTCTTCGCCGCGGGAGACGTGGCCAATGTGCTCAAGCATCCGAGACCGAAGGCTGGGGTTTTCGCCGTGCGACAAGGGCCTCCTTTAGATAAGAATATTCGCCGAGCGTTACTCGGGAAATCACTCGTCGACTTCACGCCGCAAAAGCTCTTTTTGGGTTTAATCACCATTGGCGGGAAATCGGCGGTGTTGTCCTACGGCAACTACGCGTTCGGCGGCATAGGTCCGGTCGGTGAACGCTTGTGGCGATGGAAAGATAAAATCGATCGCAAGTGGATGAAAATGTATCAGGAAATGCCCGACATGAAGGAAGAGGCGATCGACGCGTCCCCTCTCGCGCTCGCCGCCGGCGAGGAGACCATCGCGGCGTTGCGCGCGGTTCCCATGAGATGCGGTGGGTGCGGCGCCAAGGTCGGTGCCACCGTGTTATCGCGCGTGATGAAACGTTTAGAACCAATTCCGACGAATAAAAACGTGGAGGTCGGGATCGATCAACCCGACGACGCGGCGGTGGTCTCAGTCCCGCCGGGCATGGTTGGCGTGCAAACCGTGGATTATTTCAGAGCCTTCGTGGACGATCCTTACATATTCGGCCAAATCGCCGCCGTGCACGCGCTCGGGGACTGTTGGGCGATGGGTGCGGATCCTCACGCGGCGCTCGCCATCGCGACGGTGCCGTACGGACTGGAGACTCAAGTCGAAGAGACGTTATATCAAATGATGGCGGGCGCGTGCAGCATCCTTCGAGACGCCGGCTGTGGCCTCGCCGGTGGACACAGCTCCGAGGGCGCGGAACTCTCGTTGGGTTTTTCCGTCCACGGCGCAGCCCCGCGCGAGAAGCTCATGAAGAAGGGCGGCATGAAGGCTGGTCACAAAATCATCCTCACCAAGCCTGTCGGCACCGGCACGCTGTTCGCCGCCGACATGCGCTCCAAAGCGCAGGGTCGATGGATTTCTAACGCGTTGAACTCCATGCGACAACCGAGTGCGGTCGCGGCTAAGACGCTCTTCGATCACGGCGCGACGTCGTGCACGGACGTCACGGGATTCGGTTTACTCGGCCACCTCGTCGAGATGTGCAAAGGAAGCAACGCCGCCGCCGTATTAGACATGGACGCCGTACCCATCCTTCCGGGCGCGTTGGAGTGCGTGGAATCGGGCATCACGAGCTCTCTGCAACCGGCCAACGTCAGACTCTCGCGAGCGGTGGCGAATCCATCCACCGTGTCCGGGGCGCCAAAGTATCCGCTCCTCTTCGATCCTCAAACCGCCGGCGGCATGTTAGCCTCCGTGCCGAGCGAAAACGCCTCCGCCGCCGTGGACGCGCTCAGAGCCGCGGGGTATCCACACACTACCATCATCGGCGAGGTCTTGGAGTACCTTCCCAAGGCGTCCACCGCGCCCGAACAAGTGGTCTTCGTCTCGTCGCGAGACGTCCCGTTCGACGGTGTCGGCGACGAGAAACCATCTACACTTATCGCGTGCGATTCCGGCGCGTGTAACATCTAGTCTAGCGCAATCGCATTCAATTTCATTACGTTGCATCGCATCGAACGCGCGCGTCCCGTCTGATCGCGTCTCGTCGCGTCGGCGGTTCGGTTCTCGAGAGCGCGCAAACGCGGGACGCCGTCCCCATTCGCCGACTCGCGATGTCCGAGACGAGCGAGCGCGCGGCGCTCCTCGACGACGTCGCGGGCGACGTCACCGTCGTCGTGGACGACGGCGACCGCGCGCGCGCGAGCGTGCGAGCGTCGACGTCGTCGGCATCGTCTTCTCGAACAGCAATGTTCGCGAGCGCGATCGTCGCCCTCGCCGGCGCCGGCGCGCTCATTTCGCTCGCGCGCGCGCCAGACGCACGACTCGGTGTTCCCTCTCTCGGATCTTCCACCGGTTGGCTCAACGTTCGTCGCGAGGACGCGTCGACGGGCGTCGATGAGCCAGCGTTGGGTGTTGACGCCGCCGCCGACGGCGCGTCTCCCGAGGATGAGAGTTTCGACGTCGACGCGTGGTTGGGCGCGCCTCGACCGGTGTACGAGAGTGGGAGTTTCGCGTCGAGCGAGACGTCGTCCTCGTGGACGCTCCTCGTGCGTGACGAGCGCGAATTGTGGAAGATTCCGGTGAATAAACGCGGCGGCGGATACAGACTGGGCAACGTCGTCAAGCGAAGAGGGAACGGATGGTTGCGCGCGCGCGCCGCGGTGTTGGATAATCCCGACGCGTATAAAGGAACGCTCATGCGCGCGTTTTTAGAGACGCGAACTGAGGGCACGCGCGCGTTCGCGGCGACTCTGGCGGCGACGGAGAGAGACAAGCAGACGCTGAGACGCTCGGCTCTGGGAGAGTTGCTCCCGCGCGCGGTGGTGATGCCCATGCGATTATCCGATAAGGTGGCGTTCGTGGAGAAGAATGAAAAGTTAATCGTCGACGCGGCGTTGGATTACAGACGATCGAAGTGCCCGGAGACGTGCGATCGATTCATCGTGTCGCTGTCGTTGGTGTGGGGCGGCGACGAACGGGGCGAGGGGAAATTCGCGTACAAGGATGACGAGTACGAAGAATCGATACGCGTGTTGCGTTCGATGCTCGAGTACAGTAAGACGAAGTTTCCCTCTGATTTCGAATTGGTTTTCGCCGTCACATCGGACGCGGACGACGCTGTGACGTTGTACGCGTACGCGCGACATTTGATGGCGAATCCGCTCGATTCAGCGAGCACGATCATCGAACTCGCGCACGACGTGAACGGGCTCATCTCGCGAGACGGCGGTGAGAGCGAGTTGTTGAGCTATTACGACTCGAAGCTCGAGCCCAAACGCAAGGATCTCGCCGGATTGCGACGAATGACGGATTTGCTCCATCGCTTTGAGCGCGTCGTCGACGACGCGCAGCGAGAAAACGAACTTCTCGATCCCAAAACGTTCAAATTCGCCCCGGATTGGTTCACCATCTTATCGCGACAGAAGCGTTGGCCCATGGACGCGAGCCTGGACCACCTCGAGACCGTCGACGACGAGACGTTATCCGACGCGTTGCGCGGCGGCGCGCGTGCGCGCGCCGAATCTTCCCCTCACGGGAATCGACGACCCGAAACCGTCGTCCTGCGTCACGCCGAATCCATTCAGGAAGTCCTCGACGACGATAGACACGAGTAGCCTAGTCCTTGTAGTTCGATTGCATCGATCGAGATTTTTCGTCCCGGCGTCGCGTCAGCCAGCTGATTTTTTTGAAAAATGCATCGACAGTGCCCGCGCGGAGCCGCACATCTCGACGCGCGTCGCACACGCGCGCGCTCGACGATCGCGTGAGGGCAATCGGTCACGGTTCCACCGCGCGAGATGGTGCTCGCGACGACGCCCGCGCGATGCGGCGCGATGGAGCGTTCGACTAGAAAATACGCGGGAAAATCATCCGCCAGATCGGCACCGATTCGACACCCCGTGACGCGCGCGCGCGCGCTCTTGGGGGACGATCAGGATAAAGAGCTTTGGGATGAGTCCAAGGATGTCTCCGTGGGGACGAGATACGACTCGGAGTCGCTCTGGGAGCACGTCGGGGCGTCTTCGGCCAAGGGGTCGGCGGCGGCGGCGGTGTTCGAGGGCAAATCGAGCGCGAAAAAGAGAGAAGAAGAGGAGGACTTGTTCGCGGAGCTGGATGAGACGCTGTTCAGAGTGGACAGGGACGCACTGCAGATTCAAAAGGCTGATTTCACGGTGAACAGTGTGATTGATAAAATCAATCGCGGCAAGGTGAACTTGCGACCGAGTTATCAGCGAGAGTACGTGTGGACGGTACGGACGGCGAGTAAGCTCATAGAGTCGCTCATCTTGAACATTCCGATTCCGACCATGTTTTTCCATGAGACGCAGAGCGGGAAGTTGGAGGTGGTCGATGGTAAACAGCGATTGACGTCGATTTGGAGTTTTATCCAATCCGAGTTTCCGGACGGTTCGCCGTTTAAGCTCACGGGCTTGGAAGTTTACGAGGATTTAAACGGGAAGACGTTTGCCGACTTGCACGAACGTTATCAAGAGACCATCTTGGATTTTCCCTTGAATGTGCACACCATCTCGCGATCGTCTCAACCGGATTTCGTCTTCGAGGTGTTTGAGCGCTTGAACATGGGAGCGACGCAGCTCAATGAACAAGAGCTCCGAAACTGCATTTACCAAGGCATGTACACGGACTTGTTGGAGGACTTGGTTCAAAACGAATATTTGCTCAAAATCTACAGATCCAAGACGCCGCACTTGCGCATGCGCGACCGAGAGCTGGTTTTACGTTATTTTGCCATGCTCCGCACCGCGCCGGAGGGCTTCTTCATTCCCATCAAGAGCTGGTTGAACGAAGAGATGCGCGAGAACAAGGACATGACGCCTCAAGACGCGGGCGAAATGCACGCGTTCTTCGAGCGCACCATCAAGCTAGCGTACGACATCTTCGGAGATTGCGCCTTCAGGCCCACTTCGACGGTGGGCAAGGGTAAAACGGTGTCCGAGGACGATGTGAGCGGGTTGTTCTTCCGCGAGTTCTTCACCTCGGGCGAGATCAACGTCGCTCTCTGGGATACCGTCATGTACTCGTTGACCCACGTCGACGCTGAAAAGGCGCTGGCGAAGAAGAGCACGATTTTAGCAGCCTGGATCAACCTCAACAATAGCGCAGAATTTTCCAAGCTCACGGTGAGCAATCCACGCGCCGTTTTGACCAGAAACAAGCTCTGGCAGGCGAGGTTGGATGAAATCCTCGGGTGAGGCTTCGAGTAGGCGTGCGCGCGTTGTTAGAACGTTTGTTATGGAGAGTAAGTACAGTAAGTGGGGTACAAAATCATACATTTCAGTAAATGGCGACTTTCAACGCATCGGCGGCGCGTCTCGGCGACGCGCCGCGACGCGTTTCTGTCGGCTCAGGTTCCGCCCCTCTCGCGATCGGTTCGCCGTTCACGAACCGCTGGATCATCGTGAGTGCGTTTTTCGGTTGGTCCATGGGCACCATGTGCCCCGCTTCGGAGACGGCGACGAAGGAGAGCTGGCCCGCTTCGCGAACGTCGCCTCCGATGACCTCCTCCTCGCCATCACGCGCCACGACGAAAGGCTCGGGCTTCGCCTTGTTGAATGCGTCTTGGCCGCTCCATTGCATGGCTTTCACCCAACGAAGATTACCGAGGGCGTTACAGATGAAATCCTTCTCGCCGGCGTAAATCATCACGCGAATGCCCGCCTCGAGCATCGCCGGAATGACGGGCTCAAAGTCGTGCATCCAGTCGCCCATGAGATTCGAATGCACCCCTTCGTCGCACATCTGCCATTTTTTCTTCACACCGAGCGCTTTTTGCACGTCCGCGCGATTCAACCACTCTTCCGCCGCGCTGAAATCGTAACACAGCGCCGAGTCGCACGTCTTTCGAATGTCGTACACGTTGATTGGTTTGCCGTCATTTCGAGACGCCGCGTCCTCCAAAAGCGTGTCCGGAATCGTCATGCAATTGTCCACCGCTTTTAAGCACACCGCGCGATTACGAGCGCTCTCCTCGTCCCCTCTCGCGCACGCGGCGATTTTCTTCTTGCAGTCGGTTTGAAACATTTTCCGCGCCTTGCGCGCCGCCTCGGCGCTCACGACGTCGTTCCCGAGCGCGTAATCCGCGTACGCGCCGTATTGCATCTCGGGGTCCGTCAACCCGTTCCCCACGGCTAATCCTTTGAAATTCACTCGCACGGGCGAATCGTCTCGATCGTTCGCATCGAACACCGCGCGCGCGAACGCCGGGACGTAGTGGCCCGCGTACGACTCGCCGGTGATGAACACTTCGGCATCCGCCAATTCGGGATGTCGCAACAAGAACGCCCACAAAAACTCCAACAAATCCCGCGCCACCACTCTCTCACTCTTGGCCACGTCTCGCGTCGACGACGAGTACGAAAACCCGGTGTTCACCGGCGAATCCACGTACAACAGATGACCGGCGTCCGACCACGCGCTCGCCCGCGACGTCAATCCAACCTTCCCGTTCGCCGTCTTCGTCAGCGCGTACGGTCCATTTTCGTACAGAGACGCGAGCTCAGACGCACACCCCGGTCCTCCGGTGAGCCAGACGATGATTGGATCGTCTCCCGCGTCGTTCGAGCGCTTTCCGCGTCGTCGCTCGAAAAACGTGTAAAACAAGTGCGCATCCTCGGTGGAATTCAACGCAAAGTATCCGCTCCTCGCGCCGTACGTCGACGGCGTGAGATCGTCTCCATCGACGCGAAACCGATCGAGGTCGAGTTTTCGCGTCGTCACGCGCGCGCGAAGCGCGTCACGCGTCGTCGAGACGCCCCGAAGGTTGAGCGGTGATGATTGCCTGAAATCCGCATCATCGACGTCCTCGTTGCCGCGCGCGGTCGACGCGACGCCGACGAGGAGACCGACGAGCGAGATCACCGTTCTCGTCGTCGTCGTCGTCCACCGTCGTCGACCCGCGCGCGTCCTCGTCGTCATCCTCGTCGTCATCGGTGCGCACATCTTCACCTCGCGTCGCGCAGTGCGGACGCGTCGTCCGTCGACGCGTCGCCCTCCGTCCCGCGGTGCGACGGCGACGATGGCGTCCGAGGATGATTTTCGCGCGGCGTGGACCGTGCTCGTCGTCGTCCTCGCCTTTGTCGCCCTGCTGCGAGATCTCATTCAGAGCGACTGGGTCATGATGCTCTCGGTGTGCGCGCTGAACCTCGCGGGGGTGCTCACGATCACCGAGGCGCTGGCGGGATTCGCGAACGAGGGTTTGCTCACGGTGGCCGCTTTGTTCGTCGTCGCGGCGGGGATCAGCGCGACGGGAGGACTGGATTGGTACATGGGGAAACTCTTGGGGAAACCGAGGACGACGGCGGGGGCGCAGTTGCGATTGATGATACCCATCGCGTGCGTGAGTGGATTTTTGAATAATACGCCGGTGGTGGCGGTGATGATTCCGATCGTGTTGCGGTGGTGCGAGTCGACGGGGATGGCGAAGGAACAGTTGATGATTCCGTTGTCGTTCGCGAGCGTCTTGGGCGGGACGTGCACGCTCATCGGGACGTCGACGAACTTAGTGGTGCAGGGGATGGTGCAGACGTGGTCGAGAGAGCACGCGGGGAGCGAGTCGGTGAATATTGGATTGTTTGATCTCGGTCTGTACGGCGTGCCGGTGGCGCTGGCGGGGGTGGCGTACGTGTTGCTCGCGTCGCCGTTTTTGTTGCCAAAGGGCGCGAGGAGAATCGGAGGGGCGACCAAGGCGGATCACGGGGAGGACGAGGAGGATTTACTCGTCGGCGCGCGCGTCGAGGGGTGGTCTTCCGCGGTCGGGCACACGGTGGCGGCGAGCGGGCTGCGAGGTTTGCCGGGACTGTATCTGGTGAGCGTGCGAAGAAACGAGGCGCTGTTGCGCGCCGTCGGTCCCGAGTTTATTCTCAATCAGGGCGACATCTTGTACTTCACCGGTATGGTAGAGTCTTTAGGGAAAGTGTGCGCGGAGTATGGTCTCATGGCCATCACGCAGGAGCACGACGACGAGGAGGAGGGCGAATTCGACGACTCGGCGGAGCAAAGCGAGACGCTCAATGACCTCGCCGTGCACTCGAGCAGTAGCATCGCGGATTTGCAAAAGCTCGCGCGCACGCACGCCATCTACAAGGAAACGGAGAGTGGTATTTACGCTCTGAAGAAACGTCGTCGCAGACCGAGACCGAGACACTCGCAGGGGTCTCAGCACGACTCGAGCGACGCAGGAGGCAGCGCGCCGCTCACACCGGGGTATTCATCCTCCGACGGGAACGCGTACGTCTCCGGCGGTGCGAGCGATTCAGACGATGGATTATCGCGCTCGATCAAGGCGCAAGCGTTAAGAATATACGGGGATAATCTCAAGACGGCGATGGACGACGCGATGATCAGCGCCAAGGAGAGCGAGACGGCGCTCGGTCCTCCGTTGGTGACGGTGGACGTCGATCCCGACGCGGACCAGAGTAATCCAGAACACGTCGGTAGAATGGTGCTCGGAATCAGCGCGAACGATCGACCGGGGCTCTTGCACGACATCTCGCAGGCGCTCAATCGATTACGCGTGCAATTGTTACACTGCGAAGCCTCAGCGGTTGGTTCTCGATCGGTGTCCATTTGGCGTCTGCAAGTGTTGCAAAACACGACCACCAAGGAGGAAATCACCACAGTCATCAAAACGTTGCTCGAACCCGTCACGGGCATCGAGGCGGTGAAGAAGCGCGGTCAATCCGTCGTGAGATGCGACATCAAAGCTGGTTCCTCGCTCGTTGGAAAGACGCCAGCCGAGGCGGATCTTCGCGGTGCGTACGGCGGCGCCATCATCGCCGTGCAGAGAGGAGGGCGCGCGCCTCTGGGCAAATTGAACGCCGTCGTCTTCCAAGTCGGCGACGTCTTAGTGCTGCAGGCTCAAGATTCTTCCCCCATCATCAAGCTTTTGGAAGAGTCGGAAGGCATCGCGGTGGAGGAGGACGAGCGTTTGTCCAAGACGAGAGAAGATTTAGAAATCATAGGTCACGGCGCCGGAATGATGAACACGGGCAAGGAATTCCTCATAGCTGTGCGCATCGAGAGTACGGCGAGAAATTTTATAGGCAAAACAGCCGTGGAGAGCGGCTTGCGTTCGTTACCGGGACTATTTTTAGTCTCCATCGAGCGCACGCGCTCGGCGGCGACGACCGCCGGCGTGGGTGAATCTCCGGCGGATAGAACGACGGTCATCGACCCGAGCGAACCGCTTGAAGCGAACGATGTGATGTGGTACGCCGGCGGCGCGAGCGCCATCGCCAGTCTTCGTCGCGTTCCGGGCTTGGCGCCGTACTCGAGCGACCAAGTGGATAAGCTCGAGGTGTCTAGTCATAACCGTCGATTGATCCAAGCCGTGGTGGCAAAAACGGGCGATCTAGTCGGAAAATCTATTCGTGACGTCAAGTTTCGAACACGGTTCAACGCCGTCGTCATCGCCGTGCACAGAGAGGGGGCGCGCGTGCACTCAAGAATCGGCGACGTCGTCTTGCATCCCGGAGACGTGCTCTTGTTGGACGCCGGTCAAGATTTCCGTCACAGCACGCGCGCGCAGGATGCGTTCGCTCTCATCAGCGTGTTGGATGATTCGACGCCGCCGCGTTTGCGCCTGCTCATCCCGTCCTTGCTCTGCGCGATGACTATGATTACCCTGTACACGGCGGGCGTGACGTCTCTCTTCACCGCCGCCGTGCTCGCCGCTGCGGTGATGATCGGATCGGGTACGCTCACGCAACAGGAGGCTCGCAACGCCATCAAATGGGACGTCATCGTCACCATCGCCGGCGCTTTCGGCATGTCCAAGGGGATGCAAAACAGCGGCGTGGCGAAATTCATCGCCGAGAAGCTCGTCGCCCTCGGACGAGTCACGGGAACGGGCGAGGTCGGATTACTCACCGCCGTCTATCTCGCCACTTTTTTTATCTCCAACATCGTCACCAACAACGCCGCGGCGGCGCTCATGCTTCCCATCGCGGCGACCGCGGCGGAGGCGCAAAACATTCCGCTGGAAAAGATGGCGTTTTTGCTCATGCTCGCCGCGAGCGCCTCCTTCATGTCGCCCTTCGGCTACCAAACCAACCTCATGGTGTACGGCCCGGGCGGATACGTCTTCGCCGATTTCGTCAAGTTTGGTTTCCCGATGCAACTCGTCCTTCTCGTCGTCACCATCGCCATCGTCGGCGTCGATAAGGACGTGATGTGGATCCCGTACGTCGTCGTCGTCGTCGGTTTCGCCGTCGCCGTCGTCGCCACCACCGTCGGCCTCGCCGCCGCCTACGAGCGTCTTCAGCGTCAATTCGCGCGCGTCTCTCGTCGCCAACATCGAAGACGTTCCTCGGACATCACCCTCGACGCCGACTCGAACGCGCACGACGCCGTCGACACCGTCTAAACGACGACGACGCGCGCGGCGGGTAAACCCCGACCGCGCCCTCGCGCGCGCCTCGCGGGCGCCCATTCGGTTCGCGCGCGCATTCATATTCATTCATCCACGATTCATTCATCGCGGTGTAACAACACGACGACGCGCACACGCGCACGAAAAGAAAACAAAACGCATCACCGCGCGCGACGCTCGTCAAGAATGTGTCTTCATCTTTTTTTACAACAACAGTCCGACGGCGCAAAACCTCGCGCGCGTCGCCTCGTCAGCGCGCCGGCGCCCGGCCGCGCCGTGCGCGTTCACCCATTCGTCCCGACGCCCGCGCGCACGCTCGCCACCCCTCTCGCCTCCGCGCGCACCATCCCTCCTTCCTCACCCTCCCCCGTCGTCCCACTCCACAGTTCTCGCATCGGCGATCGTCCCGTGCGCGTCGTGTACGCGAAGCCGTAGCAAAAGCCGCCGCCGAGGGCGACGCGCGCGAGCGCCGAGTGATGACGCACCAACGCGCGTTCAAACGTCGCGTACGCCATCGCGCGCGCGTTCTATGAATAGACGTGCGTTCGTTCGCGTCTCTCCGGGTCGGTTTCACCGCGACGCGCGCGCGCCGTCGCGAGGAATCCGTCGAATGAATCGACGATCGAATCAATCCTCGTCACCGACCGACCGACCGATGAATGAATGAATGAATGAATGAATCGCTCGAACGGCGACCGCGCGCGACGCCGCGACGAGACGCGGACGACGATTTTTCGAGCGTACAAAAATACGCGCGCTCGATCGATCGATCGGCGTCGTCGCCGCGCGCGTCGTCGTGTGTCGAGACGCGCGAGGACGGGGGGCGCGCGCGAGATATCTCCAACACACGCGGGTGGTCGTCGGTCGTGGGTGTCTTGGATCTTTGGAGGCGTTCTTTGACGTGAAGTATGGACGTGGGTGTCGTGTCTTGTGTGTATTTGATCGATCAATGTGTCTGCGGTGTGGTGGTGGTCGGGACGGATATCGCGTGTGTTTGATGTGTATACGATATATGTACTCGTACATTGAGAGGTATACGTCGAAGAGAGGCATCGCGTTCGCGCGAACACCATTCATGTGGTCCATTCATCCGTCGTCGCGTTCGTCCGCAGATCGACGCGTGGACGACGAACGAACGCGCGCGAACGCTCGCGATCGGTATCGTCTCGTGCATTCTCGTCTCGCGCGTCGACATGGCGTCGCATCGCGAAGGGGAATCGATCGCGTTGCTCGGACGACGACCGCGCGATCGAATCGAGGGCGAGGCGCAACACCATGGGGACGCGCGCGGGGACGAAGAGGGGGGCGCGACGTGGACGCGAGAGGGGACGAGCGATGGCGAGCGAAGGTGGGAGAGCGATGATGAGGACGCGTACGCGTCGGCGCGGGACGAGGGTCTCAGCGCGGTGTCGTCGGAGAGAGGGGCGAGAGGGGCGCGCGGCGGGCGCGGGGCGATCGCGCGCGCGACGCTGGCGGCGGCGGCGGCGCTGTGCGTGGGGACGTTGGCGGCGGTGACGGTGTGGAAGAGCTCCGCGGAAGGTGGTGGTGTGAACGGTGATGGTTTGGGGAAGATGGCGAGCTTGGGGAAGAAGTGGTCGTCTTCGTCGTCGTTTGAATCGAGAGGGAAGACGGTGCGCACGGCGCGAGGGTCATCCTTCACGGGCACGGCGGTGGATCTCGATCCGGCGAGCGCCAAGGCCCTGCGGACGTGGCACCAAAGAAAACGCGCCGAGGCGTCTTTGGGACGGGCGTTTCACACGGGCGCGCTCGAAGAGAAGGGAGCGTTCAATCCCGTCCTCGAGGGTGCGAACTGGAGAACCGGTTCGAGCGGCGCGAACGAGCGACAAAACGGCGCGGCGGCGCGCTCGTCGCTCAAGTCCGAGTACGAGGAGATCGATTACAAGGACGACGACGAGAAGCCCGCCCGAGGCAAGCTTGGGGACGTTCCTGACTTCATGAAGCACGCGGCGAGCTCGGACGTGGCCATGCAAGGTCTCGCCGCCGGGGCGACGGGGAGCGCGGCGACCAAGTGCGATATGACCAAGTGCTCAACCAATTTCCAAGTCATCGATCCAGCGTGCGACGTCGGTGGCATCGGATGCGTCGGTTCGACTGGATGCCGATTTTGCAAAGTCGTCGGACGAGAGGAGGAGGGCGCGATGGCCGACCAACCGGAAATCCCGACGTGCAATAGCTGCGTGTGCGAGCACCACGGGTTCACCGAAGGCTGCGCGGGGATGAAGACGGCGACGTCGACGCCCACGCCCGCGACACCGACGCCCACGCCGGCACTGACGCCGACGCCGACGCCGGCGCTGACGCCGACGCCGGCTGAACCCGCCGTGGACGGCGCGCCAGACATATTCACTGACACCGGGACGGACGACAAGACGCCGACCGTCGCGGGTCAAGGCGAATCGACGAGCGTTGTAGCCGTCGAAGACGATCTCGGAGCGGCGGCGCGCACGTGCAATTTCAACGTGTGCGACGCAAAGCTGTTGTACTCCATGTACGATCCAGTCTGCAAGCAGAGCGGCGGTTTGGGTTGCTTGGGAGACACCGGATGCCGCTTCTGTAAGACGGATCACCAAGACGAATCCATCAGCTACGAGGAGGGCTGGCCGAGATGTCCGACGTGCATCTGCGACAAGTACAGCATCGAGGGGTGCGTCGGAGGCGCGCCGGCGGTGCCCGCGGGCACCGCCGCGCAGCCTCAGGCGACTCAGACGCAGTCGCCCGCGGCGCAACCACGCGCCGAGTACGAGGATCACGAATACGCCGACGAAGGCATACCGACTCCCCCCGTGACTCCCACGGCGCAACCGGTGGTGCAACCAATGCCGCAACCGGCGGCGCAGCAACCGGCGGCGCAACCTCAAGAAGCGGCGCAACCGCAGCAACCGGCGGCGCAACCGCAGCAACCGGCGGCGCAACCTCAAGAAGCGGCGCAACCGCAGCAACCGGAACAACCGGCGGCTCCCGTCCAACCGCCGGTGAACGTCGACCCGGGGAGATTCGCCGCCGCCGGCATGGGCGCCATGGAAGAATCCGGTCCGGTCGATGCCATTCCGTCCGAGTGGAGAATCACCGCCGCCGGCGTCGAGTGGGTGCAGACGGAATTCGGCAAGCTCCAGACGTGCCAAGAACGCTGCACCATGGTGCAGAAATCGTGCGTGGAACACTCGTGGCCGAACAACATGAACGATCTCAGAGACGTCGCGTCGAGAACGACGGCTGCCGACGGCAAGGGCGGCGTCGTCGCGTGCAAGGAAATTTTGATGAACGACAAGACGGAGCACTGCGGTGGCGTCGCCGCGCTCTCTGGACGGTGCTTCTTGTCCCCGTCCCACGGACACTTACCGGCGTCGTGCACGTACGCGCCCAAAAACTCTGACTGCACGCACATGTGTCCGTGCGCGTGAGCGACCAACCATTCATACGTCTTTGACGTTCACGAATTAGTAGCAATGTAACACGAAGTGAAAAGAAGATGACGAATCACGCACGAGGAGGACGCGGCGCGCGTTTCGTTCGAGCATTTCGTTTGATTTCGATAACAAAAGGTAAAGATGCGTTAAAGGCCGCGCCGCGCGCGTATGTGGATAAATGGGTGTACGCGTGTGCGCGCGCGTCGACGGACGGACGCACAGACGGAGAATCAGTACGATTCCTCCTCCGTGAGAGACAAGTAGTAGGAGAGAGAGTTCACCACGAGTTGTTCCATGGACGGGTTGAGCGGACCCCCGCGATGGGTGACGTAGATGATGTCGCTCGCCTTGTCGCCGATGGTGTCCACCTCGGCGCTCACGACGCACAGACTCAGATCCTTGAGCGTGCGCACGACATCCACCAATAAACCCGGTCGATCGGTGGTCTCAATCGTGAGCTTGGAGTGGTATCGCTCCGGCACGCACTTGATCCCCGTCTGCACCTTGGTCTTCACCTTGCCGAGAACCCCTTCGTTGGCGTCCATGGTTCTCGTCGGCGCCTTGGCTTGGATGTACTCCGCCGCCTCGGGGTGGAACGCCACCATGTTGGTCAAGATGGTGTGACGAATCTCTTCCAAACGTTCGCTCTTCGTCACCTTTTCGCCCGTATCGTGATCGAGCACGTAAAACTTGGACGTCTTGGTTCCGTCCCCCATGGCGACCTCGCCTCGGTTGATGTCCAACCCCAAATTCTTCAGCGACGCCACCGTATCCAAGAGTTCACCGAGGTAATCCCCGAACGATACCTCCACCACCGTCGCGAACGCATCCGACTTATTGTCTATGATCACCTTGGGCACCGGTTTCTCCGTCGCCGCGCCGCTCGCGCGCGCGCGCGTCGTCGTCCCGCGCGAAACCGCGCGAAACCGCCTCGCCGCCGTCGTCGTCGTCGTCGCCGCCGCCGTCGTCGTCGTCGCTCGCATCGTCCTCATCCTACACGCACACGATGTCGTCAGTCCTCACTCCTCGTCCTCGCCATCCCTCTCGACCCCGAATCACCACCGCGCGTTCGTCTCCGCGCGTCATCCGCCGAGAGAGAGAGACAGAGACCCCTCT
>MDTE01158753.1_pt1 | contig 25427 bp, 18 predicted proteins | sample 811231 | NCBI WGS metagenome assembly MDTE01 (sample SAMN05326651, study PRJNA326480) | marine metagenome | isolation source: seawater | place: Indian Ocean: Red Sea | collected 2010
ATGCCAGGCTGAAAAGCTGCATCACGTAATCCTCCTGCTAGCTTATACAAATCAGATAAAGTTGTTGAGCTTGCAACCAAATAATTTCCTGGATTTAGTACCTCACCTCTAATTTCAACTTCAATTAAATTCTCTTGAATTGAAGGGAATGAAATCGCTACTAATTCTTCAGCATCAAAATAATTTTCATAGGCATCAGTGAAGCTCGCTTTGTTAGTTACAACTGAAACTTTCTCATAATCGATATCGGTAGATGAACCTAAAAATAAATGAACTTGTCTTGGAGAAATTTTTCCCTTGACAGGGATTGACAGGCTTTCTCCGGGTAGAGAAATTGAAATTAGATCACTACTACTAACATTATTTATTGGGTTTTCCTCGTCTTCTTTTTCTTCAACAATTAATAAATCATATGAAGTTTCTTCTTCCTGAATATTTAGAATATTTAGATCTTTTCTATCAAAAAAATGTATATCGGTATTATTGGTGACTTTTAAATCAGAATATGAATCAGGGTCAGATAATGAAAATGCAGAACTTTTTTTCATCAAACCACTAGAGATAGTACTCTGATAAGTTGCATAAAATGGATATATTTCACTAGAGAAATTAAGATTTTTCAAAAATTCGCTCATATTTGAATCTGATGATGTGTAGTAGCCTGAAGTTACTGCGTTACCTGAGACAAAGATACCTTTATCAATAGTACTTACATTTTTTCCAACATATAAAGCTTCTATATTTCTATTGCCAAGAATATTATTTTTACTTATTTTTTTTGTTATTTTTCTACCATCTTCATTTATCGTTACTGATATATTTCCTTCATCACCTTCTCTCTTTAAACCAAGTGCAAAATTTATTAAATCTGAATATTTATCGTCTGATTTATATTCATAAATTTTTGGCCTATTCACTGCACCCTTTATTTCTATGAAATTATTCGTTGATTGAATTAAGATGGTGTCGCTTTGCTGAATATTAATATCACTATCTCTAGATCCTAGAATTAGAAATTCATATAAATCGAAATTAATACTTTTTCCTTCTCTTATTACAACAATATTTCTCAATGAAGCGTAATCTTCAAATCCACCAGAATATGAAAGAGATGATGTAATTGTGCTAAATGGATTAACTATATAAGTCCCAGGATTTTTAACTGCGCCAATGATATTAATTTTCTTTGCAGTAAGAGCCTCCAAACTAACAGAAACATCTACTCCCACGTAGGACAATTCAATAAGTTGCTTAATTTTTTTTCTGATATCTTTAATTGAATTGCCAAAAACATTTATTGCGCCAAGCTCAGGAAAAATAATACTTCCATCCATGCCTACCTGAAGACTATAAATAGCATTCTTGCCTCCAGTTAATATAATTTTTAACTTATCTCCCAAAGATATAACATAATCACCTGGTACAGGCAGATCAGAAGTGGATGATATTGATCTAGGAATACTATTAATGAAGTCAAATCCAAAAATATTATTATCTGGCTGTTTTTTCTCATCTAATTGATCATCATCTTGGCTATCAATTGATTTATCCAGGCCTGTAATAGTTTCTTGATCTGAAGTTAGTTCTTGTTGGTTTTTAATATAGGCAGCTAATTCAGGGTTAGAACTAACTATATTTTCTAAATCTTCCGGCACAGATTGAGTAAATGAAAAAAATGAAATCAAAAGAATGGAAATTAGCGGTAATTTTTTCATGAAAAAATTATACACTATCGCATGCAATCACTTAAGTGATATAAGTGAATTAGCAAGTTCTGCGATGATTATCTCTCTACTAAATTTATTTTTGAATTCTTCTCTATTTACTATTCTGAGGTCAATATTTTTAAGTTTCTGCAATGCATCTTTTTGATCACACGAAGCAAATACATAACTATTTATAATATTTTTTTTAATAAATCTGTTTGGATACCCGTCCACCCCCGCTAAAATAGGTTTTCCTGTAGAAGCATATTCAAATATTTTTGATGGAATAACTCTCTTGAAAGCTTCAAGATCATTAAGATGTAAAAATAATATGTCACAGTCAGCATATCTAGCTAGCAAATCATTTCTGGTCACCGGATCAAAAAATTTTACATTTGTAGCAGTTCTACATTTATTTTTTAGAATTTCTTTTTTTGAACCATCGCCATAGATATGAAATTCATATTTCTCATTTATATCTTTAGCTAGACTAGGCACTATTTTTTCAAGACCTTGACCATCACCAATATTGCCGGCATACAAGATGGTGATTTTAGAGTCTAAATTTTTCTTTTTTTCAAAATCTTTATCTAAAAATTCCTTATCAATACCATTTGTATAAAAACTAATCGACTTACCTTTGTATCTTGTAGTGAAATAACTCTCAAAACCTTCTGAAACGAGATTTATATGATCAGCATGGTTAAATGTATATCGCTCAATAATAGATAAAATCGGTAGCAAGAAAAAACTAATAAATGGATTAAATATATCTCTTAAACTTTCTAGAAAAATATCACGAATATCTAAATATAGTAAGGATTTATTTCTTTTTGAAATAACTGCTCCTAGAAAGGCAGTAAACAATTTAGAACTTGAAGCATAAACAATATCGTAATCAGTTTTTTTAGTAATCTTAAGAGCACCAAAAAAAAAATTTATATAGGCTCTAATTTGGGCAAGAAATTTTGAATTGTCGTTTTTTGTATCAATTCTAAAAATTCTTGTAGAACCTGAATTCAATTCATTATTTATTTTCCCTTCAAAGCCGTTATATCTATTGGGTAATGTTGTTATAACTTCTACCTCATGGCCAAGATTTTTTAATCTCTTATATAAAGCCGATGATCTAAAGGATCCTGCACTTAAATCTGGCTCAAAGTAATAACTTAATAACAATATTTTCATTACTAGAAATTAATAAAGTTAAATTCACAATTGAACTTACTATTGGTGGGCATAATTTTTATACATTTATTATTTTCTATTTTGCCAAAAGAAGAAAAATAATTTGAATTAATTATTTCGTATTCAGCATTTATAAATTTACAAGATATTTCAAAATCGTCTGAGATAAAAAAAAGATCATTGCCATTTCTTTCAGAATTAATTTTTATATCAGGATGTAGATATATTCTTGAACAAATATTTTTACACTTACCTAGAATAGTGTCTTCTAAAAAGAAATTATGGTCATTAAATAGTATTTTTCTTGAGTGATCTACTTTGTTAAATACAGTTGAATAGCCATTATGAGATGCTTTGAAATAATACATTTTTTCATTTTTGAGATAGCCCGAGCATCTGTCATAAACCTTTGCTCTCCTTGCTACTCTAAAGCTATGCCATACCTCGGAGGAATTCATATTGTTAATTTCTACAGTATTATGAGATGCAGTACTCCTTTGAAAAAATCTAATTTTTGAGTTCTCATATTCGGAAATACCAGAATTAACAAATACTTTTTTTCCCTTATACGACAACTCAAAAGATAATGATTGAGCATGAGAATGGCCTGGCTGATAACTTGGACCAATGTTACCTGCATCATATATTATTTTTAAATCTCTACATTTACCCACAAAAAAGCCTGTATTTTCAAGATCACTTAGTGTTTCTTTATTTTGGTTGCTGCAAACAATACCTAGCTTTTCTGCATACCCTAATATTCTTTCATATTTTGGAGCTATACCTTCAACAGAATCATTGAAATGAGATATATTCCCATCATGAAGAATTAATTCAGAAAAAAATATCATTTTTTTGATTACTGTTTGCAAATGTATAATTTTTTCTTGGTTAATTTTCTCTGGAAAAGAATCCAATAAATTATAAATATCTAATAGGTCAACTAAGAATAACAAATGGTACATAGGAGATCTTTCATAATTTCCCCCATCATCTAATACTTGTTCATCAATCTCGCGAGTTATTTCTTTTAAAGAAAAATTAAAAAACTTTTCATGATCAAACATGCAGCTATAAAATAATAATGCTTTAATATTTGAAAAATAATGATTTGCTAGAATATCTTTTTCTAGATTCTTTCTTAAATATTGAGCTTGCTGATGAATGCTGTCCATGATTTCATCATCAAAATCAAAGCCAGATAACCAAGCCTTAACAAAATTAACCAGTCTTATTGAGGTTGGATAAGGTTCCCAACCAATAGAATTTAGATTTTTATTATGTGAAATCCAATTTTTAATAAGTTTTTGATGGAATTCTTTTTTTATATCGCAGTTTTCAGAATTTAAATCATCGAAGTAATGCAAATTATACAACCACAATTTGCTATCTCCTTCTGACCAGTCATTAGGCAACTGCAATAATTTTTTCTTGTTTAAGAAGTTGGTTTCATTTTTTGTATTAATTTTTTCTTTGTAAACTTGATAAGATTTCCAGTTATATGGCCTCTCAACTACCTTAAATTTAAGAAAATTAACTTTTTCTCTAAAAATCTTTCTTTTGATTCTGTAAAAAATCTGAGATGGTTTGAGATGTATTACTGTATTTAAATACAATTTGATTACTCGAAACATCAGTTATAAATCAGGTGCCTCTGAGTTTATTGGCAATTTCAATCGTTATTTTAGACACTTCAAGAATTTCTTGAAGTGGGATAGGGCTGTCTCGATTGTCATTTACAGAATCCAAAAATTCTTTAATGCAATTAGATTGCCCTTTATCTTGTCTAAAAACGCGCTGTTTATTGAAATTATCCCAACTAAAACCTTCAAGCTTCATAAAGTTATCAAGTCTTAAAGCTGAGTCATCACAAAAAACTTCAATCCTTTCTTTTGGAAAACTTGTCCCGCCATTAGCGAAATAATTTATAGACCCAATTGACCCATCCTTAAAAGCCAAGCTGATAATAAATTTATCTTCTAAGGAAATATTGTCATCGAATTCTTTTAATTTCCTAACACTATAATCAATTATTGGTTCTCCAACTAAAAAGCGCATTAAATCGATGTAATGACATGCTTCACCTATGAGTCTTCCACCACCTTCATTGATATCCTGAACCCAACTATCATTATCAATAGAACCTGGACACATCGTAAAGATAAAAGATTTTGGATGTTTCTTTAAGAGTAAAAGACTTTTCATCTTCTTTATTAATGGGGCAAACCTTCTGTTATATCCAACCATTAGAATTTTATTAGACTTCAACATTGTTTCTTCAATTTTATGGACATCTTCTAAAGTGATGCAAAGAGGCTTTTCTACATATACATTTTTATCACTCTTTATTGATTTTATAACCTGTTCAGCATGCTGATTATGACGTGTAGCAATTACAACGCTAGATGATTCATCATCTAATGCAAAATTTATATCTGTTGATGCTGTTTTGAAATTATTCTTTATTCCATGGAATGTGGATCCAATACCACTACTTGTAACGATTGTTTCAGGAAGTGATTTATGTTTTTTAAACAAAGGCAATAATGTTCTAGAAGCATAATTACCTGCTCCAATAAATGACACTTTCAGGTTTGATTCGCTAACATTTTCTTTTTGAGATATATGTATTGACCTAACCTTTTTCTTATCTATGTTGTCACTAGGAAAATTTAGTATTATGCCAAGAGAATTACTATTATTTAATTCTTCATAAGCTTCTCTAAATTCATGTAAATCGAATTGTTTAGAAATTAGATCTTCTACATAGATTTTATCTTCTTCCATTAAAGATAAAACTGCTTCAAAATTTCTTTTTTCTGTCCACCTTACAAAAGGGTATGGGTAATCATGTCCTTCTTCTTCATAACTTTTATCGTATCTTCCAGGCCCATACGAACAAGAAACTTGAAAAGATATTTCTTTTTCATAGAAATCGTCTCTGCTTATATTTAAACCGACCACTCCTATAAGCACTATTTTCCCTCTTTTCCTCGTCATTTGTGCAGCCTGATGAATTATCTCGTTACTAGTAGACGATGCAGTTATCAAAACTGCATCAGCTTCTTTACCATCCATCATCTCTTTTGCTGCACTTACAGGATTCTTAACGGAGGATAAATCAATAATTTCTGCTCCAAATTTCTTAGCAAGCGCACATTTATCTGGATCAATATCAATACCTAAAACTTTCAATCCATTTGCTTTCAATATTTGTACTGCTAATAAACCAATCAGACCAAGACCAAAAACTATGACTTTCTCACCAATTGAAGGATTGATAAGTCTAATGCCCTGGAGCGCAATTGAAGAAAGGACCACAAATGATGCTGTTTCATCATTCACTTTGTCAGGTATAGGTACAACTAAATTTTTTGGACATCTTACTATCTCAGCATGAAAGCCATTTGATACTACTCTTGTTCCTATTGCAAAATTAGTATTACTTGAATCTATTATCTTTCCAACATTGCAATAACCAAGTGGTACTGGCTGCTCTAATTTCGAAGTTACGGCGTCATATGTTGCAGATAAGCCATCATTTTTAATTTTTTCTAATGTTTGTTTAACTTTATCAGGTTGGGATATTGCTTTACCCAATAAGCTAGATTTGCCAAAATCTATAAGCATTTTTTCAGTGCCTTTTGAAATTATGGTCTTTCTTGTTTCTATTAATACATTACCTGATTTATTTTTAGGACACGGAACTTCTATAAGATCAGTTTTTCCATTAGATATATTTTGAAGAATCTGTTTCATTAAATAGTTTTATAAAATATCCTTAATCTCATTTTTACTTGGATAGTTTATCAAAACTGCTTTGTATTTTCCTTTAAACACAAAAAGGCTGCCCACTCCAGCTCCAATAGGATAATGAGATTTTGTTAATTCAGAAATATCTTTAGCGCTACCACATCCGCCTAAGAAAGTAAGAGGAATTTTAATGCTATTCTTTATATGGTCTAGGAGATCTAAATCATATCCTTTCATTGTTCCATCTCTATCGATATTATTAATTACTATTTCTCCTGCCCCATAATCTTGAGCAATTTTTAAAAAATCTAATAGATCTATATCATGTTGAATAGCTCCATTGCCTGTAAAGATTTTGTAACCTTTTAAAAATTTTTTCTTTACATCAATTGTTATTACCACACTTTGAGATCCAGCCAAACTTGCTATTTCATCAATTAAAATAGGTTTTTTTATTGCAGAAGATGAAATTGAAATTTTTTCAACTCCCAGTGAAAGAATTTTTAAAGCATCATCTTTATTTGTTATGCCACCTCCATAACATAATGGCATTCTACACTCAGCAGCCCAATTAGATATCAAAGAAAAATTTGGTTCATTTTTTTTTGTTGAAGCATCTATATCTAAAATTACGAGCTCATCTGATTTTTTTTCATTGAAGATTCTTACAGCATTTAATGGATCGCCTACATATACGTCATTTGAAAAATTTAATGTTTTTACTAAGCCATTATTTCTTACAAGTAATATAGGAATTATTCTTGATCTTAACATTCTATCTAACAAAATTTTCTAAGAAAATTTCTCCATTTTTATGACTTTTTTCAGGATGGCACTGTATACCATAGATATTTTTGTTTTTTATGACTGATGCAATTTCACAAGAATAATCTGAATAAGCAATTACGAATTTATTTTTTGACTGGATATAGTAACTATGTAAAAAATAAAATTCGGAATCTGAAATAATGTCGTTAAAAATTTTGTCATCTTTTTTTACATGCAAAGTGTTCCATCCCATATGAGGAAGGGGATATAAATCTTTTTCTTCTATTTTTTTTACTTCTGCATCTATCCATCCCAAACCTTGTTTTGTGCCCTCTTTGCTGCTCTTACACATAATCTGCATCCCAACACATATTCCTAATACTTCTATTTTTTTTTCAAGAACAAGTTCATCAAGTGTTGTGCGCATACCTGACTTATTTAAAGCATCTATTGCAGCATCAAATGAACCAACACCGGGGAGTATAATTTTTGATGCTCCTTTCAAATCTTCTTCATTTTTTGCAATTCTAAAATCAAAATTTTTTCTTTGCAGAATATTTGAAAATGCTTTTATATTTCCAAGGCCATAGTCAATTATTACAATCACCTTTTTCCACCTCTCTCAAGACCAAGAAGTTTCATAACTTTTGATCCAAATTCATAAAAAAATTGTTGTGATTTGAAGTCCTTATAAGTCTTTTTTGGTTTTGTGAAATATGATTCTAATTCACTTCTATCAATTTCCATTTTATTGCATACATAGTCAAATTCTATTCTCGCTTCATCTTCACTAAGTGCTGGTTTCTCAAGGGCTTGTATTGCTTGATCTCTTGTCATTTGACCAGTGAGAATTAAACTAGAAAATTGTACTTTTCTGGTGTCATAGCCAAACCGCTCTGGAAGCCAATAACCTTCATAGAATTTAGTAAATCTTGATTCAAAATGTTTTTGAGGATATTCCTGAAATCCAAATTTATCTACCAATAGATTCTTTGCTTCTTCTTTATTATATTTCATCATATCAAGCGGTCTATGAACTTTTATTCCTTTTAAATACGGAAGATAAATTTTGTGCCAAAGAATATTGGTAGTAGGAAATGTTTTTAATTCTGATATGCCATATTTTTTATGAATATCTAACATTTGTTTTGAATCAGATTGATAATACATCCATTCAATTGGATTTCTTATGCACTCAGTTGAATAGTTCCCTCCAGTTAATATATTTTTGACATTATATTTAGAAGCAAAGCTATACATCTTTGCAAAAAAAGCATGGTCTTGTGGAGCATCAATATGTGGTACACCTGATTTAAAAAATGAAAGCTGTAAATCTTTCATTTCTTCCCAGTTAATGACTTCTGTATATAAATCTAGATTCAAGTTATCTACAATTTTTTCAATATTATTAACAGCAACTTGAGAATTCCAACCGGCATCAACATGGAATACAAGAGGATTTAGATCTAATACCTCTTTAGCTAAATAAACAAGATAAGAACTATCAATACCGCCACTCATCCCTATAATGCAATCAAAATCTTTTTTCCTTCCCTCTTTTTTAATATCACTAACAATTTTTTCTAATTCTTTTTCTTTGTTTTTACCATAATTCCAAAAAGGCAAAATATCTTTATCAAATGTTATGCAATGATCACAAACCCCATTAGCATCAAAAGTAATTGCTGAATCGGTTGTATCCATTACACACCTTGTGCAAATTTGTTTAGTAGTCATATTATCTGGTTTTCAATGCATATATAAATTAACTCTTATATTCTAGTTAAATTTCAAGCGATGTTCTTCAGGTGTTTCAATATTTTAATTAAATTACTAAACGTATCATCGGAGCACTTTTCCCAAGAATATTTTTTTGAGAGTATTTTTGCACGTGCTGCAATTTTTTCTCTAATCTCTCTATCAGTTATTATTTTTTCTATACATTTTGAGATTGAAGCTTCATCTTCTGGATCAAAATACACTCCTCCATCCTCTAAAATTTCTGGCATAGGACCTCTATCAGAACAAGCAATTGGCATTCCTATCGCCATACCCTCAACAAGAGTATTTGGCATATTCTCGCAGCTTGATGCAAAAATAAATATATCTGATCTTGATATTGATTTAGGCAAGTCTCTCTGCTTTATATGGCCTTGCATAGTGATCCAATCTACTCCTATTAATTCATCTTCAATCAAATTTTTATATTTTTTATTTTCTCCAATGAGCTCTAATGATAAATCGTAGCCTTTTTCTTTTAACAATTTTATAGCTCTGATTACGTGTCTTTGATGTTTGTATGGAGCAACATTTGAGACATATACACATTTTATAGGTTCATTTAAATTATCAGGAAATTCTTTTGAAGGTTTTTCACTATGAAAGTTAGATCCAACTCCATGAGGTATATAAGAAATATTTTTTAAAGGTCCTGTAAATTTTTGTATTACTTCACTTGCATATTTAGTTAAAAAGACAACAGATGACGCTCTTTTCAATGCCCAAGCTTGAACATACTTTATTATTAAAAGCCTTAACCATGGAAGACTATATCTATATCTCTGCATTTCACCTGGCTCATAAGAAAGCATATCTCTACTCATTGTAACTGCTGGTGAGTAAGTATTAATGGTTCCAGCATCAAGATTAAGAACTATATCGCATGAAGATTTAGCTAATGATCTTGATAATTTAAACCGTTGCCATAAAAGTTGAGAAAGTATATTTTTGGTCGATTCTTGTGGACAATGTTTTATTAACCATGGTTCTTCAGGAAGCTCTTCAAGTAGCTCTTTATAACTCCAGACATGAATATATTTAATTCCATATTTTTCAGGCTTAAGACACGAAATTATTCCTACTAAGTGTGCTTTAGCTCCTCCTGATTTACTTCTAAGAGCATCAATTCCAATAACAAATCCAGAACCTCCTTCTAAACTATCCATGATTAAAAACTGGGATTATACCTCTTTCTCCATAACTCAAACATTACCAAACCAAAAATTTTTTCTGAATTATTTCTTCCTTTAGCATTTGCGTTAAGTGTTTTAATTATTTCGTTCTTATTAAAAATTGATTCTTTATCAAGAAGGACATCATAAAAGAAATCCCTAAATGGGCCTTCCTTAAGCCAGCTCTTAAGAGGAACACTAAAACCTTGCTTTCTACCAAATGTAAAATCTTGTGGAAGTATATTTCTAGCATATCTTTGAAGAAAAACTTTTTTATTGGAGCCATCTACTTTTAGAGCACTAGGAATATATGAGAAGGCAAATTCTATAATTCTATAATCTAAAAATGGTGCTCTTACTTCTAGTGAATTCATCATACTTGCACGATCAACTTTTACTAAAATATCTTCAACTAAGTAGGTTAAAAAGTCTGATCTTGTTGATCTTTCCAATAAATCGCCTGCTGATGGCGATATTTTGTTATGAAGCTCTTCTGCAAAACCAATATTAGAAATATTGAAATTTTTTAATAATTTTTGACGTTTATGAATATTAAAATAACTTGCAACAAGCGGAGATTTAGTTGAGTAATCAAATTGAAAACTGTTAACCCAATTTGAACCTTTAAAATCTTCAGGAAAAGTTTTTAAAACTAGATTTGAAATTAATCTCAAAGATCTTTTTGGAATAAATTTTATAAATTTTTCTAGCTTCAAAAGCCTTTCATAATGAGAATACCCTCCAAAAAGCTCATCAGCACCATCTCCGCCAAGAGCTACAGTACAATGTTTCCTGACTTCTTTACTAACCAGATAAGTTGGAATCATTGAGCTATCAATTATTGGTTCATCAAATTGTTCCGCGAGCTCAATGAGCAAATCTGGGTCTGGATTACTTGCGTCAAGTTCAATATGTTCTGTGCCAAAGTGATCAGCAATTTTTCTTGCATGTTCTGTTTCATCTAATTTACCAAATCCAGGAAATCTTACATTAAAAGTTTTAATGTTAGTTTTTTGCTTAGACGCGACTGCTGTAACTAAACTTGAATCAAGGCCGCCACTAAGAAGCACTCCAACTGGTACATCTGCTTCTAATTGCTTTGCTACTGATTCATTAAATAGCGAGCCAAATTCTGTTAATAAATCATTTTCTCTTTTAAATTTGTTAGCAGAATTTGGAATTTCCCAATATTTTTCTAATACTATTTTTCCAGACGAAGTATTAAATGTCAGCCAGCTTCCGGCTTCGAGTTTATTAATTTTAGAATATATGCATTTTTTTCCCGGCACAAAGCCAAATGAAAGAAAACAATCTAACGATTTTTTGTCAACTTCTCTCGTTATTTTTTTATTTTTAATTAGGCCCTTTAACTCTGAAGAAAAGGATATAGAATTCTGGTCTGCACAATAAAAAAGAGGTTTTTCTCCTGCTCTATCTCTAGCTATAAATAATTCTTGATTTTTAGAATCATATATAGCAAATGCAAACATTCCGTTAAAAATTTTGACGCATTCTTTACCCCACTCTTTGAAAGCGGCTAAGATAACCTCAGTATCAGAACTAGATTTGAATGAATATCCAATTTTTTTAAGATCCTCCCTGATTTCTTTATAATTGTATATCTCTCCATTGAAAGCGATCGTTAAACCAAAACTCTCATTTGACATTGGTTGCGCAGCTAAATAAGAAATATCTACTACTGCCAAACGCCTATGAGCTAACTCAACCTTATTGTCTTCTGAAACCCAATAACCTGAATCATCTGGACCTCTATGCTTAATCTGTTTATTTGCAATTTTTGTCCATGAGCCTATATCTTCTAGTTCAGACTTTGAAGCTATTCCAACGAAACCACACATTCTATTTAAGATTTAATTTACTATAATCAAACTTCTCATTTATAAATTCTATACTTGTATTTTTTTTATTTTCTTCATCATAAAATCGCCATTTATCTTTTGGAATTTTCCAGTCATTGCCATAAAGCAATTTCAAAAGCTTTTCTGGGTTTGAAGGAATGTAAATTTGTGAACCATTGAAAGGATATAATTCAAAATTTTCAAAATATTCTAATGGCATGGCAGTTTTTTGGAATTTACCTCCTAACTTCTCAGATATAGAAATTAAAAATTCAAAAACTTTCCTTCTAATATTCAATGGTAATATTTTAAAAATTTGAGAAATAAGAAATTTAAAGATATTTTTTAGATTCAATAATTCATTTTTATTGCGAAATTTAAATTTCTTAAAAGAATTAGGATATATAAATATAAATGCTGATGTCCAGTAAAATACTGAAGCAAGAAAGTTTTTACCTTCATATTTAGAAGCTGTTTCATGAGGACGAATAACTTTTTCATTTTCTATCCAATAAAAATTTATATTGATATCAACTAATGGCCCTTTTTTTATATTTATTGTCCCGAAAGATTTATAAAAAATACAAGTAAAGCCAATATTATTTAATCTATCGACTATTTTAGTTATTTGATCATCTGAAATATCAGAATACCAACAGCCCGCCTCAAGATCATTATTCCAAGGGATCAGTTCTCCATCTCTTATAATTCCAAGCAAACCTCCATAAGAAATCCAAAAAAATAGATCATGTTCATCAAAGACTTTTTTAACTTGCAATATGGAATCAGCTAAACCTTTTGTATCTGATCTAGTTTCGTATTCAAAAGATCCTTTCTTTTGCATTTTTAATTTAAGTCGAAAATATAATTGATATTCTCTTGAGAAAATTTAATTGGATTATTCGACATTCTTTCCATATTTACCTTTTCTGAAAGAATCTTTCTATCAGAGGAAGAAATATTTAGATCTTTTGACAAGGATGTTTTTATATCTAAATTTGCTAAAAATGTATCAAAAAAATCTATGACCGTAGAACTATCATCTATTCCAATTATTTTATTAAGTTTTGCCATTGTTTGGCTCATATTCTGAGAGCTTTCATTTTTACAATGAAGTTCGTATATTTTTGGTAACGTAATCCATATAGAATGCCCATGAGGTATATTGAGTTGCATTGAAATTCCATATGACCAAGCGTGGGGCGCTGTTGTTTTAGTGATATTAATCGCTTGGCCTGCTAAATTTGAAGCTTCAATCATTGACTGCGCTGATTTAAATGAATTATCAGAATTTATATATTCACTAAAAGAATCCATACAAAGTTTCAAAGCAGAATAGGATAGTTTTTTGCTCTTAGATGTGGCTGCAACAGCCCAAGCACTTTCAATTGATTGAGAAATTGCATCAAGAGCACTACATGTCTTTTGATACTTAGAGGCTGAAACAATAAGCTGTCCATCTAATATCACTTCATCAGGCAGTAAACATTTGTCAGCTACTGAGAATTTTTCTTTCTCAATATAAACAACTGCAAAATGAGTGGACTCACTTCCAGAGCCAGCAGTAGTGGGTACAGCTATTAAAGGAATTTTTGGATCCATTAATTCAGATAAACCTACTGCTATCAAATCAGTGAGAGGTGGAGTTGCACAAAAAGCTTTTATTAATTTAGCCATATCAATTACACTTCCTCCGCCGACGGCAATCAATAATTCAATGTCATTTTTTTGCGCTAATCTAACGCCTTTTTTTGCATCATCTAATTTTGGATTAGCTTCAAAATCATTAAAATAAGTTAATTCAAAATCTGCTAAAGCTTTATTAATTTCGGATTTAGCGCCACTATTTTCAAATGATTTTTTTCCAGTAACGACCATAATTCTTGATACGTTATACCCCTCAAGTATTTTACTTAAGTGTTTTAGGCTGCCTAGACCTGAATGTATTTTATGTTTCAATTAGTTTCTTCCATTTCTCTATTATTACATCTTCAGAGAAAATCATAGATTTATTACTCTGATTAAAATCATGGCTCGAATCGTTTGCTACACTCTCCATCGCAATCGCATATTCCTCTTCTAATGGATATATCTTTGTGCTTATATCTATATCTGAAAAAGGGAATGGTGCAGTTAATATTCCAGAACTAGATCTATATGGATATTCAATTTTTTCTTCAATATCAAGTTCTGGAAATACAATTTCCCTAGGGCCACTAATACAGTCAGTTGTCACTATTGGCTTGCCAATAGAAATTGCCTCAATCAATACATTTGGTAATCCTTCATAAAGGCTGGTAAAGCAAAAACAATTAGCTCTTTGTATATAAGGAAAAATATTTAGAGTATTTTTTAATATAAGAACTTTATCTTTGATATTTAGCGATTGTATTAATGACTCAAGATCTTTTCTTAGCTCACCTTCTCCTATGATGATTAGAATTGCATTAGAATTGTTTCTAGCACAAATGCTAAATGCCTTAAGTAGGTGCCACTGCCCTTTTTGCGAATTTAGTCTGCCGACATTTAAATAAACGTATTTATCATCAGATATATCAATAGGCAAAGGTTCCTTTGCTAAGCGTTTATATCGCTCTAAATTATGTCCATTATAAATAAGAGTAGTATTTTTAATTCCTAAAGATAGGAGAATATTTTGCATTTTTTTTGTAATGACATGAGTAGCATCCATTCTCCGATAAAGAAACCATGATAAAGTTCTCATGATTGGACTTAATCTGTAAATATTACTATTTCTAACAGATAAGACTACTTTATAACTTCTTTTTAAGGACACAAGAGAAACAAATAAATTTGAATAAAATCCGAATGAAAGTACCAAATTTGGTTTGTATTCGTTTAATACTTTTCTTATAAAAATTAATCTTTTAAGAATAAAAAAGATTTTGTTGAGCCAATTTTTTCCATGTTTTTCATTGTGGCTGTAGTAATTTTCTCCAACATTATACTCATTGTCAGAATCATAAAATTTTAAATATCGAATATCATATTCTTCTGAAAGCTTGAGCCCAAGATTATACGCATTTTTCTCTGCACCTCCACTGATCTCGAGAGAAGGAATTACTATAAGTATTTTTGTTTTAGTGGAAATAATTTAACTCCTTTTAATCCTGTTCATAATTTTCTAATAGATTGCCTTTATCAAATATTCCCCCATCAGTTGGATCCATTAACAGCATAGTTGGCAAAGTCAATAAACCAACCCTCGTATAACTTTTTTCAAAGCTATCTCTCTCAATTATGATATCAAGACAAGTTGTAAGAATTGAAATTATTAAAAATGATAAAATAAAAAAATTATTAAATTTATATTTTTTATAGTCATTTATTACAACAAAAACGAAAGCCACCAAAATTATAAATCCGTATCTGTTAAAAACGAAAGGAAATAAAAAAGTTAAGTTTGCAAACACTAAAAGAATTAATAATGTTGAAAACCATTTATTTTCAGATCTATTTATATTTAGCAAAGCATAGATAGTTATTAGGTAATACCATAATTTTCCAAAAAATACATATATTGCGTGCCCTGTGTTAGTAATAACAAATTGTTTTTCCCCAAAATAACTTAGATACTTTTGTAAATAAATTACATCAATATCTACATAGGGCAAAAGATTTACAAAATATATTAAGAAATATTCTGCAGGAATAAATAAGAACAAGAATGAGAAGAAATATACAACTTTCAGAAGTTTATAATTTTTTTGAAACAAGATATAAAAAAGAGTTGCAATAAAAAATACTACTGTTGAAAAATGAATTGTTGCTGCAAATAAGAGTGAAGTAAGCCCTTTTAAAGTCTGATTTCTAACTAAGCTTAGGTAAAAACCCAAAATAATAAAAGATTGAGCAAAGAAAAATCTAAGGCCATCGAATAAGGATGGCAGATGAAATGAGCAAATGAGCGTGATAAATAAGGTTAATATCATGAATTTTGAAAGTTTATTTTCAGTTACTGATTTACGAAAAATATAAAACAGTATGCCCAAGGATATTCCAGTAACTAAGCCAGCTAAGAAAGGAAAGGGAATGCCAAGATGTGAAAAAATTAATATCAGATACCAAAAAGTAACATCTGTCATATTATTTTCTATATATAATGTTGCTTCTTCAAAGCTCAAAGATGGGAAAAAATTATATAGATTAATGTAATAGGATTTATCTCCTCCGGAAGCAAAAAAGAAGCCGGTTTTAGGGATATAAAAATAGCTTAATATAAAAAAAATTCCGGCAAATAAAATGTAGCCAACTTTTTTGTTGAGATAAATATCTCTGAATATCAATGGTATTGATAACACAGGTGAAATTAAGAAAAGAAGCGCTGATTTTGGAAAAGTTGAAATCATTTATTTGCACCGCTAACAATATAATTCTTATACATGGAATTTTTGTATTTATACAGTGATAAACATACTTTTACTAATTGCCCTATTATTATGAAGAATAAAATATACGTATAATTTAGATCTTCTAACTTACTTAAAACGTAACCAATAACCACTATGAAAAAATAGATTATATTTATGTAAATTGAAAAATTGAAAAATTTAAATAAATTGAGAACTTTCTTATAAGGCAATTCTATGACTTTGAGGAAATTGTAAACTGCTAACAGCATAAACAAATACTGGATTATATCCATGTCATTGCCGTTGATATTATTTCCTAACATAAATTCTAGGATAATCGGCATAATGAAATATGTTGCTAAGCCTGATAAGAAAAATAATGTCGACGTTAATGATAGAGTTTCTAATAGATTTTTCGCTGCTTTTTTAAATTCTTTTTTTGCTATCGTATGGCTAATTTTTGCGTTATAAACAACTTCAATTGGACCTGTAACCACTGCTGTAATAACTCCAACAAATTTATTAGCATAGCTATATAGTGAATATGTGCCGCTGGCAAATCCTGCAAAAACTGCAGCAATTGCTATGTCTTTGGAGTTGTATAAAATTGTCCCAAAATTTAATTTAAGTGAACTAGTAAATATTTCTCTAAAAACATTCTTTTCATAAAAAACTAATTCATATTTAAAATTATTTAAGTTGAAGATCTTCTTCAATTGCCATATTACAACCAAACTACTTGATGCAATTGTAGTATAAGCTAGTATCATTACACTCTCTTCCATAAGAAATATAACTGCCAATAAATTTACTGCATATACAAAGATATTCACCAAATAGACTGAAGCATATTGTTGTTCTAAATTTAAAATATTTTTGTTGTACGACATCAAACTTTTAATCACAAGATAATAAATAAATACATCTAAAAAAGCCTTATATTTTGGAGGCATAAAGTCAAAATAGGATGTTGCGAGAAAGTAAAAAAATATGATAATTAGAGATGAAAGAATAATATTATTTAACAAAGTAACATATATGCTATTTAGAGATTTTTTATCTTGTATTCTTAATTCAGCATAGTAGTGCTTTATTGCAAACCATGTAATATTTACAAATGTTTCTAAATAAGTAATAAAGACAAGGCCAAAGAAATAAACATCAGTTTGAGCGCCTAAACCAAGTTTTTGACCTAGCGCTAATATAAATATAAATCCTAAACCTACATTTATGAGGGATAGTATATTCAGATAGATATTTTTCATAATCTAAGCAAGTCTCTACAAATAATTAATGCTTTATAACTTATGATAATAATATCTTATCGTCATAATTATTTCTTTAACTTCAATAATCGTTTTAATGCGTTAAAAAAATCTACAAAAAAGGTTTTAGGAGAGGTAAATAATCTAGGTAGAAGTACTTTAGAAAATTTCTCTATAGAAGCTATGATCCAATTTTTGGGAGCTGAGACTTTAGTAAAGTTCTCATTAAATATTAGTATTTTTTTTGATTTTATTTTTTTTGAAAGATGATATTGGAGGCTATGTATTCTCGGATTAGTTCCTTCTAGAATAAGAATGCACAAATCAAAAGTTTCGGCTCTACCTTCGTTTGTTAATTTTAAATCGCTTACCACATTATTTATCTCAATATTCAATTCTTCTGCTGCTCTCCTACATAAGTCCAATATCTTGTCATTATTTATTTGAACAAGAGCGATTTTTTTTACTCCTTTTCCGATAGTCTCAATCATTCTTTTTTTAATGAAAGATAAATGATGATTCAAAATTTTTGATTCTTCACTTTTGAATGCAGCTCTAAATCTATTTATTTCATTAATTTTCTTCTCGTCATTAATTAAATCTTCAATTTCAAGTGGGTCTTTTTTAATGTCATAAAAAAATTCCTTACTATTATCGAAATCAAAAATATATTTATATCTATTATCCCTTAGTGCTGAAAGCCTGTTATTTTGTGCTATATACCTATTATCAACTCTTTGTATTTGATTTTTTGGTGATAAATTTTCCTCAGAAATAAGAGATTTTAAGCTTTTACCCATTTCATGTTCATTCTTCAATTCCCCATCATTTATTCCGACAATATCGAGAATAGTTGGAGAGATATCAAGTAATGAAACAGGTTCTTTTATAACTTTTGGTGAGGTGTCTGGAACAACAAATACTAGAGGTGTAAGAATATTATCATCAGTCATAATTAAATCATGTCCTAAATCTCTCATTTGTGTGTAGGATATATTCCTTGAAGGGTCTGGATAACCATGGTCTGAATTAATTACTATAATTGTATTTTCAAGCAAACCTTTTTCTTCAAGCATTGTTAATCCATGCTCTACTTTCTGTGAAGTTTTTGGGTCATGCCTACAGTTATAATTTAAATATAAAAAGAAGGGTTCAGTTAATCCATCCTGAAGCAATGCTTCTAATATTTCATTTATATCATCATTGCCCCAAAATTCATTTCGATCTAAATGATCCGGCCAATATTTTTCACATATATCGCCTATCATGGGGGCTAAATAGGCTCTACCCTCTGGAAAGAAAATAGTATTTAGAACATTGTAGCCATTTTTTTGCAATATTGATTGAAGAGTATTAAGACTTCTTGTTTCACTATTAAAACCTTCATAAATGAGGCTCTGATAGATTGCTGGTACACTTGTCATCATTGCACTTGTTGACATGACCGTGCTTGGAGCAGAAGTTACAGCAGTCGTAAATTCAACTCCCTTTTTAGCAAGCTTATCTATTATGTCTATTCGACCTCGATCGTCTGCATCCGTATGATAATTTCTTACCGAGTCAACAATCACCCATAGAATATTTGGTGAAGTTAATTTTTTGATTTTATGTCTCCTCTTTTAATAATTAATATTTTATATATCCAAGATTTATAATCACTGATATTCATCAAATAAATAATGAAACTATTAAAATTTACTCTTTTTTACTTCATCCAATGGTGGTCTTGGCGTTTCCTCATCTAGTCCACATTTAACATGAATGAATTTTAATCCTTTAATATGTTTTACAACTGATTTAAGATCCTCTACTTCTCTCACAATATCATTTTCAACATTAAAACCTGAATTAATAGCAAGATTAATATAATCTAAATGTTTCTGATAAGAATTTTGTCCTCCTGTTGACTTATTCTGTTCATTATCAAATAGGATATAGGTTAGATTTACTTGGTTAGCATCTCTTCCCGCAGTAGTTATACCTCCCATATGCATTACAAATTCAGCATCACCACCACAAACAACAACTTTTTTTCCAGCTTTTGCTGCACCAAAACCTACACTAAGGGCTCCACCCATATTGCCAGCCATGTAAAAGTTATTAGTATCAGGCATAAAACTGTACATTTCTCTAGCAGTGTTGCCAGTAGTTCCAATAAATAATATATCTGTACCACCAAATTCTTGATTTAATCCAATTAAAAATTCACTTCTAGGAATGTAGTTAGATAGATCCAATTGATGTTTGTCATGAAGATCGACTTTTTCAAAACTATCTTTTTTAATGATGCAAATTATATTGCTTTCATTGCAATCATTTATTTGAGAAATCGCATTTTCTAAATTCTGATTATCTAAAATACAATGTTCATAGCCATAAGCATTTATTAACTTTGGTAGCTCTGTAGCTAAGTGTTTATGTTGAATTTCACTATCCCCCTCTTTATAAGATCTCCAACTAGTTAAAATTGGAAAAGTCACCCCATATGGTTTAATCAGACTAGTAATACAGCTTCCCATATTTGTCATTCCCGATGACTGAACAATAACAATTGGTTTTTTACCTGCCATTTTTAGTCCAGCTGCAATAGAGCATGCAACTGCTTCACTTGCAGCGGGTAAATATTCTATACCATCATTATTAATAGCTTCATTAATAACATATTTCGCAAAACTACATGGAACGACACAAAGATGTGTGTATTGATTCTGGATTAAGCTATCTATGAAACTCTTTGTGTTAAGAGACATTACTTTGTTCCTGGTATGAACTCCAAAATTTCCTTAATTGACATGCAATCTGGTTCAGCCTCTAGAGTCCTACCATTTTTAAGAACTGAAGTTGCTACTTTGAGCATTGCTGGATAAGCTGACCTAAGCATATGATTTGCTGTCACAACAACGTTAACACCCATTTCAATAAATTCTTCAATAGTTACGCTATTAAAACTTGTAGGAACAACAACGACAGGAGTGCTTTGATCTTTTGCTCTAAATTTGCTCATAAACTCAATAATCTCAGCTGGATCCTTGTGACGTGAATGAATCATAATTCCATCAGCACCTGCCTTAATATATGCATTTGCACGAGTCAGAGCATCATCCATCCCAGCTTCTAAAATTAATGATTCTATTCTTGCAATAATCATAAAATCATTGCTAATTTGTGCCTTCTTGCCTCGGGATATTTTGTCACAAAAATTCTCAATAGTATCTTGAGTTTGTTTGACATCAGTTCCAAACAGAGAATTTTTTTTAAGGCCTGTCTTATCTTCAATTACAACAGCACTTACACCTGCCCTTTCTAAACTTCTGACTGTAAATTCAAAATGTTCAGTTTTGCCTCCTGTATCAGCATCAAAAAGCATTGGCTTAGTAGTAACTTCGAAAATATCACTTACACTATTTAAGCGTGAAGTAATGTCGATTGCTTCGATATCAGGCTTACCTTTTGCAGTTGCATCAGTTAAAGAGCTTGACCAAACCCCATCAAAACTAACCATTTTTCCATTTCTTTCTACCTTTGTGTTTTCTGCAATAAGTGCACTTAATGCATTGTGAGCTTCTAAAATTCTAACAATTGGTTTTGAATTTATTAATCTTCTAAGCATTGCCATTCTAACATCAACAGTTGTTCCTATTTCTGCTAATGCATTATTTAATTGAGTTGATGAAATTCCTTGTGTATATGAGAATTCAACTAATTCTCCACCCCATTTATCAAGAGTATCAATTACCTGTTGTCTAGTTTTGAGTTGAACACCCTCTTTCCAATCATCTCCATGAACAACGATATCAGGCTTTAATGCATTTAAATTATCTCTATAATCTAGTGTTTCTTGTGCAACTACTTTGGACACGCCTTTAATATTTTCAACAACTTTTTTTCGTTGTTCATAAGTCATGAATGGAAGTCTTTTATAACTAGCTATTGCAGTATCAGTGAGCACCCCTACAGTGAGATCTCCTAATTTTGCAGCTTCGTTTATTATATTTATATGTCCTGGATGTAGTAAGTCTGCGCTCATTCCAACATACACTTTTTTATTCATTTCTTAATCCTACAATAAAATTTAACTTTTAGTTCTTTCTATATACCAATCCATAGTCTCATCTAAACCTTGAGACACTGTATACTCCGGACTATAACCTAAAAGTGTTTCTGCTTTTTCTATATTAGCTTGTGAATGTCTAACATCGCCAGGTCTGAAGTCTCTATAAATTGGTTGTATTTTTTCTAATCCTTTTTTTCTTTTTATTAATCCTTCTTCTATTATTTGATGTAATTTATTTAGACTTGTCCTATCATTTAAAGCGACATTATAAACTTGGTTAGTTGCATTATCATCATCAGTAGTTGCTGCTAAAAGATTTGCCTGCACAGCATTTTCAACATAACAGAAATCTCTGCTAGTTTCTCCATCACCATTAATGAAAACTTCTTTTTTATTCAAAATTTCTGATATCCATTTTGGAATAACAGCAGCATATGCACCATCTGGATCTTGTCTTTTGCCAAAAATATTAAAATATCTTAATCCTATTGTCTCCAATCCATATGTTTCTGAAAAAACTTTTGCATAAAGCTCATTAGTAAGTTTAGTGACCGCATAAGGGCTAAGAGGATTGCCAATTTTATCTTCTTTTTTTGGAAGATCTGGATGATCTCCATATGTAGAACTTGATGCAGCATAAACAAATCTTTTAACATCGGCATCTTTGCTAGCGACTATCATATTTAGAAATCCATCAATATTTGCTTTATTAGTGTTGATTGGGTCTTCAATAGATCTTGGTACAGAGCCTAAGGCCGCCTGATGAAGAACATAATCAACATTACTACATGCTTCTCTACAATTATCAATATTTCCAATATTTCCATTAATAAATTTAAAATTATTATCATTATTCATGTTAGAAAAATTATTTGCATCCTCAATTGCTTGATCTATATTACGTTTATAACCAGTATCAAAATTGTCTAGTCCTATAACTTTTTGATTGAGAATTAATAATTTTTCAAGAATATTAGAACCTATAAAGCCTGCAACTCCAGTGACTAACCAAGTTTTTTGATTTTCTTTTAAATATTTTTGTAAATGTTCATATTTGTTCATTTATAATCTTCCATCGACTTCTTTCGCCTTAAATAAATACTTAATGTCATAAATAATAGAATTTTTCTTGCCAAGAGCTTTTATTTGAGTCATTGACATGTCTTTAAATTCACTGTGTGCTACAGCCAAAATTATTGCATCATAGCTACCTTCTATTGGCTTATCAATTATCTCAATACCATATTCATGAATAGCTTGGCTCTTATTAACCCATGGATCATAAACATTTACACTGCAATTTAAATTATTAAAATCTTCAATTAAATCAATAATTCGAGTATTACGAATATCAGGGCAATCTTCTTTAAAGGCTAGACCCATTATTAAAATATTTGAATTCTCAATATTAATATTTTTGTCAATCATAAGTTTGGTAATTTGTTTAACAATATAACTCCCCATATTGTCATTTAGTCTTCGCCCAGCAAGTATCACTTCTGGATTATAACCAACCTCTAATGCTTTATGACTTAAATAATATGGGTCAACACCTATGCAGTGCCCTCCCACTAATCCTGGTCTGAATGGTAAAAAATTCCACTTAGTTCCTGCAGCTTCTAATACTGATTCAGTATCAATATCTAATTTATTGAAGATAAGTGCGAGCTCATTAATAAGAGCTATGTTGATATCTCTTTGAGTATTTTCGATAACTTTAGCTGCCTCGGCTATCTTTATGCTGCTAACTTTATGTGTTCCAGCAACAATAATCTCCTTATATAATTCATCGATTTCTTTAGCAATATTAGGATTTGAGCCAGATGTAATTTTTTTGATATTAGTAATTGTGTGTTCCTTATCACCAGGATTAATTCGTTCTGGGGAATAGCCACAATAAAAATCTTTATTAAAAATAAGACCAGAATTCTTTTCTAGTTCAGGAACACAAACTTCTTCAGTCGTGCCTGGATAGACAGTAGATTCATAAATGACAATATCCCCTTTTTTAAGGATAGACCCTACAGCTTGGCTAGATTTAATTAAAGGGTTTAAGTCAGGTTTTTTATATTCATCAATTGGAGTTGGAACTGTAACAATAAAAATCTGGCAATCATTAAGATCTTCAATATGCGATGTAAAATTTAAGTGAATTGAATCTTTAAAGTCCTCTTCAGAAATCTCAAGAGTAAGATCAGTATTATTTTTTAGTTCGTTGATTCTAGATTCTTTAATATCATAACCTACAACTTCTCTTGTTTTGCCAAATTCAATTGCGAGAGGTAATCCAACATAACCAAGACCAATGATGCCTATTTTTTTTGTTTTCACTCTAGGCCTCCACTAAAATTTAAATCATCTTTTTTAATATCCACTTCTAGAAATTCCTTATGTGCAACTAGATAAATACAAATATCCATACGCAATCCCTCTTCAAGATTTATTAATTCTAAATCCTTGCAATATTTGATATTTGGTTCCACCACTTTAACTTTATGATGCTTCTTTAACTCCATAGCTATATATAATGCCGGTGATTCTCTTAGATCATCAATATTTGGTTTGTACGAAAGGCCCATACATGATATTGATGGTTTTCTTTGATTATTTTTTTCAAAAATAGCTATATGATCATTAATTTTTTTAATAACCCAGTCAGCTTTATAATTATTTGTCCTTCTAGCTTGTTCAATAATTTTTGCTTTGCCATTAGCTTTATCAACTATAAACCATGGGTCAACTGAAATGCAGTGCCCACCAACCCCACAACCAGGTTTTAGAACATTGACTCTTGGATGTTTGTTTGCAAGCGATACTAATTCGTTAATACTTATATCTAAATCATCACATAAAATTGAAAGCTCATTAGCAAATGCAATGTTTACATCTCTAAAGGAATTCTCAGCAAGCTTTACCATTTCTGCTGTTTTAGCTGAAGTCTCTAGAACCTCGCCTTCAACAAATGTTCGATAGAACTCTGCGGCTTTTAAAGTTGATTTTTTATTGATTCCTCCAACCACTCTGTCATTCTCTATGAGCTCTTTCATAATATTGCCAGGCAAAACTCTCTCAGGAGAGTAAGCAATGAATATATCATCAATTTCAATTTCTTCTTTTTTTAGCAGGTCAGTTATAAATTCTGTTGTACCAACTGGAGATGTAGACTCCAACAATATTAAATTACCAGGCCTTACATATGGAGCTATTTTTCTTATTGAATTCTCAATATTATCAATATTAGGGATTGGAGAATTCGTCACTTCATTATACTTATCCTCATGGAATGGAGTGGGAACAGCAATCATGAAAATATTTGATTCAGTTGGGTTAACGTTAGCAGTCAAATAACCACTTTTTACTGCTGATTTTACGGAGGCATCTAACTCAGGCTCAACAATATGAATTTCACCTTTATTAATTGTATTAACTATATGTTCATCAATATCAACGCCATGAATTTGGTAGCCTTTATTAGCTAATAATGCGGCTGTTGGTAAACCAATATACCCC
>MDTE01145860.1_pt1 | contig 25424 bp, 20 predicted proteins | sample 811231 | NCBI WGS metagenome assembly MDTE01 (sample SAMN05326651, study PRJNA326480) | marine metagenome | isolation source: seawater | place: Indian Ocean: Red Sea | collected 2010
GATTCCGTTGCCGCCGGTGAGAGAGCGGCGTGCCGACGTGCCTCTGCTGGCCAGCGAACTCCTGACACGGGCTCGCAAGAGGCCTGCCAACGACGGCGAAGGCCTGTCTGCGGAAGTGATCGCCGCATTGATGGCACATGACTGGCCTGGCAACGTTCGTGAACTGGCCAACGCGATTGAGCACGCGGTGATCATGGCGGGCGATCGCAAGATCGAGATCCAGCATCTTCCGGCTCACCTGGCAAGCGGACGGATCGGAGTGGTCTCCTCCTTCAGCTTGCCGACCGGCGAGATGACTTTGCGTGAAATCGAACGCCAGGTGATTCTCGGGGTTCTCGAAAAGAACTCCGGCGACAAGCCAAAGACGGCCGAGGAGCTCGGGATCGCGTTGAAGACCCTCTACAACAAGCTCAATTTGTACAGGGCCGAGTTGGCTTCTCCGTGAGGTGGGCGTGTTGAGGCGACCAGGTTGGGATGGAGGATGCGGCGGTGACAACGGTCCTGGCCATTCACGCACATCCTGACGACATTGAATTCCAGTGCGCGGGGACGCTGCTGCGGCTGGCGGAGCGAGGAGCGAGTCTCCACCTGGTGACGATGACGCCGGGCGATTGCGGCAGTGCCGAGATGACGTCCGAAGAGATTTCCGACGTGCGGAGAGCCGAGGCGTCGGCAGCGGCGGAATTGCTGGGGGCGAGCTACCGTTGCCTGGAGTTTCGGGACCTGTCGATCGTGTTCGACAATCCGTCGCGGCAACGGGTCACCGAGTGCCTGCGGCAGGTCCGACCTGACATCGTGCTGACAGCTCCTCCGGTCGACTACATGCCCGACCACGAGATGACAAGCCTGCTGGTTCGCGACGCGTGCTTCAACGCGCCGATCCCGAACTACAAGACGGCGGCCGCTGATCCGGCCGCACCGCTGGACGCGATCCCGCACCTGTATTACGTGGACGCGATCGAGGGAGTCGACTGGTTTGGCCGGCCGCAACCGGCTGGGTTTGTCGTCGATGTGTCCGAGCAATTTGAACGCAAGCTCGAGATGCTGGCCTGTCACGAATCGCAGCGGGGCTGGTTGTTGAAGCAGCACGGCATGGACGAATATCTGGAGAGTTGTCGTCGCTGGGGGGCATCGCGAGGGGGCGATATTGGGACGGATTACGGAGAGGCATTTCGACAACATCTCGGTCACCCGTATCCGGGCGACAATCTGCTCGAGACGCTGCTGTCGGCACAGTGACCTCGACATCCGAACCATGATGGTTCAAAATCATCGCACGTCCGGGGCAGCCGGTTCGTGACGGCGTATTCACAAGCGAGACGAAGATGACAGCGGGAACCGAGAATGACAGTGCTGCCGCGGCGGATCCGCTCTTCAGCGACGCCGAGGTGGAGGAGTTTGAGACGGTCGACAAGGGGGCCGGCAAGGCAATCTGCTTGATGCTCGTAGCCCTGTTCAGCCTATTTGTGCCGCTGATGCTCAGCTTCTGGTTGGGCGTCGACACCGTCTCTTTTGACAATTCCGACAAGAAGGCTCCGGCAGCGGCGTCGGACAACGATGCGGCCGGGCACTAGCGACTGATGGCGACGGCAGCGGACGTCTCGAGCCTCTGCCTGGCGGCCTCGGCCCACGGCCCGCGTTGGTCGAAGGTCAGGTAAGTTTCCCAGTGCGGAATCGCCTCATCGGTGCGTCCGAGCGACTGTAAGACCTCGCCCCGATGCCAGTGAGCATCGGGAAAGTCGGGGTGCACTTGGAGGGCGACCCCGAACGCCTCGAGTGCGGCCTCCGGCTCGTTCAATTCGGCATGCAGGCAACCCAATTGCGTCCACGCCTCGATGTATTGATGGTCCTGCTCGACAGCGGAGTGGTATCGTTCAAGCGCAGCACGCGTCCGGCCACAGCGATAAAGAGCTTCGGCGAGATGGAAGTGGGCGTCGACCTGGTCGGGCTGCTCCATGAGGCACATGCGAAATGCTTCGATCGCTTCCTCCGCCTTGTCAATTTCGAGCAATTGACGGCCCTGGTCGAACCAGTCGCGATAGCCCCAGTGTTCGTGTGGCGATTCGGGGCGCCAGGAGGTGACAGGGATCGGCAGGCGCCGCTCGCTTTGTTCGGTCGTCTCAATAGCGCCTGCCATCTGGTCGTCCAGGGCCAGTAGTCGTTGGCCACTCTTCGGTTCAATCAACCCGCGTGCATCGCGCAGCAGAATCCTCGAGTCATGGGCGAGCAGTTCGAGTTGATCGAGCGGGCGATCTCTGTCCCGAAAAACGGGGGCAAGCTGTCCGAGGCTTCGTTCGATTTCCGCTCGCGGCACGCCAGCGGCCAACAACTCGCTCAATCGCCGTGCGCTGGCGACGTCCTGAAAGGAAAAGTATGGGAGCCGGTGGACTCTTCGGACCGGTGTGATCAACCCAGCACGTTCCCAGCGACGCACCAGGTGGACGGGGATGCCGAGCAATTGGCTGAGCATCGCGGGCGTGTAGGCCTTGTGGATTTCTGAACGCGTTTCATCCAGGGCCAGCAGGTGCAGCCATTGCGACTCGGTGATGATCCGAATCGGAAGGCCTTCACGGGCCAGCTCGTTGGCATCCTGCCATTTGACGGACGGAAGGCCGTCGGATTCCAACGGCCAACCCTCCTCGCCGACGACGAGCATCGTTGTCTGTCGTGTGACGCCGGTTGCAGAATTGCCGCCGTGTTCTGTCACAAGTTCCATCGCCCGACGGTGTGTCATCGACGCCAGTGTGCCTGTGAACGTAACCAGCTCGCCCTGCAGGCAGGGGGAGTCGTCGAGCGGGGCAGTGGGGGAGGGGGGGAGCACGTGATGTCAGCGAGGTGAGAGGAGAGTGAGGGTAGCCGTGCGCCAGGAGCAGGGAGTGCAAACGAAATGGTGGCAAATGGGGGCGGTGAGGTCTATAAACGGGCGGTCGTTCGAGCGGATTACGGGCGACCCATGGAGGCTCGCACAATTGTGTGGGCAATTCAAGTTGGCAGGCCGATCCGAAGATGGGACTGGCCTGGGAAGGGAGTCCGACGTTCGATGAGTGATCTGCAGACGAGTGATCCGGCTGTTTTTGATGCCATCCAGGCTGAGCGGGTGCGCCAGGTGGATGGGCTGGAATTGATCGCCTCGGAGAATTACACCAGTGCGGCGGTGATGGAAGCCGCAGGCAGCGTACTGACCAACAAGTACGCCGAAGGCTATCCCGGACGTCGTTACTACGGCGGCTGCGAACACATTGACGACGTCGAGAGTCTCGCGCGGGAGCGTGCTTGCGAGCTGTTCGGCGCCGCCCACGCCAACGTGCAGCCCCATTCGGGAAGCCAGGCCAACATGTCGGTCTACCTGACCGAGCTCGAGCCGGGTGACACGTATCTCGCCATGGATCTTGCTCACGGTGGCCACCTCACGCACGGCATGCACCTGAACTTTTCGGGTCAACTCTACAACGTGGCTCATTACGGTGTGCGAGAAGACGATCACCGGATCGACTTTGACCAGGTCGCGTCTCTTGCCCGTGAACTCAAACCGAAGATGATCGTGGCGGGGGCGAGTGCGTACCCCCGCGAGATTGATCATCCTCGATTTGCGGAGATCGCACGCGAGGTGGGTGCACTGCTGATGGTCGACATGGCGCACTATGCGGGGCTCGTCGCAGCCGGCCTGCACAACAATCCTGTCGAGGTGGCAGATTATGTGACGTCGACCTCGCACAAGACGCTGCGTGGGCCACGGGCGGGTTTCGTCTTAACGACCGAAGACCGCGCTCGCGCGCTCGACCGCACGATTTTCCCAGGCATGCAAGGAGGACCTTTGTGTCACGTGGTGGCGGGCAAGGCGGTTTGTTTTGGTGAAGCCCTCAAGCCGTCATTCCGCGAATACGCCCGGGCGGTGATCGACAATGCCCAGGTGCTCGCGGAAACATTGCTGGCCGGGGGCGTTCAACTGGCCAGCGGAGGGACCGACAATCACCTGATGCTCGCGGACGTGACACCGTTGGATCTGACCGGGAAGATCGCCGAGGAGGCGTTGGACCGGGCCGGAATAACGGTCAACAAGAACATGATCCCATTTGATCAGCGGAAACCGCTCGATCCCAGCGGTGTCCGCATTGGTACCGCCGCGCTGACGACGCGTGGCATGCGGGGTGACGAGATGCGTCGCGTGGGTGATTGGATCCTCGAGGTCCTGCGGGCGGCCGATGATGAGAGCGCGGCCACGCGAGTGAGAGCGGAGATTGCCGAGTTCAGCGCCGCATTTCCGGTGCCGGGGATCAGTTGATCTCTGGTCGCCCCGGCATCCGGACCTGCAACTCGTCGAGGGGAACGACCGTGTTGAGGCTACCGGAACGGAAACCTTCGAGGTCGATTGTCACAAAGGCGAATCCGAGCGAGCGGAAGTGCTCTGTGATTGCCTGACGGTTCTCGGGATCGAGCAGACGCGGCAGGTCTGCGACAGGCGCCTCGATTCTTGCAAGTTCGTTCGCCTCGTGACGAACCCGGAACTCGACGAGTCCCATTTCGGACCGGAGAAACACCTCGGCCGCATCGACACGGCTGACACGCTCGGAGGTCACGCCCACCCCGTAGGCAATGCGGCTCGAGAGGCACGGCATGGCCGGTTTGTCCCAAATAGGCAGACTCCACGATTGCGCCAGGTCGCGGACATCCTGCTTGGTGAGTCCCACCTCCAGCAGAGGGCTCCGGACGGAATGCTCGTCGGCGGCCACCATTCCCGGCCGGTGGTCTCCCTGGTCGTCGACGTTGGCTCCGTTGGCGATCACGTCGACTTCGAGTTGTGGCAACAACTCGTGGAGTCGCGTGTAGAGCTCGGTCTTGCAGAAGTAGCAGCGGTTCGGCTCATTCTTGAGGTAGTCCGGGTTGTCGAATTCGGCTGTCTCGATCACGACGTGCCGGATGCCGATCTGTGCCGCCAACGATTCGGCCTGCTCAATTTCTCCACTGGCCAGGCTCGCGCTGACAGCAGTGACGGCAACCGCATCGTCCCCACAAGCCTCGTGGGCGGCCCGAGCGACCACCGTGCTGTCGACCCCCGCTGAGAAGGCGACGGCCACGCGACCATAGCCAGCCAGGGTCGCCAGGAGCGCGTCGCGTTTGGATTGCAGGGTGGGGGGGAGGTCTGAGGCCATGGCCGAAATGACGTGGCGGGGGGATTCGTGCTCACCACGTCGATGTTATCGCATCTCGGGCATCGGACTCAATGAGGAGACCGAGTCCGGATCTGCCTTCGCTGGTGACGGCGGTCTTTACCGGCCCCCGCGATCTCTTATACTGAAAGGGGCGACAGGAAGCTCGGGCGGCAATGGGAATCGGCGAGACGCGGCACAAAAGCGTTACGTCGGTGGTCAACGAGGGTGATGGGGCTGTTGTGCCATGACGGCAATGCGAACTGGCAAAAGGCAGGTGTTGGTCGTGTTGGGCCTCGCCGCTTTGATGGTGTGGTCCGACCAGATCGAAGCGGCCCCAACAGCCGCGCAGCGTCGGGAATTGACTGTCGCGAGACGAACAATCACCCGGGCCTCCGGCCTGATTCGCCGTAAAAAGCTCGACGAGGCGGCAAAGCTTCTCGGTGAGGCCGAAGCGGCGATCAAAAAGGTCATGGCTGCGGCCAAGCTCAAGCCGACCGACCGAGCGGTTGCCGGGCTACTGAAGTTTCTCGGTTTGCAAAAGCGGCAACTGGCGATCAAGCGGGGGGACAAGCCGATGCCGCAGGCCGCAGCTGTCAGCTTCACGAAAGATGTGGCGCCGATTCTCGTGTCGCGATGTGGCACCTGTCACGGCAACAGGGCCTCTGGTCGATTGCGACTGGACACCTTTGCCGGCCTGGCCCGTGGCGGACGCAGCGGACCGGCTGTGCGAGCCGGGAATGTGCAGGGCAGTCCGCTGGTGAAACGGATCGCCGCCACCAACGCAGCACAGAGGATGCCACGCAACGGGGCAGCTCTGACGAGAGACCAGATCACCAAGATCGCGGCATGGGTGGCCCAGGGGGCCAAGTTTGATGGCAATGGCATGAATACGCCGCTCCGCAGCCTGAAGTCAGCCACCGGTGGGACGCCAAAGGGGACACCGCGGCCGACGACGGTCAAGGTCGTCAAGGCGACGGGAAATGAGAAGGTGTCGTTCGTCAAAGATGTGGCGCCGACCCTGACGACGCTCTGTTCCACGTGCCATGGTGGTCGCAATGGCCGCGGGGGACTTTCGCTCGCCACGTTCGAGTCTCTGCTGAAGGGGAGTGACAGCGGCCGGGTGGTTCTTCCGGGCAACCTGGAGGGGAGCATTATCTGGCGGCGGGTCGCGGCCCTCGATGCCGACAAGCAGAAGATGCCACCTGGCAATCGACGGATCACGCGAGAGTTTTTCAACAGCCTCCGGACGTGGATTGAGGAAGGGGCGAAATTCGACGGCGAATCTGCGACGGTTCCCCTGAGATCGCTGGTGCCGACCGATGAGCAGAAGAAGGCCGAGATGCTGGCCAAGCTCTCCAAGGACGGATTCAACGACTTTCGCGAGCAGCGGATCGACAAACTGTGGGAACGTGTTTCGAATGACGATCGTCCTCGGTTCGTCAAGACGGACGATTTCTTCGTCTACGGCGATGCTCCGGCCGCGAGGCTCCAACAGGTGGCCGAATGGGCAGACGAGCACGGCAAGCGGCTCCGGACGATGTTTGGCGAGAAGACCGGACAACTTTTCAAGGGGCGTCTGGCGATTGTCGTCTTCAAGGAGCGATTTGGTTACACCGAGTGGAACCAGGTGGTTCACAGTCGTGAGACGCCGCGGGCGATGACGGGCCACTCGGTCGTCAGCCCCTCATTCGAAGACGCCTATGTTGTGCTCCAGGATGTCGGTGACGTCGTGACTCCTGAGTCCGGGGGAATGCGTATCCAGTTGATCGACCACGTGACGGGCGCGTTTCTCAAGCGATCAGGCGCTCGGCTTCCCCAGTGGCTGGTTCGCGGCGTGGGCCTGACGTTGGCTGCGCAGGCCGATTCCAAGAGTGACTATATCGCTGGCCTGAAAGGGAGTGCCGTCGATGCCTTGCAGGGGCTGGGCAAGCCGGAAGACCTGTTTGCCGACGGCACGTTTTCGCCTCGCCAGGTGGGGGCGGTCGGCTACACGCTTGTGTCCTACATGATCAAGGCGGGTGGGGGAGGGCGGTTTGTTCGCTTTGTCCGCAACCTGCAAAATGGTACGGCAGTGGCTGCGTCGGTGAAGGCGATCTACGCGCCGACTGATTTGAAACGCCTTGCGATCTCATACGTGCAGAGCCTCTCCGGCAAGAAACGGTAGGACCACGACGACACTCGGTTGGGGATTCACCGGGGCACAGGGATGGCAGCATGACAGACGTGGTGGTTGTCGGCGGCGGCGTGATCGGCGTTTCGATCGCATGGGAACTGTCGCGCCAGGGAGTGTCGGTCCGAGTTCTCGAGCGGGGAGATCCTGGTCGTGAGGCCTCGTGGGCTGGCGCCGGGATTCTCCCGCCAGGCAATCCAGATGCGGCGGGCCATCCCTATGATCAGCTGCGGGGTCTGAGCTGTCGGCTCTGGCCCGAATGGACACAGCTGTTGCGAGATGCCACCGGGATCGACAACGGATACCGTAACAGTGGCGGGCTGGAGATCCGCCTGTCGGGCCCGAGCGATCAGTTGGACGACCTTGCGGCAGCGTGGCGGGATGAGGAAGTGGAGGCTCACTTGCTGGGGCGCGACGACGTGTTGGCTCTTGAGCCGGCTCTCAACCCCGCGACGGTGGTCGGACTCCACCTGCCTCAGAAGTGCCAGGTTCGCAATCCTCGCCACTTCAAGGCGCTCGTGGCAGCGGCGTCCGCCAATGGCGTGGAGTTTGTGACCGGTGTGCCGGTCGAGGAGCTGGTGACCGAGAATGGTCACGTGGTGGCCGCGCGCACCGCAGATGGTGAGCACGCTGGTGGTCAGTTTGTCGTGGCGACGGGGGCGTGGACCCGAAGGCTGCTGGGACGATCGGGCATCCGAATCGGGATCGAGCCGGTGCGGGGCCAGATCGTGCAGCTGTCCGCTCGACCGCTACCCATCACTCACGTGATCGGCCTGGGATCTCGATACATCGTGCCCCGTCCGGACGGCCGGATCCTCGTTGGTTCGACCGAAGAGTGGGTTGGCTATGACAAGCAAAACACGGCCGACGGGGTGGCCGGTCTGATTCGGTTCGCGGAACAACTGGTGCCGGGACTTGCAGGGGCCCGGTTTGAACGGTGCTGGGCCGGGCTGAGGCCCGGGGCAGCGGACGGGCTCCCCTACCTGGGGCCAGTGCCAGGCCACGATAACCTGCTGATCGCTGCGGGCCACTATCGGGCCGGCCTGCAGTTATCCCCCGCGACGGCCGTGCTCATGCGGCAACTGATTCTGGGCCAGGAGAGTAGCGTGTCGCTTGAGCCATTTGCGTGCGACCGTGTGGACCAGGCCAGTGGGGCCATCCCCTCGGCACACTGATCACGTTCGAGGAGATCTGTGGTCATGGTGACCAGGACGCGAGCCGTCGTGATCGGAGCCGGTCCGATTGGACTGGAGTCGGCCCTGAGGTTGTCGCAGGCCGGGTTCGATACCGTTGTCCATGAGCGCAACACCGTTGCGTCGCACGTCCGCCGATGGGCCCATGTCCGACTGTTCAGTCCCTTTGTCATGAATTCGTCCGAGGCCGGGCGGCTTGCGGTCGGGGAGAACTGTCCTCCTGACGACGCGCTGCTCACGGGAGACGAGTTCGCCGACTTGTATCTGGAACCCCTGGCCAGGGCGGTGACCCGATCCGCGGTGATTCACGAGCACTCGCGCGTCGTGGGTGTGTCGCGCGAGAGCACCTGGAAGCACCACCACGTCCTGGAGCGGTCTGCCTGTGCCGACCGGTTTCGTTTGCTGGTGGATGGGATGGACGGCGAGAGCGCCGACCAGGCGAATGTTGTACTCGATTGCTCGGGAACATGGGGGCAACCCAATCCCATCGGAGCAGGGGGGATCGCCTGCCCCGGTGAACGCCGCGTGATGACAGCGGGAGACTATGAGATTCCGGACACCACGACCGAGGCTGCCAGCTGGTTCTCCGGAAGGCACACGCTGGTCGTCGGGTCGGGGCACTCGGCGGCAACGGCGGTGGTTGCCCTGGCCGAATTGGCGGCCGATCAACCCGAGACCCGGGTGACCTGGGTTACTCGAGGCGGTCGAGGTGCGCCGATGGAGGTGTTGGCAGACGATCCCCTGCCAGGGCGCGCGTCGCTTGCCGAGTTGGCCAATCAGCTCGCACTCGGTGACAGCGACGTCGTGACATGGCTGCCAGGTGCCGTTGTGCTGGCGATCGACGGCGGCCCAGGAGAATTCTCGGTCGCCGTCGAAGATCCGGGACGAGGTCGGCAGGTCATCGCTGCGGATGGAGTGCTCGGACTCGCCGGCAGCCGCCCGGACCGATCACTCTACGAAGAATTGCAGGTGCATGAGTGCTACGCGACTGGTGGCCCGATTCGCCTGGCGGCAGAATTGCTGGGCGAGACGTCTGGTGACTGCCTGGAGCAGACGGCTCCAGGCATCGAGTCGCTCATGTCTCCGGAACCTCGCTTCTTCATTCTCGGCTCCAAGAGTTACGGTCGCGACCCGCGATTCCTGCTCCGCGTGGGCCTGGAACAGGTGGGGCTCGTGGTGGATCACCTGGTGTCGACGATCGGGGCACAGCTGGCCGAGTCATGAACGCGTCAGGCAGTCAAGCGGGTGTGGTCACGCTTTCCGGGCTGGACGAATTGTGGTTCCAGGTGGCAGGCACACGTTGCAACCTCGAGTGCGCTCACTGCTTCATCAGTTGCAGCCCTCACAACGACTCGTTCGGCTTCCTGTCACTGGAGGCCGTCCGATTGGCGCTGGAGGAATCGGTGTGTCACGGGGTTCGCGAGTATTACTTCACCGGAGGTGAGCCGTTTCTGAATCCCGAGTTGGTCGACATGTTGTGCCTGGCCCTGGAATACGGACCGGTGACGGTCTTGACCAATGCGACTGTACTGAAGCCGACGTGGCTGGACCGGCTGCAACGAGCCGAGTCGGAAGGAGTGTACAGCCTGGAGTTTCGGGTCTCGATCGATGGGCCCGACGCCGCGACGAATGACCCGATTCGAGGCGAAGGGACGTTTGATCGCGCGATGCGTGGCGTTGCATTGCTCGTGCGTCACGGCATGCTGCCGATTATCACGATGACCAGAACGTGGGCTGACGCGGACGACCCAGGTGTCTTGACTGCGTTTCGTCGAGTCCTGGCGGAACACGGCTGCGAGAGGCCGCGGCTGAAAATCCTCCCCCGATTGCTGATCGGTGCTGAAGCGACCCGGACGTGCGGATACACCGAGTCGGACCACGTCTCGGCAAGGATGCTTGACGGGTACGATCAGACGCAGTTGGTCTGCAGTCACAGCCGGACGATTTCGGATCGAGGAGTCCACGTCTGCCCGATCCTGCTGGATGAACCTGGGTCGCTGGTGGGCGACAGTCTCTCGCAGGCTCCTCTCGAGTTTCAGTTGGATTTTGGCGCGTGCGCCACCTGTTACCAGTACGGTGCCATCTGCACGAATCCGTCGACCTCGGCGTACGAATCCGTGGGGGAGGGGGGGGCATGAGACTCGCTTTTCTTGGCGGTATCTACAGCAATCACGTGGCGCTTGATGCGGCACTCCATGATGCGAGGCGACGTGGCGCCGAGGAGGTGTTTTGCCTGGGAGATATGGGGGCCTTCGGACCTCATCCGGATCGAGCCGTGGACACGTTGCGGGAGCAGGACGTGATCTGCGTGCAGGGCAACTACGACGACAGCATTGGACGAGCCCTTGAGGACTGCCAGTGCGGCTACACCGATCCCCAGGACAACCTGTTTGCCCAGATCAGCTACGACTACACCCTGGCCAACACCTCATCGGAACATCGAGACTGGCTGCGCCAGCTGCCGAAGTCGTTGGACTTTGAGAGAGACGGAGTGCGGTTCCACCTGTGTCACGGCAGTCCACGGCGGACGAACGAGTTTCTGTGGGAGTCGACCACGAGTACCGCGTTCCTCGATCGCGTGATGGAACCGACAGGGGCCGATGTCGTACTGGGAACTCACACCGGCTTGCACTGGACGCGACAGACGCACCAGGGACGCCGTTTCGTCAATGTGGGAGTGCTCGGCCGCCCTGCCAACGACGGGAAGACCTGTGTGTGGTACACGCTGATTGACTTGATGCGAGAGGCGAATGGTGGAGGGGTGCAGGGGAGGGATGGCGAGACAGTCTCGGTGGAATTTGTCCCACTGGAATATGACCACGGACGGTTGGCGACCGAGATGCGAGCAGAACGGCTGCCGGAGGAATTTGTGGAGACGATTGAAACCGGCTGGTGGACGACCTGCCTGGAAGTGTTGCCGTCGAGAGAGCGGCGTCGTGGTCGTTGTTGAATAGGACGCGGCTGCGATGTGTGAGGAGCGGAGTAATAAGAGGAAGCGATCGAGCGGAAAGAGTGAGGCCGATTATGAGAGCTGTGATTCAGAGGGTGTCTCGGGCGAGCGTGACCGTGGCTGGCGAGGTGGTGGGTGAGATCGGCTCCGGGCTCCTCGTGCTGGTCGGAGTCGAGCAGGGAGACACGCAGGACGATGTGAATTGGATCGCCGGCAAGGTGGTCGGCATGCGGGTGTTTGAGGATGCCTGCGGCAAGATGAACCTGTCGGCCGGCGAGGTCGGCGGGGCGGTGCTGGCGGTGAGCCAGTTCACGCTGCTGGGCGATTGCCGCAAGGGACGCCGTCCGAGTTTTGTGGCGGCAGCTGAGCCGGAGGTGGCCAGTGAGTTGTATCGGAGCGTTGTGGCAGAAATCCGTGGACAGGGGCTGGAGGTCCAGGAAGGGCGGTTTCAGCAACACATGGATGTCGCATTGGTCAACGATGGTCCGGTGACACTGCTGATCGACAGCCGTGACAGAAGCCGTAAATCGTAGGGCGAATTGCGTCGGGAAGTTAACATAACAGACATTATCGGACGTTGTATTGCCGCTACGATCAGCCTCGCTGAAGAGCTCGCACAAAATCGACCCCCACTGAATCAAAACGGGCCGAGTGACAACCGGGGGCCGCAAATCGGCCTCCACTGGCAAAACCAGGGACCGACTCCGCATTGCGTGAGATTCGGCTCACGCGAAAACGGCGGGCGCTGAATCTGACGCGACCAAAGCCTCCGGCTCAGGATCCGGCGTCAGAATCGTCGGCGGATTCGGCAGCCGCGGATTCCTCAAAAACGCCCTGACGACGGAATCGCTCGTATCTGCGATCCAGCAGATCCTCAGTCGACAAGCCCTGCAGCTCGCGAATCGCCTCGACCAGCGACGCCTTCAAAGTCATGGCCATCTGGCGATGATCGCGATGCGCTGCGCCGAGCGGTTCGGGAATCACTTCATCGACGACACCGAGACTGAGCAGGTTGTCGGATGTGAATTTCAGCGCGCGAGCGGCCTTTTCGCGATGCTTGACATCTTTCCAGAGGATCCCGGCACAACCCTCGGGGCTGATGACCGAATAGTAGGCATACTGCAACATGGCGATGTGGTCGCCGATACCGATGCCCAGTGCACCGCCCGACCCCCCTTCTCCGATCACCACGCAAACGATCGGAGTCTCGAGCTTGGAAATTTCTCGCAGGTTGTAGGCGATCGTGTACGCTTGGCCTCGCTGCTCGGCCTCGATTCCCGGGTAGGCGCCAGGCGTGTCGATGAAGCAGACGATGGGCAATCCAAACTTGGCGGCCATTTGCATCTTGCCGAGGGCCTTTCGATAGCCTTCGGGATGGGCCATGCCGTAATTGTGTTTTTCGCGTTCCTTGATCGTTCGGCCCTTGTGCTGGCCGACAAAGAGCACCTTGGTGGAATCGAGCTTGCCGAATCCGGCCAGCATTGACGGGTCGTCGCGGTAGGCACGGTCGCCGTGTAATTCGACAAACTCGTCAAACACGAGCTCGAGGTAATCGAGCGTCTGTGGCCGTTCGGGATGACGAGCCACCTGGGTGATTTCCCAGGCATCGAGTCCGTCAAAGATCTCACGCCGCTTCTGAGTGATCTCGACTCTCAGATCTCTGATCTCGGCCTTGGCTTCCGCCGAATCCCCCCCCTGCTCTTCCAACTCGAACAGCCGGTCCTCCAGTTCATAGATCGGGCGTTCGAAGATCAGTTGGTTGAGCGGAGGCATGAGCGAGCCGTGGTGGAGGCCTGAGGAGAATCGTCGTCTCTGCGACAGCCAGGAGACCCGTGTCGCCCCTGGCCTTTACGAGATTATTCGATCTCGGGCAACTCTTCCATGAGCGGAAGGTCGTCAGGCGGGGTGGTCGGAGGAGCTTGGTTGGCGGGTGGCATAGTGGGCTGGCCCGGCAACGGTGGTTGGACCGCCGGAGGTGCTCCGGCCGGAGCAGGTGTGCTCGGAGTGGGGGCCGGTCCACCGGGCAATGGCATGCCCGCCGCAGGTGGTGCGCCACCCGGGAGTGGAGACGCTGGAACAGGTGCACCGGGCATACCTGGAACAGGTGCGCCGGGCATACCTGGAACAGGTGCACCGGGCATACCTGGAACAGGTGCACCGGGCATACCTGGAACAGGTGCGCCGGGCATTCCTGGCATTGGCATGGCACCAGGCATGCCGGGCATCGGCATCATTGGGGCGGCCATCGGCATTCCGGTGGGAGGCGCCATGGGCACGCCGGGCATCATGCCGGGCATGGGCATCTGTGGCTGCATGGGCATGACCGGCTGCATGGGTTGCGGGGTGGGCGCGATCGGAGAAGGCTGCGGCGAGGGAGTTGGGGCAGCAGTTTCAGGGTCCGCCCCCTTCTTTTGAGATTGCTTGACTTTCTCGGCGTGCAGGGCCTTCTTGTGCGCGATCCTCTCGGCCTGGGCCTTCTGATCGGCTTCGTATTGAGCCGCCATTGTGGGGTTTGCGGCAAAGACCTTGGATCGCTCGGCGTCGGCGCGGCTGTCGAGGGTCTTGACGATACTCGTCAGGTCTTCTTCACTCGGCCCATCATCTTCCACCTCCTCGACGATCTCCTCCTTGAAGAATCTTGTCGCCCTGATGTCGGCAACCAGGTCCTCCATGCTCTCGTGTCGATCCGTCGTTTTCTTGGCCATCAGCTTGGCCACGAGTCGATCGAGTTCGGGAGCGACGTTGGGATTGAAATCCGACGGAGGCATCGGCTTGACGGCAAGGTGATTCTTGAGGAGGTCAGTTGGCGAGGCTCCCGTGAACGGAGGCTGGCCGGCCAGCACCTCGAACAGCATCACGCCGATGCTGTACATGTCGGTTTGCGGGACCGCCTTCTGCTTCTTGATCGTCTCGGGCGCGATATAGGTCCTCGTTCCCTGGATTGTCTTGCTGCGTTTCTTGACCTTGCACGCGAGTGAAAAGTCAATGAGCCGGGCTTCGCCGGTCTTGGTCACAAGGATGTTGTCCGGCTTGATGTCGCGGTGGATCCAGCCCTTGGAGTGGACGTACCCGAGGGCGTCGCAGAGCTGTTCCAGCACTCGCTGGATGCGCCGCTGAGTCCCCGTGGGGTCGGCGGTCATGGCCGACTTGAGGTTTTGTGACCGGAAGTACTCCATCGTGAAGTAGGCAATCGGATCCTTGACCGGCAGGAGCGTCTGGACCTTGACCTTGATGTCGTGCACCTTGATCAGGTTCGGGTGATCGAGTATTTCGCCCAGTTTGAATTCCTGCTTGAACTGTGTGATGATCGCCTTGGACGGGGCTTCCATCGCGGATTCGACGATCTCTCGTCGCAGCATCTTCAGTGCCAGGTTTCGGCCGGTGCCGTCTTCGACGACTTCGAAGACATCACTGACCTGGCCGGGCGCGATATCGGTGACGACCGTGAATTGGTCGACCTTGAAGGCTTCATCGGACACGATGGCGATCTCGTGCGGACAGAAGAAAACAGCGACCCCGCTGCCTGTTGCATCGGCGATTGGCTGCGGGCGAGTTCAGCTTATGAGCGGTCTGGAAAGGTGTCAACAGGGCCCCGAGCGGCCTTGTGAAGGCCTGGAAACTCCACGATGATGGGCACTGAGCCGGAGCCGGCAGCGGCCTCGGACTGTGCGTCCCATCGAATTCAACTGAGGACCGTGTCGTGATGCGTCGTCTGATCAGGCCTCTTGCCTCTGCCCTGCTGCTGTACTCGACGATGGGTACCGCCGAGGCCGCGGAGGTGACCGAGATGAGATTCACCGGGACACTCGGTCCACGTCGTCTCACGCTCAAGGCTCCCGAGAAGCAATTCACGCTTTATTGCCTGGTCAACCGGCAGACCGCCACGGCGGACTTCATCGTTGAAGAACAGGGCCCGGGACGATGGGCGTGGCCCGAGCGATTTGGTCGTGTGGGCCTGGTGGGGGCCGCGAAGCCTGGCATCCGCATCCTGTACAACCACGACGGCACGTTGTATCCGCACGTGGTGCAGCGCCCGGTTTTTGAGTATCTCGAGAAACTCAAACCGGGCACCAGTTGGATGGTCGACCGCACCAAGTACACGGTGGCCGGTGAGCAGTCGAAGAAGAGCCGTGCCTGCTGGCGCATCGAACTGTCGAATCGCTTTGGACGCAGTGGTTCGATCTGGGTCGAGAAATCCACCGGGATGGTGATTGCTGTCAAGCGACGCATCGTGATGGGGCGAGGAGACGAATTCGAGCTCGAGCTCGAATTGGCATCACAGAAACCCGTGGATGCGAAACGGTTGGCGACCCTGAAAAAGCCTCTGTCGACGTTGCTGGCGATCCAGAAGGACCTGAAGCGGAAGCCCAACGCCACACGACCGGAGCTCTCGCGAAATCAGATCCAGGGTGTGCAGCCAAAACTGTCGCAATTGGCCACCGAGGCGCGGTCCACACCGTTTGCCTCGTTGGTGGCGGCCATTCAAAAGGACATCAGTGGACAGTCGAAGAGAGCGGCCAGCGTTGAGGAACTGGCCAAATTCAAGATCGGCAAGTCAGCACCGGCATTCACTCTGACGACAGTGGATCGCAAGACGATCGACTCGAAGAGTCTCAAAGGCAAGATCGTCGTCATGCACTTCTGGAGCTACAAGGGCGACAAGTTGGTCGAGCCCTACGGACAGGTGGGCTACCTGGACTTTCTGTACGGCAAACGGCGCAGGCTGGGTGTCGAGGTGATCGGCGTCGCTGTGAATCCGTCGTTCGAGAATCCGATTCGCGCCCGTGCGGCCATCCGTTCGGTGAAGAAGCTTCGGGAGTTCATGAACCTGGGTTACCCGGTTACCACGGACACCGGAGCCGTGCTCGACAAGTTTGGGGATCCCAGGAACCTGGATGCCAAGCTGCCGCTGTGGGTGGTGATCGGTGCTGATGGCAAGGTGGCTGACTACAAGGTCGGCTTCTATCGCATCAAGGCAGACGAAGGACTGCGGCAACTGGACGAATTGCTCATTCAGCTGATTCGCACCAGTCGGAAGAAAAAGAGCTAGTGGCCTGTCTCCGGGCCACGGAACTCCACCTCATCAGTCGCCGAGGAGGGCGTCGGCGTCGAAGCCGTCGACGTCTGCCAGGTAGGCCAGCAGGCGGTCCCGCTCGTCGGTCAACCGTCTCACACGCAGTAGCGACTTGATGCGAGTCGTCAGTTCGAGCCGGTTGACGGGCTTGGTGAGAAAGTCGTCGCAGCCGGCTTCCACGGCTCGCTCGATGTCCCCCATCTCATTGAGCGCCGTCACCATCAGGATGGGAATCCCACGGGTGTCGTCGTCTCGCTTCAGCTGCTGGCAGACCTCGTAACCGCTCAGCCGCGGCATCATGATGTCGAGCAGGACCAGGTCCGGGCTGATCGCGGCCACCTGGTCGAGCGTCTCCTGCCCGTCAGTGGCCATGGCGATCTCATAGCCCTCGACTACCAGGTAAGCCTCGAGCAACTCCCGATTCTGTTGGTTGTCGTCGGCGATCAGGAGTTTCGCCGGTCGATCTGACGATGGCGTTGACAATTGCTGCTGCCCCCGGGGATTGGGCCCTGCTTCAGAGTGCGGCGAGTATAGTCATTGATCCAAAACGCGGGTATCCCAGACATCTGTTCGGGACTCAGACAGCAGTCTCATGGTCAAGGGACAGGGACATTCTCCGGAAGCCTCCACGCCCTTCCCCCCTGCCCCGCTGGCTGACGTGGTTGTCTCCAATTCCAAGCGAAGGCGGTCGAGATCGGCCGCCGAGTCGACGTCATACCAGCCGGGGAGCTCAAGCCACGAGGCGCCGGCTGACTGCAGCTGATCGCGCGTTTGTTCGAGCACGCGTGATGTGCTCCACGCGATGTTCTCAAACACCGAGCTCAGCGGTCGAGAGAACCCGATCAGGACATAGCCTCCGTCAGCGGCCGGTGACAGGACTACGTCGTGATCGGCCAACTGTTGAAAGGCCTGTTCGACCATTGAGGTCGGTAGCGTGGGGCTGTCTGAACCGATGATCACGACCTGCTTGGCATCCAGCTGCGAAAACGCATGATCGACCAGGGAGGCGAGTCGATGTCCGAGTGTTCCCTCCGGCTGTTGCCAGGTTAGCGAGCCAGATGGTGTGGCAACGTCCTGGAAAAACTGGCGAGACTCCGGGGTCCCGGGCGTAAAGGCCAGGAGCAACTGGTTGGCCGTGCTGGACAGTCGCGCGCTGAGATCACGCAAGAATGCTTCGGCCAGCCTCGCAGCAAATAGCTCACCGGTCGTGCTGGCCAGCCGGGTTTTTGCCAGGCCCGGCACCGGGTGCTTGGCCATGATTGCCACGAGCTTCATCGGACCGTCCCGGTCATCAGGTCAGGCGAGATCGCGGCTCGGTTGCCTCGATCAAACGTCTGAGGAGCATCACGTCGACCTGGCCCCGGAATCTCTCTTTTCCGTCGATTAGCACGACCGGGATCGACAGACCATACTGCTCGGCCAGTTCTGGACTGCTGTCGATGTCGATCTCGGTGATTCCCGAAAGAAACTCGGCGTGTTCGAGAAGGACATCGCGTGCCTGGTGGCACAGGTGGCAGGCCTGTCGCGTGTAAAGCGTGACCGATTCAAATCTCAATCCCGAGAGTTCGGGGCGCCACGTTGTGTCCCTGGCCTCCCCGGGTTGTCGCAGCAGCATGACAGCAAAGACGGCAAGCACCAGAGATGTCAGCAAGCCGTAACCGCTTGCAAGCGGAAGGTCAAAAGGAGCCGGTTCAGGTCCCGCGATCGCTGACACGAAACAGATCAACGTGGCCAGGATCAACAAGCAGGTGCCTGCCAGCGGCTGCCAGGATTCAGACAGATCACCGGTTTCGATCTCGAGTTCACGTCGGATGTCCTCGTCGGGGCGATGCGTCACGATCTGGTCGCCTCCACTTCGACCAGATTGTCAAACAGCGTGGCACCCCCTCCGAGGTCCGCCAGTCGCGACGACGTCGTCGCATTGGCATTGCGGTGGCCATCGACGTGCTTGTTCCACCAGAGACCGGTGGCGACAACGACTCCTTCGCGAACTGACTCGCCGACTCGAGCGCGGGCGAGAAATCCGCCTCGGTCGTTGTGCACATGGACAGTGGTCCCGTCGTTGATGTTGCGGGGCGCCGCATCTGCCTCGTGAATCTCGAGTTCTGGTTCCCCTGCCGCCTGTCTCAGCGAGTCGACATTGGCAAAGGTCGAGTTGAGAAAGTGTGGTGAGGGCGGAGACACCAGTTGCAGCGGAAACCGGCGGGCCAACTCGGGGGCCGTCACCGGCGTCTCGGCAGCGGGTGTGTAGCCGGGCAACGGATCATGCCCGGCGTCTGCGAGCGACTGGCTGAAGAACTCGCATTTGCCGCTGGGCGTCGGGAACCCCCCTTCGCCAAACGGGCCCTTGTCGTTGTCGAGATGCAGCCGCAGTGATCCACGCTCTCTGAGGGTGTCGAGCGTCACGCCTTGAAACGCGGGTGGTTGTGAGTCGAGATGCTCCCCGAGTGCCTCGCGGACGAGCTGTTCATCGGAAACCTGGAACAGGTCGTCTTCAAAGCCCAATTCCCGGGCCAATCGACGAAAGAGCTCGGTGTTGGGGACACACTCCCCGGGCGGATCGACAGCTGGAGAATTGAGAGCGACGTGGTGATGGCCGTAGGCTCCGTGGAGGTCGAGGTGTTCCAACTGGGTCGTGGCCGGCAGGACGATGTCCGCGAAGTCGGTCGTGTCGGTCAGGAATTGCTCGTGAGCGATCGTGAACAGGTCTTCCCGCAGCAGCCCGCGGATGACGCCGTCCTGGTCTGGAGCGACGGAGACCGGGTTGGAGTTGTAGACAAACAGGACTGTGACAGGAGGGCCTTCGAGCGATCCAGCCAGTGCGTCTGACAACTGGTTCATGTTGATCGCACGCGTGCCGGGCGGGCACAAGTCGGGGCGTGAAAGATGGTCCAATTGGAAAGGGAATCGCTGGCTGGTGGAGAGCAGGATGCCACCGGCACGGTGCCGCCAAGCTCCGATCAGGGCTGGCAGGCAGGAGATTGTCCGGACGGCCATGCCTCCTCCGGCGTGGCGCTGCATGCCGTAGTTGATGCGGATTGCGGCGGGGGGGGTCGAGGCGTACTCGTGGGCCAGGATCTCGATGTCGGTCTCCGCCACGCCGCAGATCGCGGCGGCCTGTACTGGTGACCACTCGCTGGCCACGCGCTGGGCCAGTGCGTCAGTCCCCAGGCAGTATTTGTTGACGTACTCGGTGTCGACGAGTTGGTCTCGGAAAAGCACGTGCATGATGCCCAGGGCCAGCGCGGCGTCGGTGCCGACACGTGGCCGGATATGCCAGTCGCTCCGCCGGGCCGTGCGGCACGCGTATGGGTCGATCGTGACGATCCGAGCCCCCTGCTTCCTGGCCTCGTGCATGCGGACCCAGAGGTGCATGTTGGTGACGGCAGTATTGGAACCCCAGTTGATGATGTAGCGTGCATCCGAGAAAGCCTCGGGGTCGGTGCCAACGGCCTGGCCCAGCGTCGCAGAGGACCCGGCAATCCCAGCGGTGGAACAGATCGTCCGCAGCAGACGGCTGGCGCCGAGCCTGTGGAAAAACCGCCTGTCGAGGCTCTCGTTCTGGATCTTGCCGAGCGTGCCGGAAAAACTGTACGGCAGGATTTCCTGGGGGTCGGTCACTTGGCGGAGCCGGCTCGCGATGAGGCTCACTGCATCGTTCCAAGACATGCGTTCGAAGGCGGTGGCACCCCCCTGCCCCTTGGGGGCCACGCGACGCATCGGATGCAGGACTCGATCAGGTGAGTCGACGCGTTCCAGGTACCGGGAGACCTTGTGGCAGAGGAACCCGCGGGTGAACGAGTGATCCGCGTCTCCCGAAATGGCCACGGCCTTTCCGTCCTCCAGCCGGACGGTCATGCCGCACGTGTCGGGGCAGTTGTGAGGGCAGACAGCTCGAACGCTCTCGACAGTCGGCATGTTGAACAAGGTCTCCGACGGCTGGAGTGGGGCCGTCAGGCCATACCAGGACTCGGTGGGCGGGAGTATACCAAAGCCGAATTCCTTATGTTAGATTCGCTCGTAGGGGAGTGCCGTCGCCTGGATCGAGCGGTGGAGGCGAGGCGGCAGGAATGGGAACAGGCAGCAGGTAGACGGTATGGCGCTGAAGTTCACCGTCGAGTCGTTTCTGAATGTCGTCCGCCAGAGTCGGTTGATAGATCCCGAGCGGCTGGACCGACTCGTTGCCGATCTGCCCGTGGAAGGTGATTCGCAGGCTGTCGCAGATGCACTGGTTGCTGCGGATGCGCTCACAACCTGGCAGGCCGACAAGCTGTTGAAGGGAAAGCACAAGGGGTTTTTCCTGGGCAAGTATCGACTGCAGGCTCTGCTCGGCAAGGGAGGAATGAGCTCGGTCTACCTGGCCGAGCACGTGCTGATGCGGCGACGGTGTGCCATCAAGGTTTTGCCTCACAAGAAGGTCAACGACACGAGCTATCTCGAGCGGTTCCACCGAGAAGCGCAGGCCGTGGCCTCGCTCGATCATCCCAACATCGTTCGCGCATACGACGTGGACCGTGAAGTCGATGGCACGGCCGAGATTCACTTTCTGGTGATGGAGTATGTCGAGGGGCAGAGCCTGCAGGAATTGATGGCAGACCAGAAGCAACTCGCTTTTCGTGTTGTGGCTGATTACGTGCGGCAATCTGCGCACGGATTGTCACATGCCCATGACGCGGGACTCGTTCACCGTGATATCAAGCCGGGTAACCTGCTGGTGGACATGGAAGGTGTCGTCAAGATCCTCGATCTCGGTCTCGCGAGATTTTTTGAAGAGGGCGACGAGAATCCCATCACGCTACGGCATGACGAGAAGGTCCTGGGTACCGCTGACTACCTGGCGCCCGAGCAGGCACTCGACAGTCACATGGTCGATGCGCGAGCCGACATTTACAGCCTCGGCTGTACGATGTATTTCCTGCTCACCGGCCAACCTCCGTTCAACGAGGGGACGCTGGCACAGCGGTTGATGTGGCACCAGACCAAGGACCCCGTGCCAGTTACCACGACCCGGCCAGACATGCCGGCCGAACTGGATGCCATCGTGTCTCGCATGATGGCCAAGCAACGGGACGACCGATTTCAGACAGCCCGTGATGTAGCGGCGGCACTGGCGGAATGGCTGGGTGAGAGTCCTGGCGGTGATACAGCTGAACGGGCCTCAATTCCGGTCGCGCCGCCCGTCGCGCCAACGGTAGCCTCTCCCGCCGTGCCCGTGCCACAGGCCGAACCGTCGGTCGGCAAGCCGGTCGTTCCTCCCATCGCGAAACCCGTGGAGTCACCCACGCCGGCTGTCGGGACCGGACTGCCTGGCCAACCTGCAGCTGGCGACACGAATCACCTGGGGGCATCAGAGACCGACCCGATCATGCCTGCCGGTGACGAACCCGAATTGGCGAACTTCCTGGCCCAGTTGGGTTCCGGTGATGCTGCTCCCGCTCATTCACCGGATGTGGGATCAGACCATCCCGCTGCTGCGCCAGCCGAATCGGCTGGGCCTGTCGGGACTCCAGATCTGAGCACTCAGTCCAGGCCGGTTGCTCCGGTGGCCCGGCCGGTGGCGGGGCCTTTGCCTGGCGGGGATGATGAGAAGCCGGTGGGCAGCGAGGTGACCGGCTTGCCTGAGGAACCGCAATTTCCGGACTTCACACGGATTGCCGATGATCCAACTGAGGTGCCAGCCGACGTGCCGTCCCAGGTGGCGACGCAATCGGAACCGGGAGGGTTCCCGGGAATCGACATGTCTGACAGTCCCTCGTCTGGATCCGGTCGGACAAGGACTCGTGCTCGCCGATCATCCTCCCGCCGCAGGCGATCGGAACCGGCTGGTGGTAAGGGGCTCAAGGTCGGCGCGATCGTGGGGGCGGCCATCGCGCTGATCGCCATTGTGGCCGTGGTGTTGCTGAACACCGGCGGCGGTCCCGACGCCGTTGATGGCGATGGCACTGCTCCGCAGGCAGGAGGCAGTGGTGGTGGCCAGAATGGGGCTGCGTCAGGAGGTGGACCAACAGGAGGAATCGCCCAACAGGCCGGCGGTGACGTCTCGTCTTCAAAGGCAGTGGCCAGGGCGACGCTCGAGGTGGGGCCGGATGCAGAGTTTAAAACAATCTCGGCCGCACTGAATTATCTCAGAGACAATCGCGAGGCGTACAGGCCTCGCAGCCGTCGCGTCCAGGCCTCGATCAAGGTCCTGGGAGGGCAAGTGTATGCCGAGTCCATTGAACTGGATGGCAACAAGACCACTTGGCCTCCCGGCATTGAGATCGTCAGCACCGGAGTCGAGCCGGCCATCATCGCTGCCCCAGGCGACAAACCGGGCATCAAGCTGACCCAGGTGGAATACGTACGCGTTGTCGGGTTCCGAATTCAGGCCAAGGGCAAGTCGCAGGGGGTGGTTCTGGCGGGGGCTCAAGACCGTGTGCAACTTGAAAATCTGGTGATCGAGGGGTTCACAGCAGCGGGAATTGAGGGGCTTGGTGCTGCCGGAGAACCGAGCCAGGATGCGCTGCGGCTGAAGGGAATCCGGCTGCATGCGGGAGCCGGAGTGGCCGTGGGGATCAAGTTGGCCGAGGGGGTCTATGACACGGCGAATCTCGAGATCCGCGGGTGTCGATTGATCGGGCCACAGAAGATCGGAATCCAGTTTACCGACAATGCGTCTTCGGTCGTGTTGGCCGGAAACGTCATCCAGCAGGCCCAGGATGCCATCGTGCTGTCGGGAGCGAACAAGACGTGGAAGGGTCTGACGATCCGCAACAACACGCTGGCGCAGGTGGGCCGTGGCATGGTGTTTGAACATCTGCCGACCGAGAATTCTGACAACGTGACCATCCGCAAGAACCTGTTCTTCGAAGTCGACGGGCCGGAGTGCCTGGTGGAAAAGGACTATGACGAGTTGAAGTTCAGCCAGATGGTGTCAACTGCCAATGCGATCACGGACAACTGGTCCACAAGGAAACAGCCGGCAGACCTCAAGAAGTCCGAGCGCGAGTTGATGCTCCCCGGGCTCGACCGGCAACGTGGCGTCACCGTCGAATTCTCGTCGACGGACCCGGCCGCTGCGGACTTTCTGGAGCCGCGAGCCGGCACGCTGCCTCGCGGCGAATCCGGAACTCCCGCCGACCCCCGGTTTGTTGGGGCTCAGCCATTTCGAAGCCGTTAGGTGTCCAGGCCGCGGTCGGTCCGGATGGCCTGGACCTCGGCCATGATCTGCTCAATCAAACGGCCGTTGTCATGCAGCGCCATGTACTCCACCACGTGCGTCCATGCGTTAACAGCGACGGCGGCGATGGCGACCAGCAGATGGAGTGTGGAGGGTGACAAGCCCGCCCATCCCGTGAATCCGACGGGCGAAGCCGGGTCAGCCGCTGCGCCGAGCGTGCCGGCGGCCAACAGGGAGACGAAACCGAAGACGATGATCGGGAGCGTCCTGTACTTCAGCCGGCGGCTGGAGGCAAAGACATCGCTGGCAAGCGGATAGACCCTGGCGGTTTCCTCAAACCACCGGCCGGTCCCGATGAAATACGTCATCACGAGGCCGTGGACCAGCGTGGCGAAGAGCATACCGCCGAGAGATGTCCACATGTGGTGGTCCACCTGGTGGCTGAGATCCTTGCGCGAGGCGTCTTCGATCCCGAGGCCCAGGACCAGCGAGGTGGCCAGGACAGCCGTGCTGATGATCGCCAATGGAAGGAATATCCGCTTCAACGGGTGCCTCGTGCGATGGCATCACAAGGAAGGGGCGGTATGCTGTCCGCTGCCTGTTATAGGCGATGGACCCAGCAACGAGGAAGCCGATGAAGATTACTCGAATCACGTCACACCAGGTCGAGATTGCGCTGAAGCCGGCGCGCCGCATGATATCGGCTCTCGGTCAACACACCGTCTCTCGCTATGTTCTCGTCCGGATCGAGACCGATGCCGGGATCGAGGGCGCCGGCGAAGCGACCGTAATGCCTCGTTGGAGTGGTGAGACGGCCTGGGGAGCTCAGGCCGTGATCGATCACGTGTTTGCTCCCCTGTTGACGGGATGCGATCCCTTTGACATTCCACACATCGATCACCTGATGGACCGTGCGGCCGCGGACAATTGGTTTGCCAAGAGCGCGATAGAGATGGCGTGTTGGGACATCCAGGGGAAGGACGCCGGCAAGCCAGTCTTTGAGTTGCTTGGGGGAGCAGTCCGGCCCCTGCCCATCACGTGCCGGTTTTCCATGGGAGCCTATCCACTCCAGCGGGCTCGCACCCGAGCGGGTGAGCTGGTTGAGGAAGGATTTCAGACGATCAAGGTCAAGGTGGGTACGGACATCGACGAGGATGTCGAGCGGGTGACGGCAGTCAGGGAGGTGATGGGGGCGGATCGTGACCTGGTCATCGACGCCAATGCCGGCTGGGATGCGGACACGGCGATCCGGGCGATGGAACGGATGGCGGACCTGGACGTCGGTCTGTTCGAACAGCCGACCACCAAGGGCGATTACCATGCGCTGGCTGAGGTTCGGCGAGCGATTTCCTGCCCGGTGATGGCCGATGACATCGTCTTCGATTACGCCCATGCCCTGGAGTGCATCCGCAACGAGGCGTGCGACGTGATCAGCCTCTATCCCGGCAAAAACGGTGGGATCCGCAAGGCGGTGGAGATTGCAGAACTGGCAGCCGAGCACGGTGTGGCATGCAGCATCGGTTCCAATCTCGAGCTCGACGTCGCCGCAGCCGCGATGTGTCACCTGGTGGTGGCGTGTCAGAACATCCAGGTGGAATCCTATCCTGGCGATATTCTCGGACCCGACTACCACGAGGCCCGCATTGCGAGCAATCCCATCGTGGTCAATGGACCGGTGATTGAGACTCCGACCGGACCGGGGTTGGGAGTCGATGTCGATTGGGAGGC
>MDTE01035893.1_pt1 | contig 25420 bp, 34 predicted proteins | sample 811231 | NCBI WGS metagenome assembly MDTE01 (sample SAMN05326651, study PRJNA326480) | marine metagenome | isolation source: seawater | place: Indian Ocean: Red Sea | collected 2010
ATGTTGTTTTTTAAAAACCTAGCCCTAGCCTTGATAAATGCTTTGGGCTTCACCTGTGCCGTTTTCGTAGGCATATGGATTGATCTAATATATCTTGTCAGCCCCAAGTGGGCTGACAAGATTACAGAGATATGTATTGCTTTTGTAGAAGGTGATGATGATGATTAATTTTGAAGACAAACATCCATTTGATTTTTATAGTAACGGATGCCATATAACCCCTATTCAAGTCTTAGCTACAATAGGTGGAGAGAATAAAACAGTTTGGATGTGGGCTGTTTCAAATGACGATGATACAGTTTTTTATGATGGTCAACCTATAGACATAAACTTATACTCTGAAACTATAGAAGGGTTAGTCAAAGAACCAGAGCCAAAGCCAGAACCTGTAGTCGAGGAGTACATCCATAACGATGATGATTGGTACAGATAAAATTAATTAGGAGAAACAAAATGCCCATATATAAAGTAGACATTCATTACAATAGGCCAATGCATACCCAAGTGCATATTGAAGTAAAAAAAGGTGATGAAATAACCAATGATACAATACGTAACTTTCTTGCCAACTATATTGAATGTTTAGACATGGAAGAAGATTATCACACAGACCATGAGTTTTATATTGAAGAAACCAATAAGCCTGTTGATGACGAATCAATCTGGAAAATGAAAGACGTGAAAACAGGTGAATGCAAATGAGTATGCTAGAAGATGTTGATTGCATGGAAACATGCCAAATAGATGTTCCTTGTCCACACAATATGGACTGTGACCATTTAGGTTCTGGAAGATTATCAGAATATTATAATGAAAGAGTAGAGTTAAAAACTTACAGTTATCGAAAGTTAAAATGGAATGAACGAAATGGAGTTTTCTATGAAGCAATTGAGCAAAAGTTTGATACAGTTGGAACTTATGTGAAAAATAAAGAAGGGTTTGATGAAATCATTGCAGACTTTTATACTGTAAAGCAAGCTGTAGAATTTATTTCTTCTGCTCAAAGATCAGAAACTGAAAATGTTATAAAAAAATTTGTAAGTAAATTTGGGGGCAATAATTATGATTGCCAATGATCGTTTAGATCAATTAGTAAAAAGATATGGTCATATATTTCCAGATGATTGGGATTATGATGACATTCTTAACTTCTGTTGCAATTGGGTAATGGCAAACATAGATGACATACAAGAATTTTTTGAAGACGATGAGGGATAATTAAATGCAGAAAGAAATGGAAAAACGATTAGGTAGAAAACTGAGTAGAATTGAAAAAAATTTATTGTTCAGTGACAAAGGGCAGAAATGTCAATTCACTAATCTTGAACTGCCACACAGGGTAAAAGATTTGAAAGAGCTTAAAGAGTTATCATCAAACGATGGACGTTCTATAAACGTCACGTATCAAGTTGGCACGTTTGGTAAAAGCTCTAAAATTATAAATTACGACAAGGATGGTGACGTTTGGGAAATATTAAACTTGATAGATGAATCAGAAGAAACTTTAACAACTGAAGAATTATTTGAGATGACCCATATTGGTACAGCTTTAAATCTGGAGTGTTTGTATTATGAAGGATGCTAAATCACAAGAAAGAGAACAACGTCACGAATTGCTTATGCAAATCCCTGTTAACATTTTAGAATCAGTCAAAGAAGTAAGCCAATACTTGATAGAAGCTGAAGCTAGTCACTTTGCAGAATGGTGTGATCGTCCTTGGTGTGATCCAAACGATCATATTTACACTAAAGCTGAAGAAGTAATTAATTATTTTTGTGGTATCTATAATGAATAAAGAAAACAGAACAAATGGTGGAGCTGGAATCATTCAGCTCCACCGAAAAAATTGGAGTGTCTCAGATGGATTGAATCTCATGGCTGAACAAATGAATAACATCCATTGTTTGATTCAAGAACTAGAAAATGGAGTTGAGATAACGGAAGTTGACTATCAATTCATTTATAGATATTTGGAAATAGCCAGAGAATATTTTTATAATTTGGGAGAACACCATTTACATGAGTAGAAAAAGTTTTGTCATCAAAGTTGATTTTAGAGGCAAGTATCAATACTCACAAATAATAAAGTTCAACACAAAGCATAGGTTGTTACGTTGGCAAGCTGTTAGTGTAATTGAGAAATGGCTAATCAACCACAGAGACTTTCAGCCTGATACAATTGAAAACAGAGCTAAAGGGAACCACATTGATAGTTGGGAATTCGTAGATGACGTTATAAATGTAAATCTAGATGACAACAGTTATGAATATTTTGATATGAGGGAGATTACTAGCAAAAATGAATAACATACCAGTAGCCACTAAAGAACAAGAAGAAAGAATGAAAGAAGAAGCTATGACATTTGATGAACTTATGAAAAAATTCAACAAAGGAGTAGACCAAGTTAAAGAATATCAAGGATCACGTTTAACAAAAGAAGAACTTAAGGTGGTTGAAAAAATATTCATGCACTATATTGAAAAGAATGTTCCTACATGGGATATAGAATATTTAAACACCATTGATACAATATGGCATAAGCTAAGTAAGATTAGTATTGAATACAAATAAGGAAGGGTTTGCCACCTTTAGGGTGGCAAACCACCAAGCAAAGAGGCATAGCACATCAATTGTCAAGAAAACAAAGGTTCTCAATTTCTGGATTTTTTGTCGATTCTGAAAAAAGGGCTTTTTTCAAATTTGGGGGGTCTAATTCTCAGACTTCTTATATAAATTACTAAATTAGTAGATTCTGTCAAGGCTAATTTACCTCTTATGTCATTTTTTTTCATCTAAGGTTCTGTAATCCTGGCTATAACTAGGTTCTCCAGGTTCTATAATCTAAGAATCTGGGTAATTCTGTATTCTAGAGGTTCTAAGATTCTTGATATTCTCATATTCTGTATAAAATTCTTTAAAAATTCTACATTCTCAGCCAATTAAGGGCATAAATCTAGTCATAATAAGGATTCTAGCCCCTAAAATTCTTCAATTCTTTAAAATCTGCCGTTTTTAGGGTTAAAATTTGTATACCTTTCTGTTAAGTTTGGGAGATAAATACCTGGTAATAAGTTAACCTGGTATAGGTTGAACTGCATGAATGGTTTAAATGTACGTTATGACTGAGTTTGTGGTTCAGATCTGTCATAAAATGGTTTTAAGATTTAGCTAAAAAACCCCTTAAAATGGGGGTTTTTGGGGTATTTTTTTAAAAAAAGTACTGCAAAGTGAAAAAAAAAGTAAATTAGTATTGACATACTGCAAAGTGAGTTGGTACACTTCATGCAATAAGTATACTAATGCATTCTGTATCTATTGAGTGCTTAAGAACTTATAAATTCTTCTTTAATAATAAACGGCTCAAGCCCTTTAGGGGCTTGAGCCTTTATTTTTGAAGACTATAAAGAATATATGTTGATATATAGGTTAAAAAAGACATAAAAAAAGACTCTTATAAGATATAAGAGTCTTAATTAACATATATGGCTAATATATGGCTAATATTTACATAATATTAGGTACTGATACACCTTCTATACCATCCCAGGAAGAATTTCATCTGATTCGGCTTCTTTAAAACAAGGTTTGCAAAGAAAAGCATCCGTTGTGACCGAAGTAGGTCAACGTCTACACTACTTGCATGTTTTATAGTATTTTTGCCAATTAGTCCATCAACATCGACAATAGGGACACCCCCTCTAGCAGTTCTGTTAATGGCCCTTTGAAGGATTTTAACGGCATTACCTTGACCATGATTGACACACATATCGAAGTATGTCATACGGAGGGCTGCAGGTATTTGTGAGGCTCTTGATTTCTTCCAATAGTTTTCGTGATAGATATCACCAGCAGTTTTAAGTTTCATGTTGATGACTTCATCATCGGTAGCAGGTCTACCAAGCCAACTAGAGAGTGTTCTTTGAGTTACTCCATATTTGGTTAATCCACCCCGATCTCCAGCCACGTTAGCTAGTCCACCTTCATTATCGAAGACGTGTTTCAGGCATTTGTCGAAGTCTTTACGGTCAAGTTCTTCGGGGGTAAGTTTTTTTCTGGTTCTGGTTTTTTTAGGTTTTTCTACTACATCTTCGGCAGTATCGGCATTATCTTGATCGTCTGCCCCAGTAGTGTCTAAATTTTCTTCTGACATGTTGGACTCCTTTTAGACCTTGTTATACATTGGATAAGTAAGAGTCTATGATAGCTTCGAGTTGTTGGTTTAAGGCTTTAAAATGGGTTAGGCATTCCATCTCTACATCACCAAGGGTGTTAAATTTAAGAAGAGGTTTATTTGCCTCTTCAATGCTATGGAACGAGGATACACCTACACCACATTCGTCTTTATAATAGACATCAGCCACACGTTTGAGTTGATCAATAATGATCTGGATGTTGGTGAACTTTTTGGTTTGAAAATTTGGTGATTGGTTGAAGTCATAGACCAGTAGTTTTTCCCAATCAGTGCCTAATTCATCTTCAAGATCTTCAAGACAGGGGTAGCCTAAATCTGCAGCTAAGTTAATTTTTCGATTTAGATCGTTGGTTTCATGGTTGAATTCTTGGTTAGTTTCAGACGTTTTGAGATTATTCATTGTAACTCCTGTTTTAAGGTTAAGGGTTTATAAAGGTTAAAAAGGTTAAAAAGGTTAACCAAGTTAACGAAGTTAATAACGTTTCTTTTTTTTACGAGTTGTTTTCTTTTTCTTTTTGGGTGGTCTGCCTACTTTAGAGCCGTAGGTTCCTTTTCCTTTTGGCATGTTAGTTCTCCTTATTGTCAGTGATTGTTTCAGTACCAGGATTAAATACTGAATCCATGTCATGTTGACGAGCATGGTCAATGACAGAGTTGATGACTTTGTTGATAGAGATATTATTTTTATCGGATTGGTTCTTGACCCACTGTGCAGAGTTTTCATCCATACGGAGTGGGTACTTAATCCAATTAACAACCTCTGAGTTTTTGTATGTTTGCTTAGACATGATATCCATCCACCGAATTAATGATTTCTATAAAGTATAACATATGCAATATCAAGGTACATAAATAAAATACTAAATTAGTAATTTTTCTGTCTTACCTTCCTTTATTGAGGTATTTTACTTATGTTTTACTGGTACTTTGAATATTTTATCTCCCCTATAGGTGAAAAATTTTTTGAGTAAATCTCTGAAACCCTTACTGTGTAAGGATTTGGAAGTTTTGCAAGGTTGTTCTGTCCCCCCAATTATAGCTATTAAGACAGGGACAGAACAAAGTAGGTATAACATATTATTATAAACGAATTAACTTTCGTTAACGGAGTAACGGGAGAAGTTTTGTTGGTTTGAGAGTTTGTTTTTGATGGTTAGGAAGACTTGTGTTTTGAGTTTTTGGTTGAGGGATTCGATGTCGGAGTTGTTTTCGATGGTGGTGTCCCAATCTTGGTTTTTATCTAGGTCTATTTCGGATTTGTGTTGTCGGAATTTTTCTTTGGTGTTGGAAGTTTCTCTTTCGATACGAAAGATGAAGGTACTGCCTTTGAGTTTGATGTTTTCGATTTCGTTTTTGTAACGAAGGTCATCAATGATGATGATGTCGGTGTCATCGTTGTATTTTTGGTCGAGTACGATGTTGTTCCAAACGTCTGGATGTAGTAGATCTCTGAAGGACTGCCCGATAAGTTGTAGGACTTCACGATTTGTGATGTCGTAGGGTGCAGCTTGGTGATTTTTGTTGTCTTGGATGTGAGATACTTTTTGGTTAAGGATGACAGAGGCAATTTGGTAGACGGGTTTGGAGAAAGATTTGAGTTTAACGTTAACGTTGGGCAGATCTTTCATCATGTTGTAGAGAATGGTGGCAGAGAGGGTTTTTCCAGCACCTGCCTTTCCTGATATAGCAATAATCATTTTATTATCAATAAATAGAGCCAAAGGCTTGTGGCCTTTGGCTCTGATGTTTTAACCTTTTTGGAAAGACTCTAGACGTGAGTTTAGGACTTTCAGGTTGGTGTTGATTTGTTGTTCAGTTTTTTCGATATTGAAGTTATCCTCATCGAATTCGGGATTATCTTTCTTGATTTCGGACAGGATCATTTGTTTACGTCCCTCAAGTTGGTTGATGTTGTTCTTGAGGTCTTCAATACGATTATGAACTGAGATGAGATCTTGTTCTTGTTGTTTGATACTCATTTAAACTTTGGCCTACCTTTTTGTTTTTTGTAATGGTTGATTGTTTCTAATGAGTTTTCGATAGATTGTGGGTCAACATACCAAATGTTCTTACGTTTTTCTTTTTTGATCTGAGGAAATCCCAGTATATAGGCTATGTCACTTTTAGAACAATTATGTTTTTCCATTAGTTGTTTAACCGTTAACCACTCCAAGCTGTGAACTCCTTTCTGTGTCGTAAATTTGTTTTTTGAGTACTTCTATGTCACTAAAGTCTTTACGTGAGATCTTAGCAGATAGGCTAAGGTATTTGTCTTGTTGAAAGACACTCATCTTATCGTATTCTGCATAGCCATGCAAAGGTATGGTTTTATCTAGGCCAATGAAGTTGGTTTTACGAGGGTAGAGTGGTAGGTGTTGGACAAAACGATGGTAAAGGTTTTTGGAATCCATTAGATCGACCCTGCAAACATAGCCTAATAGGGTGAAGTGATAAAACCCATTGGGGTAAGTTGTGTCGTAGCTATCGTTTTTGGGATTGTATGACGATAGCTTGTGGTAGTTTTTTTCATCCCTACGTAAGACGAGCAATTGTGATGACTCTATGTAGGGTTGATAGTTAATCAGTGGGAAACGTGAGTATTGTTTACCAGATACGAAGCCTTCTTGGTCGATGGTTGGCATTTCTTCGATGTAGCTGAAGGTTTTGACCCCTACTCTGAGAGATCCATCTTCACAGCCTTGCATATCTGGTATGTTGTACTCTGTGGACATACCTATACTGTGGTCAGAGAAGTTGAGACTTGTCATTTTCTCGACTGCATACTCACCTAAAAAGCCGTTTAGAAAACGGCTTGTGATGTATAGGTTGTCTGACTTGTGGTGGTCTTCTTTTTGTTTTTCTTCAGCTATTTGATGACTTTTGAGTAATAGGTAATCTATTATTGGATCATCTTTACTTAAGAAAAAGTTAATTGATCCAATTTTATCTAAGCCATAGAGCAGAGGATGTAACTTCTTGTCGTAATTTGGTACATTTGGATCAATTGGGTTAAACATAGCTTACTTCTTGATAAGATCTTGGTCTTCACGAATGGTTAAGATCGGTTGATTGTTATCTTCCCTTTCTTTCATTCGGCTGATTAGTAAGTTGATTAGTCCTGTTTGGGTAATACCTAAACGGTTGGCAGTTTGGGCCAAATATTTATGGTTTTCCTGTACTAGCCAAAAGTTTTTTTGGACTTTCTTTTTGATTGGTTCAGAGTTATTTTCGATTGCCGTACTCATTTGTCTTTTCCCTTTTGTTTTTTAAATATTTTAACTACTTTGTTTATTAAAGAATGAATAAAGTAACTAATTGATGATACCAATATAATCAAAGTTAATATAATGAAAATTATGGCAGCATATATGCTTTCAAAACCCATCTGGTTCTTCCTGACATCCCCCTGAGTTGACAAAACCTTGTTCTGTTTCATGGAACCAGAAATAGTTGTAGTGTTCTAGCTCAGGAAATTGTTTTTTATCGTCTTTATTCAATTTAAAGTAGATTATGTCATCTCTGGTGCAACCTGTATGCCCACCATCGAGATATAGATCGTAAAAATAAGGCAAATAATACATTTCATTTTCAAATTTGCCTGGAGTTGTGATTATTTTAAAGACATTTGTCTCATAGAGGTGCTTCATGTTCAAATAATATCCAAATTGGATCATTTCTTTTTGACTTAAGCTTTCTTTTTTAGATTTTTTGTATTTTTGTAGTAAAAAATCAGCTTTTTCTGGTTTGTTACTTGGTTCCTTAAACATTAGAGGCTGTTTCACCATTGCAACATGGGATAATGACCTGTTTGCACTTGGAACATTGATAATGACCATGTACAAAGATCATTTCTGCCACTTGGTTACACAAAATGCATCGTTTGAGACTATTTTCTTGGTTGTCTTTCTTTTTAAAACTTATTTTAAGCTTCATTTTTATTCATTGAGTCTACTAGTTGTTCAATTTCCTCTCTTTTTTTAGCTTTGGTTTTCATATCTCTAATTTGAGATAGAAAATACAGCAGTATCTCCTCGTTCCATAGCATTAAGTTTGACTTTTCTTCTGCAGTTAGTTGTTCTTTATCTATTAGGCTACCGATTAGTTTGCCTGATTGATTGGATTTTTCTTCTAGGTCTTCCAATTCTTTAACTAATGCATAAAGCTTTTTTGAATCTTCTGTTAGTTGCATTACTTCTTTGAGGGTGAAATTTAAAGATTCCATTATCTAAAAGATGTTTTTTCTTTTTTGATGGTTACTAATAACATACGTGAGTAAGGGTCGGGTTGTTCTTTGAAGTCTTCGACTTCTATTTGGTCGAACGTGTTCTTTAGACCCTCTTCAGGAATGAACGTGAAGCCCCTGTAATCGTCCTGTATGGCTGTCAATTCATCTCTAGCCCTTATGGTATTGTCTGGCTCAATCTTAGTGATTGAGAGGTCTTGGTGCTTCTTTCTGTCGAATGTGCCTATGTGTATGGCTAAGACACCTTCATCTGGGTTGAAGTAGATGCAACAGTTTTCAGTTCTTTTGATGTTAAGTTCTCTCCGTAAACGACCCGAAAAAGAAATAAGACCTAAGTCATCTACGGTGATATAGTTGCTTGCCTTACCTGACTTAACCTTTTGGAAACCTAAGCTTTTTAGTTTGTCATTCATTTTTTCTTCTTCTTTCTTTTACTGGCTTCGATAGCTCTGCCTTGTTTTAAGGCATCTTCTTTTCTTCTATAGACCTTTCCTTTTGTACCCCAACGATAACCACCTTTAACCTTATTAACTGGCATTAATAACTCCTTATTGATTGGCAACTATTCTTTTTCCTTTTTTTCTCTCTCCTGTTTGGCCTTTTTCTTTTTTTCATTGACTCTATCGAAGCTATAAACAGTTTTAACTTCTCCAGAGCCATTGAATTTATCAACTTTTCTTCTGATGTAAGGCTTTATTTTTGGATCGTATTCATTTTTTTTGGCTTTAGAATTTATCGACATTGAGTAAAGTCTCCAAAGTTTCCTTTAGCTCTTCACCCATTCTTCCTTTTTCTAGTTTACGATTATAGCCAGTTCCTTTTTTGGCTTTAAACTGTTTGGTGGGTGGAGGCATAGGGATTCTTCCCTTTTTGGTTTTTTGTTTTTGTTTCTTAGCTAATTTCTCAGCTATGACAGTTGCAATAGCAGTAAAGTTGGCAATCATGTCATTTCTCCTGTAAGTCAATATCTTAATTAAATTAATTATCTAGCACTTGAGCTTCTATTTCTCTTAAAGCCTGTCTAGCATCAGAACTTAAATCGAAATCGTTAGCCCTAATTTTGATGTAATCCATAGCAGATATCCCAATCGGATCTTTAACCTCTATGTTTTCAAAGAAAGGTTTAATCTCTTCTTGGATATCCTCTACGAAAACATCTGCATTATATGATTGAAATGGGAAGTAAGATACAACGAAATCTTTATCCTTAGTTTCATCATATATATAAATTATAGCATATTTGGGTAATCTTTGTATATCAGATTTCTTTTTGGTGTTTCTTATCATTGCACCAGGGTTGATATAAAAGGTTCCATTAGCTAATGTTGGTGGATGACCTGGATGATAATGACCATTAAAGACTGCATCTAAGTTGGTAGTAAAGTCATCAATCAAAACATAGTCATCAAAGAATGGTTTTTCGACTAACATGTCATGCATTAAACCTAAGTTGATGCCATCTAATCTCTGAACCATAAAGTTGTCTTGTACTTTGTTACTTGAAGGACGAAAATGAAGCCATATGTTTTCACCTAATTCCATTTGAGTGTTATTGTCACTCATTAAAATCATTTTCTCTTTCATTAAGCTATCACAGAAGCCAATCCCTGTTCTTTTTATCTTACTGTAGTTGTATCCAATAAGATCATGATTGCCTGGGCAAGTTATAACCTTACAACCTTTCTCATTAACCTTGGATATAAAGTTAACAAATACAGATAGCTCCTCTATGTTTGGTTTAGCTCGATGAAAAATGTCTCCACCTAAAATTACCCAATCAACTTCTTCACTTACTGAAACCATCTCGTCTAGTTTGGACGAGATGGTTTCAATATAATCATCTTTACGTGATGAAGGACGATTAGTTGTTATATGAAGATCAGTAAAAAATAACAACTTCAACTTACTTTGACCTCATCAGGTTCAATTATTGTTTCTTTACTTATATTATAGTTAGGTGTTGTTTCTAAATTAGACTTTTGACTGCTACTTAGTTCTCTATTTTTTATAATATTAATTACATCTCTAGTTAATTCTTCCATGACTTGAAAAAAAACACCATCTATTTGAACTTCTGGAACGGGTTCTCCATCTTCACGTAAATATCCTGTCATAGTTTCAGGCAAACCTTTAGCCTCTATCTTTACTGTACAACCAGGATTGTAAACCGTAACTTCTACCTTTATGTTCATTCTAAATTTCCTCTTTTTTATTTATGATAATTACCATTCCCATTAACCCCTGTACGATAATCTTGGCTACTTCTAACTAACTCTTGATCATCAGCAGGACTGTTGTACCAAAATTCAACTAGTTTGGCAAAAGATGATATATATCCACCCACAATTACTAAAATTACTTCTTTCCAACCATCATCGAGTGTTTTTTTAGTAATTATTCCTGTGGCTATTATAAAAACTAAGACTAATTTTATAAAAATTAAAGCAATAGATAGATGATACTTTTTCGACTGCCTATCTTTAATTACATCAACAAGCTGTAAGTTAACTTGATGAGCATAAGATAAACGTTTTTCTGAAATAGGGCTTTCTTCATCTACTAATTTATCTTCAATATAATCTTCTGACATTTTCTTTACTCTTTAAAATAAAGATAGTTGAGTATATTCTTGTTCAAAAATAATCTCTAATTGTTTCTCTTCAATATTTTTTTCTAATTTCTTTTTAGGTATTTCAATTCTCTTTATACTTTTTATTTTCAACTTCTGATGATTGGGTAAATTTTCTTTCCAGTTATTATCTTTTGGCATTTTTAATTCCATGTAGATCATTTAAACTTTTAATACTGGGATACAATGGGTTCTTATTAAAGACCCAGGAGTCATGTACTCTTACATTTTTCTTTTTAAGATGTTCTAAAACTCTTAAATAATCGTGAATCCTATAGCATTTCCAACCTTTATGGTGTGAATTTCTACCTCTAGCTACGTCACTTAAGGAAGATTTTCTTAAATCGTTTGCATCAGCAAAAGCAGAAATTAAATCAACTTTAAAAACATAATTGTTAGGTGAGATTAAAACAAATTTAACATCAAAAGGAGCTTCAGAAATCTTAGGATTGTTACCTATTACCTGCAAATAATGAAACCTGCACAGTGACCACATGTCATGTGGTGTTTCAGAACCAAGATTGTCATATGTTTTATGCATTACATATTCTGCTTTTTGTCCTGAGAACTCACAGTTAGGTTGAATTTTTATTTTAGCTTCAATTAATCTTCTGTAATCATCTGATAAAAAATATTCATCAGAAGGAACTTTTTTAGGCTTGATAACCATATTTAACTTAGTATTAAACTTAGGTATTATGTAGCCTTTATAATAGTTAATATTGTTATTAATGTTAGCTGAAATACTTTCATCTTCTGACAAACCCATCAAATCTATAGAAGTCTCTTTCAACCTTTTTTGACTATCTTTGACTTTTTCTAACTCATTAATGAAATGTTGTTGTTTCTGCTTAGTTTCTTCTAGTTCCTTATTAGCTTTTTTTATTAAAACTTTTTTATCTTTACTATTTAATTCTTTAGGTTCTGAGGTAACTAAAGTATCTAACACTTTATTTAACTCTTCTTCGGTTAATTCTTTAGTATCAGATTCAACCTTATCACGATTGACATCTAAGTTATTATTTGCAGCTATCATATTTTCTACCTTAACAATTCTTTCTTCTAAGGCAAATATGTATTTCCACAAAATAGGAATACCTAAACTTTTGTTCTGTTCATCTACACTTCTAGATGATTCACTACTTCTATTAGACAAAATTAACTCCTTTTTAATCTAATATTAAGAATATGAAATAATATTGCTACAGATAGGACAAAAAGATCCTTCAATTGATTTTTCTAATTCTTTCTTTTCTAACTTTAACAACTTTATCTTTTCATTAGCCTTCATTACTTCCATACATGAAAGCAATCTTTTAGTTTCATCATATATGTATAAACATTCATCAAGTAAATCTACTGACTCTAAGTCTTCATTAATTTTTTTTAATGTAAATAACTGCTCTAAATGGCTAATTAATGCAACAGTATTTTTCAAAAGACTTGTTATATCTTTAATTTCAGATTCAGTAGGAAGACTTTCTCTTATCATCTCTACTCTTTCTTTATCTAAAGATAAACTTTCAAATGATTCACTTAAAAACTTATTACTACTATTGCATTGTCTAATGTTTTTTTGATTTAAACTAATTAACTGATCTATTTTTGATAAATCCGAAAACTCACCTAAAGCTTCTGCACGTTTATTAGGGCTTAAACCAATAAAAAAATGACCGTCAAATTGACCTGAAAAATTATACTCTTCAATATTAATAATATTTCTAACTTCAGGGGGATAAGAATTAGATATATCTTTAACCCATTTATCAATAACTCTACCGTCCTGAACTAAAGAAACCGAATTCTCACTGCCTCTACAACGTATAAGAGCTGTGCCATCATCATAAAATAATGTAACTCTAGCTTTGCTTTCACCTTTTCTTAACCAAGATGTATCCCAATCATTATTAAGAACCATTGAAATAGCCCTTAGAATAGCAGTTTTTCCAGAACTTGACTTCCCCTCAATTATATTAAAGGTATCAAAATCAATCTCAACTTGCTTCCAGCTTTGAAAATTCTCAATCTTTAATTTGTTAATTTTTTTAGATGTGTTTAGACTCATTTCTTAAACTCTTTGAATTGCATGATCTCCATTTAAATTAAATCTTTGCCTAGCAAGAGTTGTAGATTGATCTAATGTATTACCTACTAAATACATCATCTCTTGATAAGATTTAGCCTTAGCTAACTCAGGTTCATTTTCTCTTAAAGCTTCTTTTCCTGTACGATAATTAGCACCTAATTCATTTTTTAATTTTAGCCTGTAATTACTTGGTGATGTTCCAACTAGCATACTAAAAGAATCCCTGTTGATTTTATCCACAAACTCTCTTCCACCTATTTCATATAGCTTTTTAGAAAAAGCTTTAGAGATCTCTTTTTGCATTTTTAAACTATCCATCTTTAACCCCTTTTTATATAAAAACACACCAGTATAATAACATATTTATATTATACGTTCAAACGTAATTTACTGTTTTTTTAATATACTCCTAAGATTAAGCTAATAATCCTGTATCAGACTACCTTGCCTCTTTATATCTTTTACAGTCAATACTTTTCCTTTCTCTAATTCCTCTAAATAAGAAGAAGGTGGGTATCCATATCGAACCAACATTTTGTAAGTTGAATGAGCAATAAAATTTGTGTTACCTGTTAAATGTATAAAAGCTTCTGTAAAATCTTCTAAGTTTAAATCTATAATAGAAAAATATAACTTTAATGCTTCTAAAAATTTTATCCTATGAGCCTTATTTGGTTTAGCTACAACAAACTGACCTATTTGTTCAGGAGTAAAAGTAAAATCATCAGGAATAACTCCAGGATAAATCTTCTTTACCATTCCTTCAGCATGATTACATTGATCACAAATAATGGTTTCTTGAAATTTTGTTAGCTCAGTATTGTTTCTATCGTCCCATTCAACTGCATGGTCATGATGCCTATGTAAACCACCAACATCCCTATCTTTGCCTTTCCTTAAGATTTCAAACTTTCCTCTTTTACATGAAGGACATTGCCAATCATCATCTACAGAATCCCAAATTGCATTACCTTCTCTAGTTTTCTTTTTATGTTTATCTTTTACTTCTTCTTCTTCATAAAACATTAATAATCTTCCTTAATAAAGTTATCAAAATTTTCTAATATAGATGGATTTTCTTTACAGTTTAAAACTTTGGTTGCATTTACTTGCATTTTGCTTCCATAAACTGATTTTTTCCCTTCAAAAAATAAAATATTACCTGGCCTTATACGTTCATCTCTAAAATTAAAAGATAAAATATCACAATAGCCAGTGTTATCTTGCAATTCTCCAGTAAAGCCTTTAGGTTTCCAATCTTTATTTTTTTTACTAGACCAATTTCTGTTGCTTGCTTTAGTAACTAAACCACAAACATACACTATTGACCCATTATCCATATTTTTTAATTCAGATAAATCTGTCCATACATCTTCTTGACCATTACTATTTTTTATAGGAATATTACTTTTACAATACTCTATAATCAGATTCCCATTAGAAGATATAGGTATACCTAATACTTCCATTTCTGAAACAAAATTAGTTTTATATTCCTTACCAAAAGGTCTTAAAGAGCCTGACTTCCATAAAGCAGCAATTCTAGTTTTGTTTACTTTTCTTTTTTCTACTTTAGAAACTAAATCCTCTAAAGATGTAAAAGGTTGATGTTTAATTAATTCTCTTATAGCAACTGCACCTAAACCTTTTATGCCTTTAAAACCTAAACGTATCTTATCGTCCTCTAGGGCAAACGATTCCCTAGATTTATTAATATCAACAGGCAATATGTTCTCTAAACCAAACTCTTTAATCACTTTTTCAAGCTCGTCAGGTCTTTTATTTAAATAAGAAATAAGAAACTGTGGGTAAAAATAAGTCTTAAAGTACATAGTGTAATAAGCTAAGATAGAATAAGCTCTACTGTGTGATTTATTAAATCCATATCCAGCAAACTCTTCAAGCTTACCAGCTAAGGAAACAGCTTCTTCTTCAGTCATACCTTTATTGATAGAACCTGCAATAAACTTATCAACCATCCTCTTTTTGTCATCTTCTTGTTGTTCTTTATTAGCTTCAGTAATTTTAACTAGCACTGTTCTAAACAAATCTGTTTCAGCTAAAGTCAAGCCACCTATTTTATGAGCAATTTCCATTACTTTTTCCTGATAAATTATTTGCCCATAAGTATCTTTTAAAATAGGCTCTAATAATTCATGATCATAGAAAATATCACCACTATTTCTTGCATTTGCATAATGTTCATGAACATTTGCCTGTTTGGTTGCAGGACGATTAATAGAATTAAGTGCACAAAGCTCATTTAAGTTTTTAGGGCAAATTAATGACAATAATTTACTCATACTTCCTGTATCAAATTGAAATATACCTAATGTCTTATGATCTCCATTATCAGGAAATATATTTTCATAAACATATGAGTCATCAAAGCTAATATGGTTAAGTAAATCTTGATCTGAAAGGTCTAATCTAAGTAATTCATGGTTTTTAGGTTTAGTTTCACGTATAAGATCCAACGTTCCTTGCAATATTGCCAAATTAGAAATACCTAAGAGATCAAACTTCAATAACTTTAACACTTCTGTTAATTCTTTTCTGTATGATCCATCAGTCCATTCTGTAATTAAAGATTCATTCTTTCCTCTTTGCAACGGAACCACATCTTTTAAAGGTTTATTGGCTATAGCAATTCCTGCAGCATGTTTGCCAATTGATCTAGGCTTACCTTTAAATTCTTTAGTCAAAGGCAACCAATCAGGAAATTTATCTGATAAATTTTTAACAATAGGATCTTCAAAATCTTCAGCTTCTATTTGATCATTAACACTGTTAGCCTCTTCAAAAGGTATCCCTAAAGTTTTACCAACCATCTTACTAGCTAATTTAGTTTGCATAGTAATATTGGTTCCTATTTGTGCCACGTTTTCAATACCGTAACGTTCAATAAAATAATCTAAAATGTCCTGACGTTTTTCATCATCAATATCAATATCTATATCAGGCATAGATTTCTTATGTTCATTCATGAATCTTTCAAAGGTTAGATTGTGTTCAAGTGGATCTAATTCAGTTATTCCTAGCATATAGGCCAATAAAGAACCACCTGCAGATCCTCTAGCAATACCTTTTAAAATTTTATTATCCTTCATGTAATCACATAAATCTGCAGTCATCCAAAAGTAACCAAAATATCCCTGGTCAACAATCAACTCAGATTCACTTCTAAGACGTTCAAAGTATTTATCCTTGGTTTTACTATCCCAAGACATAAAAAGCTCTTTACGATGATTACAGGCACGATAAATAAGATCTTGAAGTGGATTGTCGGTCTTTATCTCTGGCATTAAGTAGTTTTTGTGCATTTCTTGTATATCAATAGCACATTTGCCAGCTATCCAATTGGTATTTTCTAAACCTATAGCAAAGTCTTCTTCTGAGATACTCATATCTTTGCCACCAATATTGAATTCACTAGCTTCTCTTGACCAGTAATCCCACATTTCATCGTATGATTTCAACCAAGTCTCTTTAGTAGGGAATTTTCTACGTTCAGGGTCTTCATATTTTTTACCTGTATTCATTGCATATAAAAAGTCATGCACAGGATAATCTATATCTTTAGCCCAATGTGCATCAGACATAATTACATGCCTAATGCCTCTATCCTTAGCTTCTTTCAACAATTGGTAATTGATAAATTTTTGATCAGAAGATTCAGAAGCAGTTAACTCAATATAAAATCTATCACCAAATATCCTAGTGAAATGATCTAAAAGCTCCTGCATTTTTATATAGTTGTGTTGTAAGGCACAAGTAGAAAAAATACTACCAAAGCATCCTGATCCATAAAGTAAACCTTCATGATGTTGTTCAACTAAATCGTAATCAATACGTGGTTTGTAATAAAAGCCTGTACTGTTAGCTTTAGTAGTTAAGGCAATCATATTTTGCCAACCAATTGTATTTTGAGCCAATATCGTAGTATGGAAATAAGGCTTTCCATTTAACTGTTCTTCTTTAGTTGTTCTATCTTCTGCAAAATAGAATTCCTGACCCATGATTGCATTAATATCTTTCTTCTTACATTCATAATAGAAATCTATTAACCCTCTCATAGTTCCATGATCAGTTAAGGCTAAATTTTTCATTCCATTTTCTACTGCCCTATCAACTAATTTACTAGTTGACATTAAGCCATCTAGTAAAGAATAGTCTGAATGGACATGAAGAGGAGTGTAATTCATTTTGTTTCCCTTTATATTGACAATAAAAAAAGGCAACGACTTTTATGTCGTTGCCTTTTATGCTAGGAGATATTGACTGTACACCTATAACATACTATTTTTATATAAAAAAAAGAGTAAAAATTTCATTTTTTATTATTTTCTTTCTAAATTATATTTTCTAGACTTATCAATTAGATCCCCTAATGTTTTTGCCCTAGAATAATTTTCTTTAATTGAATAAACTTCTTGGTCGTAATAGTTAATTTTTTCTTTTAATTCATTTAACTTATGATCCGAATGAAGTGCATTGTGATCTAATTTATATTGTCCATTTATATTTATAGATAAATCATTATGTTTTCTTATATAGCCAAGTTTCGGATTAGAGTTATTATCGTATAAGTCTACATCTACAAAGCATTGTATAATAAATTTTTTAGTAGTAATTATTTCGTCAACTTTCCAATCACCTCTATAAATTTCACTTGATACATTTTCAATACTTAATATGTCACCATTCTTCAAATTATGATCCGAAGTAGTTGTTATCAATACTTTTTCAACTTCTCTATTACTATAATACTTTGAATAACTAGTGATATTATTAGAGTCTCCTAATTCAATAATTTTTATTGAAGGTCTATTTACACCTTTAAAATCTATTCTATTTTTAAAATCACTTGTGTTTAAATTAACTTTTAAGCTTTTAAAATCAACTTTACCTTTAATGTAAAAACCACCAAGATATTTTTCTACTTTAGCATCTTTTCCTGTTATTCCATTTGTTGAGGCAGTAAAAGATTGACCAACTGAAGGTGTTCCACTTGCTCCTAAATTATTCCAATCAGAAGTAGACATTTCTGATCCACCTAAACTATTAATTATGTATCCTTTTCCTTTTATTATTGCATCAACATTAAATGCACTAGATATAACAACATTACTTTTTGTTAATATAGTGGTGTTTGAACTAGGTTGAACATTAAAAAAATTAGTCTCTTTATAAACACAAATATACTCACCATTCAATAATCCATATCCAGAATCATCAAATATTGTTACAATGTCATTTACATTTATAGAGTGACCATTAGAGCTTATTTTTAAAGTATTTCTAGATGCTCCAGCTATTGTTTGAGCATCTGGATAAGTAAAGCCTCCCACTCCTATATTAACTGCAGAATTGCTTGCCTTTAAAGTAAAACTAACTTCTTCATTTTCTTCTAACTCATCTAAATAAATAGTTGATCTTTTCTCTGGTAGATTTTTACTGTACCTATTGGTATTTTCTACAATAGCCTTATAGTTTTTATCTACAGTATTAAAATTAAAAATTGAAATATTTTTTTCATAATATGTACTTTCAGATAAGCTACCAAAATCAATTATTTCTGGAAATATTGTTGTGCCTATGTTTGCTAATGATGTCTCATTTTCTATATTAGAATCTTCTTCTATATACACTACGTCTGTATATGGCCCAATTGTCAACTCATTACTATCATTTTTATTTAATGTTATAGATAAACTAATTCTTTTTGGCCCAGAGCTTTTAAATTTAACAATCAAATTTTTAGTAGTTAACGATGTACTGTTTTGTAAAACATAATCACTACTACTTCCTGCAGTAGCTGTTTCCCAAGCACTTGTAGAATTATTGAATTTTTCTATTTTCCATTCCCAAACATCAGTTCTAAAATTACCTGAATTATCTACAACATCATCTGAAAAATAAATAGAAGTATTACAAAATATAAATAATGTTTCTGCATCTGTTGGAGTCTTATAGCCATAATAATCTTCTGGAAATACTTTAAATTGTGGTTGAGCTTTTTTACCTAACATTTTATCAATTAATAAGTCTTTACCTGCAACAGGATCACTGAAAATTTTTATTAATCCACTTATTTCTTGATAATTTACTTTAGAATTAGGATATGTTGTTTTTATGATTAAGTCATAACCATTATTTAAATCACCAGAATTTTTGGCTTCTGTGTCAATATTGTAATTATAAAAAGTACCTATATAAGTAACACCATCTGATTGTTTAGTAAAAACTATTTTATTATTTGATGAATCATGAGAATATATTTCTATATCTCCTTCATTTGACCCATGTTTTTTAACTTCTATATTTACACCTGAATTAGAATAAACAGAATTAGCTTCTATTTGTCCATTCATATATGAGCTATATGAACCAGTTCTACCATTATTTGGTGATCCTTCTATTGTTACCCCACCATTATCTGGCTTTTTAGGATTAAAAAGACTTGTTGTTTGATTTATAACAGGAAAAACTATATTAGATCTTCTTTTTGGTTGATTGATTAAACTTAATGAAACTTCAAAATTAATTGATATATAACCTAAATTTTCTTTTGGACGATAAGCATTATTTACATTAGGATTAGAATTACAATAAATCTTTAACACATTAGACATAGTTGAAGTTTGACTACGATTAAATGTTGGATGTATATCTACAGTAATTACTTTATGTGTATAGTAAAGTTGATTATCTTTATTTTGAACATCATCATATTTGTTTAATAACCAAAAAGGCTTAAATGTAGTATATCCTTCATCATTTGTGTAATAACAATCATTTTGTAAAGGATCAATAGGTATAGAAACACCACCATCTATTTGAGTCCCATTATTTAATTCTATATCAGAAACATACAAATCTGACTCACCTACATTAGTCAATAAGAAACTAATCTGACTTGAACCTGTGCCTTTAATATTATCAAATTTAATTACTTCTGTTAGTTCATATTCATCTTTAAAATAATCTTTTTTTATGTCTCTAACATGAATTTGAGGAAATAAAACATCAACACTAACATCAACTAAATGATTTTTATAAATTAAGTTATCATCAGAATCATAATCTTGTGGTGAGTTACATTCGATAGCCAATTGAGAATTTAAAAAATTAGAGCCAAAGTTATTTTTATTAAACAATAATTTAAATTTTTCTTGATCTTTAGAGCCTATAATTATTCCCCTGCCAACTTCTGCTGTTCCCATACTACTAGTGCCATCTATTTTAGCCTTAAAAGTATGACCAAGTGAAGGATAAGCATTACCTGTAGATGCACCCAGAGTAGTCCATATTAAGCCTGACGTATCTCCTAAACTTGTAACTGTATAAGTTTTATCTTTCTCAATTTTACTCAAGTTAAACTCATGTAAAACACTACTGCCATTTACATTTCTAAATTGATTACCAACAATACCTTCTTTAGGTATTGTCATAACTTCATTGGTCGTGGAATTTATAAAACCTATATTAGGGAAATCAAATATTTTTACCCCATTTTCAAATCCAATATCTTTTACATCATTTACAATTAATGAGCCACTACCCATGTTTTGAACAACTAAGTCTTCAGATTGGCTAACTGTCTTAAAAGTGGCATTACTTATACCAAAAGGAAGATCATAATTGTCTGAATCTATAATTTTCCAAGATAATCCAGAAATTTTAATTACAATAATAGCAAAATCATTAGCTGTAGTAGTTCCTGTAATAGCTTCATATAAATTATTGTCATTCTTCCAACAACCAAACACTTGAACAATCTCATGTATTCCATTAAAAGAATAAACATTAGGTATTGTGCTACCTTCTTCTGTAGAGTCAGTTAAATTTTGACTACTCATAGTTGCATTATCTATTAAGATAAAATCTTTATTGTGTATTCCAGGAACATTATAAGATGTTTTATCTTTCCCTAATTTAGTCATTATATTACTAAAAGTATATCCTGAATTAAGGGTTCTAATAACTGCTACAGTATATCCATCAGTTTTATAATAAGGATCACCAAAATAAGTGGTTGGAATACTTGGATTCGTAGCAATTAAATCAGATACTGTTGTAATAGCATATTGAGATTTAAATTTTCGTAAAGCAACTTTTAAACTATTGGAAATGTTCTGATCTATACGAGAATTAATTGCTGTTATAAATTGTGCTGGTGAAAATAACTTTATATCACCATAAGTTTCACTATCTCTGCCATAATAATTTGTGTTTGTTATCTTAGCCCACCTACCAACTCCTTCTTCTCTTCCTCTAAAAAACCCATTTAATAATTGAGTTTTAATCATACAATCTTGTGGTGAGCTATAAATTACCTTATGGACTCCATTGTAGTTATTTGTGTCAATAACTGTTATATAGTCCCCTGGTTCTAAATAGTTATCTGAAGAAATATTTAATTTTACTTCACCTGTATTGCTTGATCCTGGGCCATTAGATATAGCAGTAAAAATTTCACCCTGTGAGGGATTAGAAGAAGCACCTAAACTAGTCCAAGTAGAATCAGAAACATTACCCTTAAAATATATTTCATACTCTGATCCAGAAACTATTGAACTTGCACTAATAATATCTGATTCAAAAGATGTCATTATTATTGATTCATTTGATTCACCAATACTATCTCCATCAATATCACTAATAACATTCCACTTATCATCATCTATTAAAGTCATTGGGAATCTAACAGAATTAATATGTACAGGATTGACTTTTATTTTTGGCTCATTAGGCAAATTTCCTTTTAATAAAAAAACTCTTTTTCTACCACCATCTTCATTAGTCTCAACAAATAATTTAGCTGGTAAAGATACAGACTCAGATGCAGTAATCTTTAATTGAATAACAATATTGTTCCCAGGCAATATTTTTTTAGGCAATTGTTGCCTTAAATCATTATAAGAAGTATTTACTGAATTACCTGCTTCTGTAACTATTAAAACATTTTTTTCACTAGATTTATCTTTAATAAGATCTTTTTGATCACAAGTAATATCTATTATATAAAGGTCTGAAGTGCCTTGATTAGATATAGTGATATTAGGGCTAGTATAAGTTTTATTAAACTGTTTTATTAAAGGTTGACCTGCAGATTGTTCTGAATCTAAATCTATAATTTGCATTTTAACTTGTTAAATGTAATAAAGGATTTACTACACTTTTTGCTTTAATATTTGTAGTGAAACCTTTCAAATCATGATTTGCACTTAAAACATTAAAAAGTTGATAATCTATATTAAAATCATTGTTTTTAACAACAATATGTTCACCACTTTTTAAAAATGGACTATATTTTAAAGTAATATTTAATATTTGATTATTTGTAGAAAGAATTGATGCATATCGAGAAATAATAATATCTGCCCAATTAGTATCATTTATAAATGGTAAAGGTAAGGTTAAATTTTTAGAATAGTTATTTTGATAATCAATTTTTCTATTTATTCTATGTTCAATAACTTCTTTTTTACTAACAGAATAATAATTTAAAACACCTGTAATTTCATTATAAATGAAATCATAATCTAGTTTATAATTACTTATATCTACAATGTTATCTTCATTGGCTAATAAAGATATTAAATAAATCCTAGAATTATTTACATGTGTAGCAGCAGTAGTTCCAAATAGACCTCTTCTTAAAAATGAAGAGTTTCTATAAATAATCTCTTTACCTATGCAATGTAATTTATAGTTTGTAAAATCAGTAACTGTACTCGTATCTGTACTAGAAAGACCATTAGTGGCTGTTAAATTCTTATAGTTATGTTTTTTACGAAAGAAAGGATTATCATTCTCTATCCCAAATTCAAAATTCATTATTAATGCTAGTGATGACATAACTTCATAGATGTATTTATCATTAAAGTTTGCTTCTGGTATTCGACTAGATAATTTTTCAGAATACTTAACCCACATAAAATTATCTGGATTTTGTAATTCTAATTTGTCAATTTCACTATTCGTAGCTAAACTTCCAACCATTTTATAACGTAAAGGAGAATCACCACTGCTTTTATTATCATTTCCTGGTATATCGGCCTTTTTTTCTATTTTTTCTTCTTGTTCTTCGTGAGATCTAACACTTCGTGATGCTACAAAATGTAAATCATTATTTTTATCTACAACTATTTCAGTAGAAAAATCTTTATAAACATCATCTTTGTCATTAGCTACAGGATATCCTAAATATTCCCAAAAAATTTCATTTGCCGTATTATAAGAGCCTGAAGTTGTGTTCCATATTTTTTTTGCATTAAATTTGATTAAACGTCCATGTGAATTTTCAGATCTAAATACATTATATACTTTTACCGACTTCCAAGCTTCTAGCCAATCATTATAAATTACTGTCTTACCAGAAAACACTGCTTTTGGGTTTTCTCTAGTCCAAAGTGTTCCTAGATTTAATCCAGGTTGCCTAAATAAGTATTTGTTGTTGTTAAAAGATGTTGAAATTTTAGAATTACTTCTATAATTACCAAAATTACCACCTAAATAAACAATAGATTTATTACCTGATTCATCAGTCCAGACGATAGGATTTTTTGGTAAAACTGATAACTCACCTCTACCTCTAACATCTTGAGATAAAGTTTCAAAAGTTAAGACATTTTTTTTATCTTTTTGTAAACCATAAGTTTGTTTAAACCAAGAGTCATCATTTTCTGTTCCCTTATAGCCTAAAAAATCATCATAAGTTTTTTCATCTATTGTGCCTTGCACTAAATTTCTTTGTATGAAAAAAAATGGTGAAGGTTTATTCTCATCTAAAATATTTGAATTATCAGATTTTAAATTTGAAACAACCCCATTATTAGATGAATGCATCCATGCTCCAGATCCAGTTGAATCATTATCTACACGATAAGCAATAATTACTTTAAAATCATCATATTGTGTTGAATCATGAATATTTCTATTAACCCAATGGCTACAAAACGTTATAAACCCATAATCTGTAGATGCATCTTCTATAGCTGCACAAATACCCCAAATATCATAAGGTATGTATTGATTTCTATTAACTATAGCTTTGTGATCTCTATTTCTATGTTTTCGATTTCCTTCTTCAAAGAATTTATTATAAATATCAGAGAAAAAAGTCTCAGGAGTACTTGTCCATAAATCATCAAATCCACCAGTATTATTATTATTTGTAGCATCCCAACGAATTTTCTGTATTTTTATTTTTTGAGGAACTTCGTCAATATTACCTTTACTCTCTAAAAAACTAAGTGAATCTCCTGTTACAGAAACTATATATATACCTGGATTTGATGTATTGTCATCTACAAAAAAATCTAATTTATTTTGAGTAGATTTTCCCCATGAATTTTCCCAATGATTTCTTATTAATATTTGATCATTATTAGAATCAGTATCAAAAAAATCTTGATAAGTATCTATTTCTTTACTAAACAAGTAATTATAAGATGAATTAGTAGATTTATTAGTTACATTAAATATTGTAGGTGGTTCATAAGCATTTTTTTGATAATCTTCAATAGATGTTGTTCCATCAAAATCTTCAGGATTTCTAGCCCTATCTATTGCAGTTGCCGTTAAATTACCATGACTACTACTTGTATTCAATAATCTTGAAACATTTTGTGAATGTAAAACTACTTGTTTGGAAGATGTGTTTATAGAATTAACTTTCCATAAACCATCAAATTGATTATTTTTAGTCGTTTTAGAAAGAATTAATAAATCATTAACAACTAAGCTAGATACATCATCTAAAACAACTGTTAAACTATCGTTATTAATACTATTATCAAAAGATACTGAGGTAGCTTTATCACCTGTTAATTTAGGAGTAGATATATGTCCAGTTGCAGAGCTAGAAAAATTATGAGTAGATTTTGTTATATCTAATTTGATCAAAAAACTTTTTGAATCTAATTTCTTTTTAGAGCTAAGTTTATTATTTTCTTGTGTAAAAGAATAATGAAAATAATTTTTATATTGCAATATAAAATATAGATATTCATCTTTTAAATAGGCAGTATTAGAATAATCTTTATTTCCTGTTGCACCCATTATTGTTATGGAATTATTCCATCCATAAACTTCAATATAGTCATATTCATCATCTGAAGTTTTATTTTTAAATGATGTTAATGTATTAGATGGTGTAGTGTAAATTAATTGTGCTTGAGAAACTTCAGTAGTAAGATCATTTTCAAAAGCTATAGATGGTTTAGAATAATCTCTAGTTCCTTCATTTCCTCTTGAACTA
>MDTE01096634.1_pt1 | contig 25411 bp, 22 predicted proteins | sample 811231 | NCBI WGS metagenome assembly MDTE01 (sample SAMN05326651, study PRJNA326480) | marine metagenome | isolation source: seawater | place: Indian Ocean: Red Sea | collected 2010
GGTTATTAGATGTACCTGATGTATAATAGCCCAAAATACTTGTATCTATTACTGTAATATTTTATGGATTATCAATGTCCACAATTATAATTCCGCCACCAATCCTCGTTGGATTGCTCAAGGCTGGAAAAGTTCCTTCAATAGCAAAGTAAATTAAATCATCAGGGCCCTCTTCAATATCAGAGACCGCATCTCCAAAATCATAACTTACTGTATCTGATATGAAGGAATTGTAGTCATAACTTAAATTTATAATATTTGAATTTTCATTTTTTATCTCTGCAATATTTCTCCAACCATCAAAGTCCTTAATGCTTATGCCTTTAGCACTAGCACCAATAAATCTTCCATCTTTAAGTACTTTAATTGCTGAAAATTTTCCTGTTGCTGGAGCATTTGGTATATAATTTTTTTGTTCGTAACTATTACTGTTTATTTCAATTAAACCTAGTTCAGACCCAACAATTATATTTCCATGATTATCCAATGCAAGATCATAAAGTATTTTTCCTGTATCTATGGGATCAAAATTATTTTTTTGGCTATATACTTTTTTATTGTGCAAACCCCATACAAAATCATCATCATCAACAATGAAGGCTGAGAATCCTACCGGAATCTGCACCTCTAATTGCTCATATTGAATAGTATCATTAATGGGAATAACCTTATACATTCTACGATTAGAAATAAAAATAAATCCATTTTCAATTCTATGCATAGCATCTATAGAACTTATGTATTCATCTGAGATTAATTCCCAACTATTTGGATCTTTAAGGTTATCCCTTATATCTGCTACTATTAAACCACTATCTGTACCTATAAAAATCTTCCCACTTATTATTTCAACACCATTAATTGATTCAAACGTTATAGGAAAATTTCTATATATATCTCTGTATGACCATTTATTGTCATAATATATCCATTTAATTAAACCTAAATCTTGACCATCAATAAATGAAGCAAAAGCAATACTATCTCTAAGGGAAAATTTTGTTATTTCTGTTAAACCATAATCAAAGACTTCAACACTATTCTTATCAAAATCATATATCTGGACAAAACCAAAAGGCGCTTTTCCACCAAACCAAATATTATTATAACTATCTCGAGAAACTTGAAATAAATCAATACCATGTAATCCATCTACAGTTGTTAAAACTTCAAATTTTGGATTTTGAAAAAGCAATAATCCGCCACCTGTTGCACAATATGTTGTATCTCCTATTTGAATTAGATTTCTAACTTCTAGAGGGCAAGTCAATGCTTTCCAATCACCAATCCTTATTTGTCCATTGATAGTTGATAATAAAAAAAGAATCAGTAATAATTTTATGGTCTTTATTTCCTTCAGAATTATTTTTGTATTAATTTGTTTTACATATTACTATGCGAAAAGTAATCATATTTATTAGTACACTAACAGCAATTACATTTTGTCAAGATAAAATACCCTTTGAAATTGATCTAAGAACAAGAATTGTTAATGACTCTGTGACGCTAGTTAACATCCAAATAACTAATTTAATTGAAAAACCGCTTGACTATGTCGAAGGGTTTGTTCGTGAGACTAATAGTAATAAACAACTAATTGACGAAAAAAGAATGGTATTAATATATGGCTATGAGCCACCATTGCAGACAGGCTTTTCAACAACTAGGAGTCTTTCCTTTCCAGTTGTAGATACTAAAAACCCTAATATATATGAGTTTTATATATCAAAAATAAAATTTATTGGCGAATCAAGAGTATTTACATGGCATCCAAAAATTGGTTTCATAAGAATAGATTAATTTTTTATTGAATTATCTATCCCACCAACCAAAAGAAATTCCCCATATCATTCTAATACCCAATTTAAATGCCTCATAAGATGAGGCATTTCCGCCTTTGCTATATCCAATTCTTTTATGGAAAGTTATAGGGCATTCAATTATGTCGTACCCTTTCGAAAGAGCTGTATCCATAAAATATGGATTCATTTCATGATTTATTTTTTCTGGGTTCAATAAAGCAATAATTTCAAGCAGAGCATCATTACGACACATTTTAAAGGTAGTCCCAACATCAGTTAAGTTACAACTTCCAAAATATTTCATTTCTAATAATTTGCCTGCATAAATATTTCCATAATTGATAAAAGCCGTTAATTGGGATGAACCATCTTGCAATCTATCAACAGTTCTTGTTCCGTTTACTATATCAGTATGCTTTATGTAAGCATACATTTTATCTAAATCATATGCCCTGAAAGACATATCACCCTCACATAAAACTGATATACTAGTATCTTCATATGAAGAGGCTTCTAATAATGCTCTGACAAAACAATAACCATAACCTTGGTTTTTTTCATCTATAACTATAGCCCCAGCACGCTCAGCCTCTAATTTTGTATTATCTGAACTATTGTTATTTATAACAATAACCCTTTTAACTTTTTCGTGATTGTTAAAATCCTGAACAGCTGAATAGATACTGTCCTCCTCGTTGTATGCCATTAATGCTACAGTGCAGGTTGGTTTGTCGATTGTATTTAGTCTAATTTTGTTATCCTTTTTTATTTTTGGCAACAATATATAAATATCCAAGATAATTAAGATTATTCCAAATTGGACGCCAATTCCACTGTAAAGGACAATAAAACTATTAATCATATGTAACTGTTGATCACCAAAGAAAAAAATATTTCTTGGAATACTAATTACTAATCCAAAAAAATATACAATAAGACCAACAGTAATTAACATATATCCAATTAATGCTAGCTGATATTTTTTATTTTTCACTTTTATACCCTGGTTTAATACGGTGGAATATTTATGATTAGTTAATAATCAATACTTTGATTTTTAAAATACTTTTCTTCAATTAGCTTACTGTAATCTAATGAATCAAGTTCTAAAGCTAGGCTATTTACCCAATTTCGAGAATCCTGTATGTACTCTTCAATAAGGTTTAATGGTACTCTTTGACCATAAAGGTTAGCAATAATAATTGCTGAGGGGACAGGAATGTAACTATTAAGAGGATCTTCATAAAAATAATTAAGGTTTTTTATAATCTCTCTTACTGATAAATAATCTACACTTTCTGCAAAAACCTCGTTTGCTAAAACTGCATTGTTCGACCATACTTTTAAATAACTATATAGCCTTCCATCCAATACACCATTTACATATGTACTTTTAATTTTATACTCGATATTAGCATCATAGTCTGCATCTTTTCTAATTTTAATCCACTCACGTCCATCCCAAAACAATCGATTTTCCTGCGCATTTAGCATTAGAGTACATAGAATGATTAAGTTAATCATCTTAAGGATTTTAAAAACTCTCATTATGTTGATTTTACTACTACAGTTTTGATATTAACAAATTCCATCATTCCATATTCAGATAACTCTCTTCCATATCCAGACATCTTTATACCTCCGAACGGCAAGCGAGGATCGGATTTTACAAAATCATTTACAAAACATGAGCCTGCTTGTAATTCTTTTTTTGCTATTTGTTCGCCTTTTTCAATATTTTCAGTAAAAATAGCAGCCCCAAGTCCAAATTCGGTTTTGTTTGCTAATTCAATAGCATTTTCATTGCCATTCGCAGTAATAATTGTAAATACAGGTCCGAATATTTCTTCATCAAAAGCTGGCATCCCTGGGGCCACATCTGATAAAATAGTTAATGGGTAAAATGAACCTTCACCATTTATTATTTCACCTCCCAATATTAGCGATGCTCCTGCAGATATTGATCTTTTAACTTGATCATCTACTTCCTCGCGAGCTGAAATTGACACCATAGGTCCCAAGTCAACATCATCTAATGGATCACCCATTATTTTTAAAGATAATTTATTTTTTAAAATTTCAGTGAATTCATTTACGTTTTTTTTTGTCACAATTAAGCGCTTCGCTGCTATACAGCTTTGACCAGCATTTAAAATTCTTCCAGCTATACAAGCATCAACAGCTTGCTCAATATCAGCATCATCTAAAATTAAGTATGGGTCACTACCGCCTAATTCTAATACTGTCTTTTTTAAACATTCACCCGCTTTTTTTGCCACAGCCTTTCCTGCAGGAGTACTGCCAGTTAAAGTAACAGCAACAATATTAGAATCTTCAATTACCTTTTCAACATTACTGCTAGGAATGCATAGGTTAGTGAAAATATTTTCATAGTAGCCAGCATCTAAAAAACACCTTTCAATAGCACCAGCACATCCCTGCACGTTCGACGCATGTTTTAAAACTGAACCATTGCCTACTGTTAATGATGGTATTGCAAATCTAAAAACTTGCCAGAATGGGAAATTCCAGGGCATTACTCCTAAAATAAGTCCAATAGGTTGAAAAGTAATTAAACTTTTATGATTCTCTGTTTGTATTTTTTTGGGTCTGAGAAAATTATGAGAATTTTCTCTATAATAATCACACAACCACGCACACTTTTTAATTTCACCTATTCCTTGAGATAATGGTTTCCCCATCTCATCTGCCATAAGTGTAGCATATTCTTTTGATCTATCCCTTAATAAATTCGCAATTTCATCTAGACAATTTATTCGAAATGTTAAATCTGTGTCTTTCCATTGCAGATAAGCTTTGTTAGCTTTTTTTAAAAGATTTTTGACATCAATTTCATCATGAATTTCCCATGAATTTATTTTTTGGTTATTTTTTGGATTAACTGACTCTAATCTCATGATTAATCCTTCATGCCCTTTGATATTGAATCAAAGCCAGCATAAAGAGCAATTAATGACAAAACCCAGATATGATTATATTGCTGACCAATACTTCTTAAATCATAACCAATTAATCCCCCAAATAAGGATCCTAAGATAAAAGTTATACCAATAGCGTATCTTATTTTTTTATCAATATTATTGAACATATTTTTTTTATTTAATAGGTTAAATTTACTTATGATAAAGTGAGAAATTTCGAATAAGTTTTGAGTCTTTATTTTTTAATATAATAGCTGTAATGATTGAAAATGAAACTAAATGAAAAAATAAAAAATAAAAGTGCTAAGGTCGGTGTTATCGGACTGGGGTACGTTGGGCTACCATTAGCTATTGAATTTGCGAAATCAGGGTTTGATGTAATAGGCATAGATATTGACGTGAGTAAAATCAATTTAATAAATGATGGTAAAAACTATATAAAAGACATTGACAATAATACCTTTAAAGAGGTTATTGAAAGTAAAAAATTTTGTGCAACTAGTGATTATTCTACTGTTATCGAACTGGACTCGATTTCAATCTGTGTTCCCACTCCCTTAAATAAACAAAAAGATCCTGATATTACTTTCATAGTATCAGTAATGGACAAAATAAAAAAATATCTACATGAAGATATGGCAATAATTTTAGAAAGTACGACGTATCCAGGCAGCACTAGAGAATTAATTTTGCCTTACATTATTAATAATGGCTTTGAAATTGGCGAAAACTTTTTTTTGTGTTTCAGTCCAGAAAGAATCGATCCAGGTAATAAAACTTATAATACTAGTAATACACCAAAAGTTATTGGCGGTATTACAAATAATTGCGCAAAAATAGGTCTTTCATTATATCAAACTATCGTTGATAAAGTTGTAAAAGTTAGTTCAACTGAAACAGCAGAAATGGTAAAACTACTAGAGAATACATTTAGAGCTATAAATATCGGACTTGCTAATGAAGTAGCAATAATGTGTGAAAAGTTAGGTGTAAATGTTTGGGAAGTGATTGAAGCCGCTGATACAAAACCCTTTGGTTATATGAAATTTGAACCCGGCCCAGGGCTTGGAGGACATTGCATTCCTATCGACCCTCATTATTTATCATGGAAATTAAAAACCCTTAATTACGAAGCAAGATTCATACAGTTAGCAGGAGAAATTAATACAAGTATGCCAAATCACGTTCTGAATCTAATTTCACAAAACCTGAATGAACATCAAAAATCGATAAATGGTAGCAATCTATTAATAATTGGAGTTTCCTACAAAAAAGATATAAATGACACTCGTGAATCCCCTGCTATTGATATTATCCAATTATTATTAAACGCTGGTGCTAAAATAAATTACTTCGATCCTTTTGTACCCAAGCTTAGGTATAATGATATATCAATTGATAGTTTGACTAAGCTTGATGGTAAGGTTTTAAATAATTATGATGCATGTATTATTATTACAAATCATTCAAAAATAGATTATGAATTAATACATAATAATAGTGATTTAATAATTGACACTCGAAATGTTTACAAAAATAAAAATAGTAAACGTATTAAACGTTTAGGACAGGGCTAAGTATAATTCCGTCATCTATAATCGATTTTTCAATTTTTAAAAATATTTAAATGGATTATTCACTTATCATACCGATTTATAATGAAGAAAGAACACTTCCAAAACTATTAGAAATTTTAAAAAAAAAAATAAAAAAGAAGAATATTGAAGTAATTATTATTAATGATGGAAGCGATGATAGAACGGATGTAATTCTAAATTCCCAAAATAATTTTAAAATAATAAAAAATAAGAGAAATATTGGCAAAGGAGCGGCAATTAAAAAAGGTATTAAGTATGCAATCAACAAAAATATTATTTTAATTGATGGCGATTTGGAAGTCGATATTAATGATGTCTTAAAATTAATCAAGCAATATGAGAATACTAATTGTGATGCTTTTGTAGGAATTAGATGGGATAAGAATGATAAAATGGGAAAAAGTATAAATGCACTTGGGAATTATATTATTAATGGTCTATTTAATTTTCTTTACAGATCTAACCTTTCAGATGTTTTATGTTGTTTGAAAATAATTGATAAAAGTCTTCTCAAATCTTTATTTATTCAGAGTGAGGGATTTAGTATTGAAGTAGAAATAATGGCTAAACTTTTATTAAAAAACAAAATTATTAAAGAAGAAAAGATTTATTACAAAAGAAGAACAGCAGAGCAGGGGAAGAAATTAAAATTTTCAGATGGATGGAATATTATTTGGACTATGCTAAAACTTAGATTTTAATTATTATAAAAGCCATCAAGCCTTGGCTTTAACTTGGATATAAATTGGTTCATTTGTTTCCAAGGTAGGCTGATATTCTGGTAGTATTGATGACAGTAATGACCTGACCTGATTAGCAGTTTTTCCTGATAACTTTGCTTCCATTTTTTCTATATCAAATATCAACTTATCCAACGTCTCATTTGTGATATCAGAATCATTTAGAACAAAAATCTTATCATGTTTTGTTTTATCTAAATGTTCTGTGGGAAGAGAGAGTTCTTCAATTTTTTTCTCACCAGGCCTTGTACCTGTAAATTGAATCGGAATGTCTAAATCAGGTTCATATCCCGACAGTCTGATTAACTCGCTTGCAATATCAACAATTTTAATAGGGTTACCCATATCTAAAATAAATACCTCACCACCAAGCCCTAGTGACCCTGCTTGCAGTATCAACTGACTTGCTTCTGGAATAGACATAAAGTATCTTTCCATATCAGGATCTGTAACAGTTACTGGGCCACCATTTTTTATCTGTTCTTGGAAAATAGGAATTACGCTTCCTGAACTGCCCAATACATTACCAAACCTTACAGCCATACATTCCATTTCACTATTATTTCTGTTAAAGTTTTGTGTTATCATTTCAGCCAACCTTTTTGTCGCACCCATAACATTTGCAGGTTTTACTGCTTTATCAGTACTCACAAGTACAAACTTTTCAACACCATATTTTACTGAAATCCTTGAAACATTTAGTGTTCCATAAACATTTGTTTTTACAGCCTCCCATGGGAAATACTCCTGCATTGGTACATGCTTATATGCAGCAGCATGAAAAACTATTTGAGGTTTAAATTCTTTAAATACTTGATCCACAACAGAGCTATCTCTGATATCCGACAATACTGGTTTAAATAATATGTGAGAATCATCATCCATTAGCTCTCTATCAATTTCAAAAAGATTTAACTCACTTATATCCATCATAACTAATACTGAAGGTTCATATTTTATACACTGCCTAACTAATTCAGAACCAATACTACCACCTGCTCCCGTGACTAGAACTCGTTTACCCTTGATAAATTTATTGATAGATCTCTTATCAAGTTTTACCTCCTCACGGCCCAAAAGATCAATTAAGGATACTTCTCTAAACTGAGAAATTGAAACTTTACCTTCAATAACTTCAGACATTGAAGGCAATATTTTAAAAGGTTTATTGGTCTTTTTGCACTCGTCCACTATTTTACGTATTTGAGATCTACTAGCAGTGGGAATGCAAATATATATTTCATCATATTGAAGATTTAATTTATTCATGCTTTTCACATTGCCTAAAACAGGAACACCATGAATCTTGGCTCCTAATTTATTTTTATCACTATCAAGAAACCCAATGACCTCTGTATGATACTTGGGATTATTTTGAGTTTGACGCAATATTGTTTGCCCAGTATCGCCTGCACCAACAAGTAAAATATATTTTTTTGAGTCCTGTTTGCCATTAAAAAACCTTATGATGTGCGAAAAAAAGACTCTAATACCTAACCGAGTTGATGAAACCATCCCAAAACAAATAATGAAATCAATAACAAACAAAGATCTGGAGATACCCGAAAACCCATAGAGAAAATATATACTTACTATCAGAAAAATACTTGCAACAATATTAGCCTTCAAAATATTAATCATATCATAAAGACTTGTATATCTCCACATTCCACGGTACAACGAGAAGATTCTAAAACTAAAGATTTTCAGGAAAATGATTAAAAAGCTATTATTTATCGTGACGAGAGGTGAAATCTCGATCGGGATAATAAAATCATATCGAAAAAGTATACTAAAGTAAAATGCTATATTAATTACAAGTATATCACTGGTAATTAATATTAAAAAATTTTTATCTCTCAAACGTCTTAGCATATTTAAAAATGATATTCGACTTTAATTCTCATATATATGACCAGCCGAAAATAAATGATAATTATGAAATAATTAATAGAATTTAAATTTCTTTTTTCTCAATTTTAATTTTTTTGTGATTATTTATTAATTCTAAATCATGTTTTAATTCAGGATGATCACCCAAAATTATAGGTACTATTAAATATTTCGAAACATAGTTAGGTATGATTATTGCCAAAATTGTAATGAGTACTAAAAATAGATCTTCCCCAAAACTTTTTTTATTTGTGTAGTATTCTGCTAAAATGATTTTTAATGGTAATATTTTCAAATAAGGATTCAGACCTCCAATGTTTTGCAGGATTATTTCTTCATTTCTAAATAATATAGAAGCATAATCTGAAAGACCTGGTTTAAGTTTTTTAAGGAATTTGAACTTATCTCTTTCAAAATATTCAAGAACTTCTGGACGAGGGCCTATAAATCGCATATCACCTTTCAATATGTTAAACAGTTGGGGCAATTCATCCAATTTTGATTTTCTAAGCAAAGAACCCCATTTAGTTATCCTATCCTTTTCTTTTTTTCCTAAATCATCATTATTTCTGATAGCCATTGTTCTAAACTTGTAAATATTAAAAACTTTGTAATTATATCCCACTCTCTCTTGTATAAAAAAAATTGGAGAACCATCTTTAAACAGACTTATTAAAGAGATTATTGCAATGACTGGTGATAGCACAATTAATAATACCAGAGCAATAAATCGTGATAAAAAGCTCATAATATCTAATAAAAATTAATATTTAAAATCATCCCATATTTTATTTATAATGTCTATTATATAATCGATATTATTATCTTCTAATGCGGGATATAAAGGTAATGAAATAACATTCTGCGATAATTTTTCAGCTCTAGGATAATCGCTGTCTGAATAACCATATTTATTTTTATAATAATAGTGCATATGTATGGGTTTATAATGCACAGAAGTACCAATGCCTTGATCATTTATTTTTTTTATCAAATCATTTCTAGAGATTCTCCAAAGTTCCGGTTTCATTTCAATAATGTATAGATGCCATGAATGCTGAATATTTTCCTCAATTGATGGACAAACAATTCCAGTTACTGTTTTGAGACCATCATTATATTGTTTTACAATATTCAATCTTCTTTTATGCCAAATCCGAATTCTTTTTAACTGCCAAATACCAAAAGATGCTGAGACATCTGTCATATTGTATTTAAAACCTAACTCTGTTACATCATAGTTCCATTTAGTTGGTGTTTCAAAACGTTTCCAACCATCCTTTGACATACCATGTAAGGATAGTTTTTTCACACGATTTGATAGTTCTTCATCGTCAGTCGCAAATGCACCTCCCTCTCCTCCAGTTGTAATATTTTTGTTCGCATAAAATGAATAAGCTAGTGAATGATTTTTCGATTCAGTGATATGTTTGGCATGGTCAATTTTATTCTCAAGACTATGTGCACAATCTTCGAGGACAAAAAGATTATAATCCTTTGATAACTCAAAAATACTTTTCATATCTACTTGCATACCTGCGAAATGAACCGGCAATATTGCTTTTATATTTTTTTCTCTTTTTAGTATTTCCTCAACTTGATTTAAATCAAGGTTGAACCCATCATTTTCGCAATCAATAAATATGGGTTCCATACCAAGATATTCTCCCACTTCTGCGGTGGCTACAAAGGTATATGTTGGTACTAAAAACTTATCACCTCTTTTAAAATTTTTTGCTGCCATTGCCAAATGTAGAGCAGCTGTACACGAATTAACGGCTACAACATATTTGATATTCAAAAATCTTGATAATTCTTGCTCAAATTCTTTTACCCTAGGACCAGAGGTAAGCCAACCATCCTTTACTGAATCCTGAAAAATATTTTTCAAATTATCAGGCAAAATAGGTCTATGATATCTAATATTCATTTATTTTCTACAAATACAAAAAAATATATATTTATTTTCGTCACTTAATAATGAATTAAAAATATAATTATCAACATTGCCTAAAATTCTTTTCTGAAATTCATTTCTGCCAAAGCATCCTAAAAAACCTTTTGTCTCGTAAGAAAATTTTGTAAATCTTTTTTTTATTGCACTGGTTAATTCATCTATTTTATAATAATTCCAGCCCTTTTTATTTTTCCCCCATCCATATTTATTCCTGATATACATGTGAAATCTGGTGGAAACTAAGTTTTCAGCAAAAAATAGATAGCCGTTATGATTTAAACAATCGTAAATCTGTGAGATAACTTCTTCAGCATTTTTTTTATGGTCAAATCCATTTAAACCTCCAATGACGCTTTTAAAAACAATTAAATCAAACCTATCTTTGTAAATGGGATCAATATTTAATACGTCAATTTTTCCATACTTAATTTTTCCTGAAAATGGATACTCAAGATGCACATCTCGAACGCTTCTACTCACTCCATTATAACCTGTACATAAAACATCAATATTCTTAGACGCAAGATAGATTGATAATCCACCATTATTTGATCCTATACCAATTTCCAATGCATTTCTTATGATATTTAAATCTACACTTTTTTCGAGGAATTTTAAGGAATGTCCCCAGTTAAGGACATCCCAACCTATTGAGTCGATAGTTAATTTTGAATTCATGGTTTCATATCAAATTCAATTAAAGTATATCTTTATTAATGTGATTTAATAATTATGGGTAGTTATTATATGCTTTAAATTAAGAATCTATATCTTGTAATGCTTAAAATAATAATAGTCAAATCCGATTATAAATTTATAATCATTATCAATGAGATTTGATGTAAGGTATTCAAACTGACTATAAAAAGATATATTCTTTTTATACCAAAACTCAAATTCAGCATTTATAAAATTTTGTTTATTAATTATCCCGCTTGGAAAAGGTGTTTTGTAATAATTATCATATGCCAAATAGGGTGTATTTTCTATTGAATGGTTTCCTTTTTCTCTGTAACCAAAATCAATTTTATAAATTAGATTTTTTAGATTAAAACACTTAACTCCAACTAAAAATTGTTGCGAATCACTTCCGTACTTCCAACCTAAAGGTTTACTCCTCTGAACAAAATTATTGGCGCCATCTTCATGCCTGAATGTGTTTGTACCAACGTATATTATTGATCCATAAAATGTAATCATATTATTTTTTATTTTATTAGCACTTGACAAACGTGATGACCAAGCTAATCCATGATTTTTTCCTTGATTTTTTTGGATTTTATCTAAAACGAATTCATCAATCAGATAATTAAATGAAAAACGGTATTTTTCATATAATTTCCAATCTAATGAACCCAACCAAACAGCATTCCCACTATCAGTTCCTAATTTATTTTGTCGATTATTCATCTCAATCTCCAAATGACTAGAAATGGGGTTTAGATAAGCTAGGTCTAGGGGCCTATTTAAACCAGCATATACAACAATTTCAGAAAAAGATATTACAAATGTTTTCCTATTAGTCCATTCGACACCTTTTCCATTTATATACCTATTAACAGAGGAATCTGATTCTAAAAATCCGTGAAAATATCTTATTCGCCAATTATTTTTACTAAATGATAACAAACCATAATCATATGATGGCGATGTTTCGCTTAATGCTAACTGGATTTCTTCACCAGCCCCCCAGCTTTGTCTTCCTCTGCCATATTGAAAAATGAAATTTCTATCTTGATAACCAATACCAGATATGTCAGTCTCACCAGAATTATAGCCAAATCTGGAAATATCTCGAGGAATACCTGTATATCTTTGCAAATGATTTGTATTGTTGACAATTCTCGAATAAAAATAACTATATAGATTTTTGTAATTAAGTTTTCCAAAACCATAAATGGTTGAGCCTAAATTATTAGAATTCGTACCTATATTTGCTATAACATTAATGGAATCATCATCTCTTTTCTTTACGTAAGTTCTATATAAATTAATTTTATTTTCGTTTACAGTTGAATTTCTTATTGGCCCAAAGTTGGTATGCGATTTCCAACTATTCTGATCATGATCTATTACAAAACTATTGATCTTAAAGTCAAAAAATTCATTTGGAATCTCTTGCGAGAAAATGAAACCAACTACTTTTAATGTAAGTAAAAAATGAAGTTTATCAAAAATTCTAGTAGTCACCATTATTATTTAAACTATTTTATGAAATGATATTTCAAAATCTGATTTGGAAAAATGATCATCTCTTGTACTATTATCATTCCATTTATCGTAAAAATAAAAAAAAGCAAAACAAAACCCCAATCCATAAGAAAAATGCAAAATAAAATAAACAATTGGTAATTGCACTAACAATGCAAGAAACAACTTAATGTTCATTGATTTTAATTTTATTTTTTTTATAATAATAAATAAAACAGAAAGAGAATTTGATAGAAAATAAGCACCTAAATATATTTGTAATGGTATCTTACTCAATCCATATAAATACAAAAAAACACAAAAAAATATTCCAAACACAAACCCAGGCGGTACAAGATGCCTCAATGATGCAATTCCATTTCTCTTTTGCATCACTCGAAGCTTATAAAATCCATATTGAAAATACTGTTTAAATAAATTATAAAATGAGTTTCTGGGATAATAAGTTGATTTAATAGATCTATCTAGCCAAATTTTTTTTCCGTTTTGAATTAAACGAAAATTAAACTCATCGTCTTGATTCCTAATTAAATCTTCGTCAAATCCACCGATATCACAAAAAACTTCTCTCTTCCATGCGCCCATATATACCGTATCAACATATCTTGATTTTTGTGAATAGTGAAAATGTGCATTACCGATTCCAAACTTTGATGATGTTGCGATAGCAATGACTTGGCCCAATATAGTATCGCTTTTTGCATTCATCAATCCACCTACATTCGAAGCTTCAGAGTCCTTGAGTGCCTTCTTACAACTATATATGTAATTTTTATCAATTATTGTATGACCATCAACTCTAATTATTATTTTTCCTCGAGCTCTATTTAACGCTAGGTTGAATCCTGTTGGCACTATGTATTTAGGATTATCTATTAAAAAAATATTTGAATATCTGCTTTGATAATTTTTAATTATTCTTCTTGTCCCATCATCTGACATGCCATCTGATATGATTATTTCAAATTTATTTATAGGATAGCTCTGATTTAATATAGAGTTCAGAGTTCTTTCTATAAAAGCCACTTCATTCCTTATTGGAAGGATTATTGATATTTCTGGTTCCATATAGGTCTAAATCAAGTATTTATTAATAATCTAGCAAATGATTCATTGTCATTATTCTCCGACCAACTAACAATTATATTAATTTCAATATTATATAAAATTAGAGACACTATATCTCAGAGTAAAAATGTTTAATTTTTCCTGATTCAGGCCTTACTATTTTATTTACACGATTAATTTTTAAATTAAGACCAGGTTGCAAATATATGGCCATTTTTTCGTTGATTTGTTTAATTTCGTTCTCATTTAATTCCCTATCAGATACAATATCAAAAACAAAACTATCCATTGCAACCTGTCGAATGATAAATTCTTTTAAAATTCCTGAAGACTCAAGGATAGATCTAGAAATATAATAAAATGTTAAACCAGGTGAAGTAGTGCCATCTGGTAAAATTACATTATCGTTAGTACGACCTAGAATGTTTTTAAGTAAAGGATAGTTGTTTTTATCAAATTTGTTATTATGAAAGGAAGCAATATCTCCTGCTCTGTAACGAATGAATGGCATTGCTTTGTTAAAAAGATCTGTGATAATAATATCGCCTGCAGATTCTTCATCTATGTTTGTATTTTTATCTAGTTCATGAAACTGTATTTCAGAAGACAGATTCCAATTTTTACTACTATCTTCAAATGCTACTATTCCACCAACTTCAGATATTCCATATTCATTTATAATATCTATGCCAAATGCCGCACTCATCAAATTTTTATCTTCACTAGTTACAGTTTCTGATGTTGGTATACAAACTTTCAACCCTTCACATTTCTCTTTTAGTACTATGTTTTTATCTAATAAGTACCTAGCAAAAAGAACCAAAGAATTAGTGTATCCATATATGTATTCAAAATTTATTCTTTCAAATTTAGATAAAAAAGATTCGAAAGTCTTATCAGACAAATCAAAAATTGGAAATCGAACTCTATTCATGATATAATCTTTAAATAATTCTTTGTACCTAGAAATTGAATGCTCAAGAGGTATCCCAAAAAACCTGGCTTGCTTTGAATTAATTTTTAAATCATACCAGCTATATCGATTTTTAATTAGGGCCCAAGCCATCGCATGACTATATTTATTTTTCGCAAAATAAAAAGGATGGCCTGAAGATCCAGAAGTATTTGATATATATATATCATTCTTTTTTAGACCCTTTGTAACTATTTTATTAAGGTCATTTTGAAAATCAGTTTTTTCCATAATGGGTAAATCTTCCCATTTATTTGGAAAATGTGAGCCAACTTTATTCCTGTAATATTGATTATTTTTGTAATGGTATAATGCATTTTCCCATTTTTGTTCATTCTGCCAATCATGGAATTTAGCAGTATTTAGTGACTGTACATTTTGTAAATCGTTTTGGGCTTTTTCGATATCGTAGCCTAGTGACTTGATTAATATTTCAAATGATGTCATGTCAATTCACAGTAAAAACTTTATACCATTTTTTTCTAATACTTAGCCAATTGAATCTTTTGCTTGTTAAAATACATTCTTCCTGAATTTGATAGTAAAATTGATCATTTTCTGCTAATTGGATAATTCTTTTTTTAAAATTTTTATAATCAAGGTAGTCTATTAAAAATCCGTTTCTTTCATTAATTACAATGTCATCGATACCTCCCATATTAAATGCAACTACTGGCATCCCTGATGCCATTGCTTCAACCAAAACAAGACCAAAACTTTCATATTTTGAAGCATGAATATAAATATTTGCTTTTTTCATTAATTCTGATAAATCTTTTTTTAATAGAGGTTTATACATTTTTATATTTCTTAATTTTAATTTTCTAGCATGTTCCTTTATTTTTTTTCTTTCAGGTCCATCCCCTACAAACCATAGAATTGTATTTGGCATATCTGATTGTACTTTTTTAAAAATATTCAATAAATGAATATGCCCAGCATAATCTTTCATTTCTTTGATTGATATTAGTATCGGAGATTTAGTATCAATTTTAAGATTACTATTAAAAAACATTTCAATATCAACAATATTTGGAATAACTGTATAATTGATATTATTTATTTTTTTAAGAAGTAATTCCTTGAATGAATTCGATGGTAAAACCACTTTATCAGACAAAGAGAAAGGTATTTTATGAAATTGATTCCATTTTTTATTACTATCTACTGCCATTCCTCCAACGAAATTTAGGAGGACTCTTTTACCTAGTATCTTTCCAATACATATCAATGGAAGTGCCTTCATAAATAGAGATTTACCACTAGAGGAAACAATCAGAATAACATCAGATTTTAAAGTAAAGTATAAAAATTTTAAAAACAGTATAGGAAGAGATAATAGGCTTTTAAATCCTACTCCAGCTTGCAATCTATAAACAATATTCCCATCACTGGTGAAGTTGTTTGCCAAAGATACTGCTAAGGATACCATACCACCAAGATTAGGAGGAAATGGTGCTAAAATTAAAATTTTATACTTATTATTGTATACCAAATTTATTTTGATGACTGTTTTGAATTTCTATAATGTCTAAAAATCAAATTATAAATTTTCTTTATGTTCATCTCAAAAGAATTATCCAGAGCTAATCTGTATCCGTTTGCTATTAGATTTTTTCTCAGTGAATTGTTTTTTATCATTTCTTCTATTTTGGAGGCTATGCTCTCTTTTGACCTAGGTTTACAAAAAAGTGCATGCCTTCTATCAATTATGGTATATCCAATACCACCCACACTTGTAGTTATGACAGGAGTACAATGTGCAAATGACTCCCAAATTGTCCTTGGAAACCCCTCAGTTGACCTTGATGCATTCACAAAGATATCAGCATTTTTATAAATTGTAAATAATTCTCTTCCATAAATAACATGACCATGGTATATAAAATTATTTTCAAAATTATTTTTATAAAATAAATCCATGATATGATTTAAAACATTACCTGTCTTCTTTTCGTATCCCGCAACGGAATATCTGACTTTAAATCCTTTTTTTAATAGTATAATTATAGCTTCTGCTATTTCAACTAGCCCTTTATTTTCATCAATTCTACCAACGAACAATATATTTTTTATCTTCCTTTTGCACGTATCAACTCTTTTAAAATAATCATTTTTTGATATCATATTCGTAGAGGCTAGACCGATATATTTTAGTTTATCAATATATTCCTCATATTGCCATCGGTTATTAAATATAACTAACTGGTTTTCCATCAGATGATCTTGCAATATTTTATATATTCTTGACCAAATAAAGACTACTATTTTTTTAAGATTTATATTTTTATATAAAGCATTCTCCCTAGAATAATCGCCAACAATTAATAAAACCGATTGAATACTTCTGTAATTATATAGCAAAAAAGGGATTAAGGGTGAAGGTCCCCTAAATAAAAATAGGTCAAATTCTTTCGCATTAATGTTTCTTGTATATTTAAAAGAAAATAATGATCTTTTGTATACGTTGTCGTGGGCGCCTAAGCTTATAAGTTCCACGTTACTATTTTTGATGGTGTAATCCATAGTACCCACATCTGCACGGTTAGGGTAATGTAAATAACAAATAATTTTTTTAAAATATATTGCTAAACCATCAAGGAAAATTCCTTGCTGAGATGATGTCAATATTTTACCATTTCTTTTAATTCCTGGTATGTGATAATGGTATGCAATGATCATTATATTATAATAACTGATCGATTATTTAAGTATAGTTAATAGTTTATAGAATTTGATTTAAACATAAATTACAAGCTTAAATCATCGATTCCTTCCCATACATTACCAGCATTCCTAGAATTCAATGAATATTGTAAATGCTCAAATAGGTGCAAAATAAAAACATGTTTATAATTACATCCATATTTTATATCAGTAACGGTACCGTAATCTTTAACTATTTTTCTCATCGTATTTTGATTATTGTATTCATCAATTGCTAAAAGCGCGCCATTATAATTATTTACAGATCCAATGACATCATCATAATAGCAAATTACTCTTGGTAAAAAATTTATCAACTCATGATTAAATATTTCCATGGCACTTTTTGTAGATGTATAATAATCTAAGTCAAAAAACACACATCCAATAGGAGCAGGCGCATAATCATCTATGAACGTACCTACTGTCTCTTTGACATCACCTAAAATAAGTTTAGATCTTGTGATTTTTTTTTCAAGTTTTTTCACGTCCATCTCAAAATCACCCTCACTCCATAGGAATGGTAAGTCCCTGTAATCATTAGACTTGGGTAATCCAGTTCCATTATCAAACCCATAAATTTCAATTTGAACCCCAAATTTTTTTTCTAATTTTTTTGTATACTTTTCAATTGATAGTAAACCATTCCCACCAGCCACTCCAAATTCGATACATGAGATTTTTTCATATTTTAAGGATGCCGCTAAACGAACTGTCTCATATAAAACACTGTAATAATGTGGCCTGTAGGTTTTTGATACTGTGGACGCAGAAAACAATTTCATAATTGCAGTCCTATAGGGGTATGGGTATGAAATCAGCCTATATAATAAAAGACTAAACGGCATGTAAAAAAAACCCGATAGTACTTTAAATAAATTTTTTATATACATATTAAAAATTCTTTCTATCTAGAGCATTAAAGTTACTTATTAAGATATAGGTTAATACATGTAATTTTAATTTATTATTTTTGAAAATCTTATTCCCCAGTATACTTTTTCCATAAATCTGGAGAAATTACTTTATCATTAAGATTTACATTTTTATTTGGATTCTTAGCAAAAGGTATCTCTGGTGATACATAAAAAAGTACATGCTCTAAAGAGCCACCACTAATTTTCAATGTTGATCTTGAAAATGAAAACAAAATAAAGAAACAAAGAATACCAGCCGAAACTATTTTCTTTAATGAGTCTTTTTTTATTTCAACAGTCAAATATTTTAGTCCAATTGCTGATGAAAAAGAAAAAAACGGAGCAAAATAATATAAGCTAAATGAATGATTATATGCCCCGTTAATCATCAAATTGAACGGTATTCCCCACGTAAATAAGACAAACAAAACCTGCAATAATAAATTAGAATTTTCAAAAACTTTTTTACTATCATTAATAGTCCGTTTATTATCTTTAGTCAGACAAATTACACCTAAAATAGATAGTACTATACAAATAGGTGAAAAATATGTTATCAGCTTTATTAATTGCCATATAACATATTTAAATATATCTATTTCACCTTTATAATTACCGCTAGGCATAATATTATCGCTTAGTCTTACTTGGAATCTATATACCAACCAATCTAATCCGTTTGGCAAAAAAGAAAGATAAGTGATGATTGACAAAATTGATAAAGTACCAATCAAGATTAAAATCAAAATTCCTTTTCTTTTTAATAAGAAATCAAATTTTTTTGTATACCATAGTTGCAATAGCATGCCAGGTAAAATTGAAAACATCAAATAGGTTGTCCAAAAACCTATAAAAAAAAGTATACTAGTTGCTATGAGCCATTTCATATTTTTTGATTCTAAAAAATTTATAAAACATAAATAACATAATACAGATAACCCGATTTGTGCAGTATTAGCATCTTGATGTGTAGCATATATCAAAATCATTGGGCTAATTGTGAAAAACAGCACGTATACTATTATTTCTGGTTTAAATAATCTTAATGCAAATATAAATACTGAATAAAACATTAATATATCAAAAAGCACATGAACTAATCTGGCAGTTATATAGTGCCCACCCAAAAAACTATAAATCACCGAGCCAATTATCATAAATATTGGGGGCATACCGACATAGACTTTGTGTTGCTCGTCAAACAAAACCTCAGTATATATCGGAGCAGATTGTAAAGAAATATTATACCCTTTTGTAAAACTTAGGCCATAAACGGCATTTGACTTCATCCATGTAAAAACTTGAAGGTCTTTCCAGGTAGGTCCTGGTTGCATTAATGCAATGACCACAGAAATAAAATAGATAATTAAAATAACAAATAATGCTATCCAAACATTTTGTTCTACTTCATTTGAATCAATCTTTGTAGGCCATAATTTCATTTTATTTATTATTCATCCATTTTTGAACGCCATCAATGATATTTCTAGTCATTATTTCAATTGTATTTTTTCTTACAGTTTTTATACCGTTAGTTGTAAGTGTAAGCCATTCTGATTTATTTTTGGATAATTGCAATAACTTTTCAGCTAAATCATCTGAATCTCCTGGCCGAAAAAATATAACATCTTCGTAATCAATAAAAGTGCTCTTATGGCCGCCTACTGCAGTGGTAATTACAGGACAGCTCATAGCCATGGCTTCCCAAATTACTCTTGAAACATTTTCTGCTAGTGTTGGTAATACGACGACATCTGCTTTTTTATAAAATTCAAATATTTTTTCAAAATCTACATAACTATTAAATTTAACATGATCAAAAATTTTCAAATCCAAAACAATATCAAGTAGATATTTTGTATAATATTCTTCACCACTACCTAAAATATTCAATTCCCATTTTTTATTTTCAATACTATTTATTCTTGAAATAGCAATCAATAAAGTTTCTATTCCTTTTAGTGGATCTAAACGACCAACAAACAACACACTTACTTTCTTCCGATTATGAAATCGATCAACTGGATTATCATAAATCTGCTCATTTTTTATTGTAGTTGTTTTGAGAATTGAGATATTATCTGAATGGTTTTCCCATCGATTTAACAAATCTTTATTATTTACATATGACAAGGAATTTTTTAAATGTGTTCTTAACATTTTTGTAAAAAAATATGCTTTAAATTTCATTTTTATATTTTTATCATCATTCAAGGAAGTATTCCAATCACCTCCAAATAAATATACTCTTGGTATTTTTTTGCAATAAAAACTTATGAATGGGGATCTTCTTGATGGTTCCCTAATTAATAGAAAATCAACATTAATATCAGAAAGATTTTTCTTCATGATTAACATTCTATTAAAAAATTCGACAAATCCACCGGATTTTCCCAAAGATATAAATTTTACATTTTTTGACTTAATCTTATAGTCTGTTTTAATCTCAAAACTATCAAGATCTGTATTAGGGTACTCATCTAGCAATAGATATAATTTTTTGGTGTATTTTGAAATTTCTTCAATTAAATATCCAAATTGACCTCTAACCCATAAATCATTTTTTATGATTTTAATGCATCCCCCCATGTGCATTCCTATACTATTAAATTGTATCATTGATGCCTATTTTGAATGTTTGAGCTTAAAAGTTTTTCTTTATGCATTATAGCATAACTGAATGAAAATAATAAGATTCCATAATTATTAAAAGCATCATGAAATATTGAAAAAAAATGATATGCTGGTATTGCTAGCCAGAACATCATCATATCATTAAAAATCTGTGTATTACTATATCGTAGCCTCCAAATATTTATTGCTATAAATGATATTAGAAGAAAATAACTTATTGTGCCAAACAAACCAGTTTCTCCCATTAATCTTATAAAGTTACTATGCGGATTTTTAAAATCTATGCCTACTAATCTTGTTCCATCACCAGCATTAATTGAAACAAATTGGTTTTTAGTATAAAATCGAAAATTATGCCAACCGCCTCCAAAAACAGGATAATCTTTAATCAGCTCTAAGGCCTTTAAACCAAAACTTACCCTAACTGCAATCCCAGCATTATCAGCTATTGAAAAAGATTTTTCATATTTTTTTAACAGAGAGGAATCAAGATTTGCAATTATAGATGATAAACTGAAAATTGAAACAAGTACAATTATGGTAAAAGCTAGAAAGATTAATCTTTTATTTTGATTTTTAAAATATGAAATCGTAAAAATAATTATAGAAAAAAGTACACAAAGTATTGCGCTTCTGGTTCCTATATAAAAAATTAAAAGATACAAGGATAATGTTATTGAAATTATAGTAAAAATTGCTACTATTTTTAGTCTGCTTATTTTTTTCCTTAAATAACCCAATAAAATTGGGACCGACATAGCAATAGTAAAACCTATATCATTTCTAAAAATAGATATTGGTCCAATTGTTTTATCAAGATTAAAATCAAAATAAATGAGATTATATATGTTATAAAAAAATAAAATTATACCAACAGACCAAAATATAATAGATTCTGAATTAATTCGACAAAGCCATACCCCTAAATATGGAACTGAGATCCATAAAAGAAAATTACCAAATGCAGAAAATAAATATTGTGTTCCCGTAATTGCATTAATTTGGGATACTAATATTGCACATGCGAATAAAAAGAAGTATCTAAAACCAAAAGGGAATATCGAGTCATTTATATTATTGGTTAAATATATTGAAAATGTAATAAGAATGCATAAAAACATAAATGGTGGTAACACCCCAAATATGTTTCTCTCTAATTGAGGAATGATAGCCCAAAAGATTAATACAACTAGAATTATTTTATCGGGTAATGCTTTAGGATAAAAAGGCTTTTCATTCATTTAGATTACTTTTTTTGTACTAATAATAATTAATGTTCATTTTTTATTCTCATAATTATCATTCGTATTTTTCGGTGGAACCAGATTCCAAATGAAACCAACCCATCTTCCGAGTAATATTGGAATGGTATTAAACTGTAATAAAATGAGGGATATGATTGTATCAATTAAATTTTTGAATGCCTTGTAAAAAATAAATGCAAAGTACCTCGGAATAATATTTGACTTACCACATTCTATTAAAATTATTGCTAAGTTTCTCTCGGATATCATTCCCTGCCTAAATTTTGATTTTCTGACTCCTATATCTACATGTTCATGAATTAGTTTAGCCTGGCCTAATACCCCAATCTTATACTTTTGTGAGATCCTTAAAGTCCAATGCTTGTCTTCTCCCCCAAATTTAAAATTAGAGTATGGTCTTATTTTTTTTATGACACTTCTTCTAAAAATAGCTGCACCTGCTGGTAAAAATTCTGTGTCAAAAATTCCATCAAAAGGAGCAAGTGTACTCAGCTGTAAAAATTCTCCGCAATAAAGCCACCTTCCAGGTTTTAGTTCACCATCATAGACTCTTAGTTTATTTAGTATTCTTTCAAGTTTAAAAAATTTTCTTCCATAGTTATTTGTTATGAATGCGCTTACCGCTGCGTATTCTTTTCCAGTAGGTGAATCTAAAAAGGTAATCATATTTTGAAAACAGTCAGGTTCTAAAAGCACATCATCATCCAACATGCAAATATATTCTGATTTAGAATTATCTATTCCCACATTCCTCTGTAGGGTAAGCCCTAAATCACTACTGTAGTACTTTAATACTCCTTTAGGAAAATTATTTTTCCTAACATTAACCTCTTCTTTGGTAGAAGAATCTCTTGCACCATCAATAATTATAATTTCATCAGGCAACAATATCTGTTTTGATACATTATCAAGAAGACGACCTAAAATTTTAGGTCGTTTTGCCGTTGGTATACATAAACTAAGTTTTAATGACATTTTGAAATATTTAGTTCATTTGAGAATAATAAAATAATTTTTCTCCTAATTCGTCAGGATCATCTGACCTCTCATGAAAGGTTCTTAACCAAATCTCTAAAACTAAAATACTGTATAATTGTCTATCTAGGCGATAATTTTTTCTAAGACCATGTTTGCTTAAATAATTTTTTACTCCAGCAGGATTAATTAACCCATAATCGCTCGCTACACCGTTATTAATTAATTCATTTAATAATTTGCCCCAACCTTTATTAAAGTAGGTCTCTACAGGAACACTAAACCCTTTTTTTTGTCCGTATACAACATCTCTTGGATTATGTTTTGCTGCAATTATTTTAAGCAAACTTTTATCCTGACCATCACTAAATAAAACATCCCATGGCAGTTTTGATACAATTTCAAAAAGTCTGTAGTCTAATAGAGGTGCTCTAGATTCAATTGAGTGAAACATAGTACCGCTATCTACTTTAAATAAAAAATCATTGGATAAACGGGTTTTTATTTGTACTCCCAATAAACCCTCCCATTCATAGTTAAAATTACATTCCTCATACATTTCAATTATAAACTTACCAACATCTCTTTTTATTAAATGCCTCATAGAAGTCCCATATATTAGTTTACGGACCTTATCGGGGGTACCCTCCCAACTTTCTAGATACTTTTTATATCCAGATGTAGATAATAACCTTGAGCCACTAGCATGAATTCTCAATAATCTCATCAACGGGGTTATTCTTTGCTTTGAAAAATATCTAAATATTGGCGATAACAATTTCCATAAAGTGTAAATGGAACTCATTTTTTGTTTTTCTGATCGCGCACCAAGTAATGCCTTCCCATACCCACCAAATCCTTCATCGCCACCATCACCGGTAAGCACAACCTTTAGATGTTTTTTTGCTGCTTCTGAAACATAAGAAACTGGAATCAAAGAGCTATCGCCAAGCGGTTCAATTTTACTTAAAATTTTTGGCAACATTTTAATACAGTTTTCGTTAATTGGAACTTCTACATGATCTGTTTTATGCTGTTTGGCTATTTTTGCAGCATTCTTTGATTCATCTCTACTTTTGTTATCTGGTACAGTTAATGATATGGTCTTAATTTTTGGTTTATTTTTTACTGCTAATGCTGTAACTAAACCTGAATCAACTCCACCACTTAAAAATACGCCTACGGGAACATCAGCAACAATCTGCTCGTTTACTGAAGATTTAATAGTGTCCTCAACAAGATTTATGGATTCATTTATATTTACATCAAGTTTTTTTTTATAGTCTAGATCCCAATACTTCTTAATATTTAAACCATCTTTATTAAAAATTAAATTATGTCCTGGGGCTAATTTTTTTACATTTTTATAAATGCACTCATCATGCGGTATATATTCATATGCTATTAGACTGGCAACGGCAGAAAAACTAATTTCATTTTTAGATAATGACGGCCTAATTCCTGAAAGCGATGAAGCAAACGAGAAAAAAGAATTATTTATTGAGTAATAAAATGGTTTTTCACCCATTCTGTCACGGCTAACAAATAATATTTCTTTTTTTGTATCCCAAATCGCAAATGACCACATTCCCCTACAATAATTAGGTAAATCAAAACCCCATTTTTGATACCCATATAATAGTGATTCCGTATCAGTCCTAGTATAAAATTGGTAACCATCTTTGATTAAAATTTTTCTGAGATCTTTATGATTATATATTTCTCCATTA
>MDTE01048249.1_pt1 | contig 25409 bp, 22 predicted proteins | sample 811231 | NCBI WGS metagenome assembly MDTE01 (sample SAMN05326651, study PRJNA326480) | marine metagenome | isolation source: seawater | place: Indian Ocean: Red Sea | collected 2010
AAGTGCGGTCCCTAATACAATTAGCGTATAAAACCAGCCTCGTGTCTGATCTAATCCTTCCGCGATATATTCCGCTGGAAATCCCTTCTCAAAAAGCTCCTTATTCTCGAACGGAAAGTGAAGCTGAGCATAGGGCATTGCTCCTGACTCGAACCAGCAGTCTAAGACCTCTTGGATGCGCCTGTAGGTGCCTGGTTCTTTTTCAATAGTGAAGGTCAACTCATCGACGTTCTCACGATGCAGATCATCGATCGACTTCCCAGTATATTCGAATAATTCTTTCCGAGAGCCTATACAGATGCAGGATCCTGTTTCGTCATTAATCCAAATTGGTAAGGGCGTTCCCCAATATCGGTTTCTAGAAATTGCCCAATCCATAGCTCCAGAAAGCCAATTGCCCATACGCCCAACCTTTAGATGGGCGGGCACCCAATTGATTTTGCTGTTCGCTTTGATCAGTTGCTCACGTATTCGTTCGACCTTCACATACCAAGAATCGATCGTTCTATAGATGATTGGAGTGTCTGATCTGGGGCAAAATGGATAGCTATGGAATAGTACGTCCTGAATATAAAGGCTGCCTGTCTCTTTTAGATATCTGATAATATTTTTATCAGCTTCCTTGACGTGCATACCAGCGAAATCGGTAACTTCATCAGTAAATTTTCCTTCCATGTCAACAGGACAAACTGGATTGCTACCTCCATTTTCCTTCCAAACGCGAAAGTCATCTTCTCCAAATGCTGGAGCTTGGTGAACAATTCCCGTTCCAGTATCCACATTTACATAATCATCCGAGAAAATTCTAAAAGCACCTTCATTTTCAAGAATTTTGAAATAGGGAAATAAGGGTTCGTATCTTTTTCCCACCAGATCTTTTCCAAGGATTGTATCTTTAACCTCTAGGTTTTTATTAGACTTGATAGATTCCAGTCTCTCTGATGCGATGATAAGATTTTTACCGATATCCAGATCTCGAACTTTTAAGTACTTTAGATCTTGGTTAACGCAAAGGGCCTGATTCGAGGGCAAAGTCCATGGTGTTGTAGTCCAAGCTGCAAGATAGCAATCCTCGTGTTTTAGCTTGAATAAAATAGTAATTGCGGGATCTTGAACATCTTGATAATTTGATGTCGCTTCAAAATTTGATAGTACGGTGCTCAGTGAGGTCGAGAAGGGTACGACCTTCTTCCCCTGATATATTAGCCCTTTTTCCCAGAGTTGTTTAACAACCCACCAGACGGATTCCATATACCAAGGTTCCATAGTCTTGTAATCGTTCTCGAAGTCTACCCAGCGTCCTAATCTGGTTATGGTTTTTTCCCACTCGGAGGTGTACCTCTGAACAATCTTGCGGCACTCGTCGTTGTATCCCTTAAGGCCAAGTTTCGATACAGCCTCTTGCGATGACATACCAAGAGACTTATCAATTTCATGTTCAATTGGTAATCCATGGCAGTCCCAACCAAATCGGCGCTGGACAAACTGCCCTTTCATCGTAAAGTATCTTGGAATCGCATCTTTGAGTACTGATCCTACAAGATGTCCGTGATGTGGTAGTCCTGTCGCGAACGGGGGCCCGTCGTAGAAGATATAGGGTTCAGCATTTTCTGTTTGTTTGAGTGATCTTCGAAAAATATCGGATTCTTTCCAATAAGTGGCAATCGAATGCTCTGCTTCTACAATCGAAAAGTTCTCATCGCTTGGTTTGGTGCTAGTTCCTTTAGTCAATTGATTTACCTTTTTCTGGTAGCGCCTGTTTGGAAAATGGCTAAGCCTATATACTAAGAAACCCGCCTTCGGCGGGTTTCTTAACATTAAAAAAAATCGTACGTCACATGCGAGTTAGCCGTGAATGCTTCAGCATGCGTGGGGCCATGACCCTGACAAATATAGGCATATGCTTCAGGATGTCAAGGCCCTTAAATTTCTGTAACGCTTCCTCTAGAGTTGATCTTTTCGACTACAAGCGAAACTACTTCCTCTATTTTGTAACAGTGATACCAGGAAGGTGTATTTTCATGAGACACTGCGCTTGTTCCAACTACCTGGAATTTCCATCCCTCTAGGTCTGATTTGTGTTTGACTGCGGTCAGCCTTTCCCAAGCTGGCTTAGAGAATACTGGATGTATGCAAACTACGATGATATCTCTACCACCCCTTTGTTTCAGCTCATCGATGGAGGCAACGACAGAGCCCGCCGTGTCGATAATATCATCAATTAGAAGTATATTTTTTCCAGACACATCACCAATGAGAGTCGAATGATATATTTGATTAGGCTTTGAGTAGTCTCTTTCTTTGGATAAAGCGGCTAGGTCTGCTGAGAGACCCTCAGCGTAGGCCCTAGCTCTCTCTAGATACCCCACATCGGGAGATACTACAACTTCTCCAACGAGATTTTGAGTTTCGAGCCATGAAACTAGGTGTTTTGTTAGGAAGATATTTTCTAAATTTGTAAAGCAAGGGTTAAACATTCCAGCAGTCGCGTCATTATGGATCTCGACAGTCATTACTCTGTCGGCTCCAGCGCTCTGAAACATGCGTGCGAATAATCCAGCACTTATACCTTCTCTGGTTCTACCTTTTTTCTTATCTTGCCGGGCGCCCGGATAATAAGGGATTACTGCTGTGATATATTGCGCATCAGAAAGTGCTGCTGCTTCGATCGCATGAAGGAGCATGACAAATCTGTCATAGACGCTTCTGGTATCCTGTGGTCCCACCACCGTCTGAAACACATATAGATCATGACCACGGACGTTCGCCTTGATTTCTATCTTGCCCTCTCCGCAGGCGAACCAAGTTTCCTTTGACGGTATCAGTTCTTTATCGAGCTTTTTGGCGACTTCCTCGCCGAATTTTCGCCCAGATTCACATGCCATGAGCGCAATAGGGGCTCGGGGAGTTCTAATTAGGCCCTGTTGCGGCATGCGAGTTCCTCACTAATCAAACAGTTTAAGGTAGAAATCAAAAATTCATGCTCGTTTATCAAGACTTTTTTTGCTAGGGACGCCGCTGATTCTGCACGATCTATGGGGATACGCATTTGGGCAATTATTTCTCCTGTATCGTAGCTATCATCTACATAATGAATTGTGATACCAGTTTCGGTATCTCGATTTTTTAGAACTTCTTCATGTATCTTGCTTCCATACATGCCTTGCCCTCCATAGGAGGGTAATAATGCTGGATGGATATTAATAACCTTTTGTTGAAAGGCGGATAAAGTCTTTTCACCCACTCGCTTCAGATATCCAACTAGAACAACAAAATCAACTTCATGAAGATTAAGTATGTTCAGCATTGCTTCATCTCGTTCATAAGGGTTGGGGTGAGTTTTTCCCGATACATGGAACGCTGGGATATTGTTTTTTCGAGCTCGGATAAGGGCTAGTGATTTACTATTGTTGCTAATCGCCACTGCAACCCGCGCATTAAGCTTATTCGCTTTGCACGCGTCGATAATTGCCTGGAAATTGGTACCACGATGTGAAGCGATGATCCCCAGATTCATTGTTTGAAATGTTCTTAACGGGAGATAGAATATATTAACATGATATATCGCGATTTCTACGCTCGAGCTGTGCGAAAAATGTTTTTCGAAGTACAGATTTCTGTATCTTCCCCATTGCATTTCTAGGAAGCTCGTCAATAAAAAATACGTGCTTCGCCGTTTTAAAGCTAGCTAAATGGTCCTTGATGAAAAGTTTTACTTCCCCTTCAGTGATACACCCTTTTTTGTCTTTTACGATTACTGCGGAAACGGCCTCGCCGAAGTCGGGATCCGGAAGACCTATAATAGCAGATTCCTCTATCCCCTCCATTAAATTGAGTACATCCTCAATTTCTTTGGGATAGATGTTTAGCCCTCCTGAGATAATTAGATCTTTACTTCTACCAACTATAGATATGTAATCATCGCTGTCTTTTCGGGCGAGATCTCCTGTCCAAAAAAACCCATCCTTGGAAAACTCACTTGCAGTCTTATCTGGCCTATTCCAGTAACCTTGAAAGACGTTAGGACCCCTAATTTGTAGGTTCCCCGTGGTGTTTACTTCCGTTTCAACACTATTATCATCTACGATGCGACATTCAATGCCGGGTAAAGAAAGTCCAACTGTACCTGCTTTCCTTTTCCCATCGATTGGATTACTTGTGTTCATCCCCGTTTCCGACATTCCGTAGCGTTCGACTATGGTGTGCCCCGTTCGTAGTTTGAATGCTTCAAACGTAGAGACTTTTAGTGGAGCTGATCCAGAAATGAATAACCGCATATTGCGGCATGACCGATGAGTTAGCTCCGGTCTTGATAAAAGCCTCGTGTAATTTGTTGGAACACCCATATAGACAGTACTTTTCGGCAAAGAGAGAATTACTTGCTTAGGATCAAAACGATCACAAAAAATAATGGGACTTCCATTCATCACGGGTAAATGACTCGCTACAAAAAGCCCGTGAATATGAAATATTGGAAGCGAATGCAGAAGAACGTCCTCTTTGCTCCATTTCCAGTACTTTGATAGTGTAACCGCATTAGATTTGATGTTTTGGTGTGAAATCATCGCGCCCTTCGGCCTCCCGGTCGTGCCGGATGTGAAGATTATGACAGCTATGTCATTGTCGCTTCGATCACGAGTCTGATATTGACCATGAAAGCTTGATACATCTATATTCATCTCTCCGTTACTATCCATTGAAACTATCCTGGAACAACTTAGATCACGAAACTGTTTTATATGTGTGGGATCGCAGAGGATCATAGAAGGATCAGTATCTTCAATGAAGTACTCTAGCTCATCAGACTTGTAAGAAGTGTTCAAAGGCACATATATCAATCCTGCTCGCAGACAAGCAAAGTAGAACATAAGACACTCTGGTGATTTAGCTACTTGAACTATGACGCGATCCCCTGATTTCAGACCGGCCTCTGTTAGAAAGTTTGCATACATCGCCGTTGTAGTCTCGAAATCCTTATATGTATAGATGATTTGACCCTTTGGACTATATATAAAGGGGTCCCTCTCGGTTGCCCCGGAGGGGAAAAGCTCGTAGGCATTTGACATTCGAGATCTCTCTGGACTTTGGTGGCTGTAGAAGTCTATGGGAACGCGAGATACTTCGTCTAGTAAGCTGGTAAGTTTTTCCAGATCTAGGGGGATGTTAGACTTTAATTTTGCTCGCATGGGATACTCTTATGGGTAGAACGCTTTTTTTCTTACTCTTTTGTTGTTGTGCAAATGTATCGGCTAACAATATCCATTTCATTCAAGGTTGGCTTCGGGAGACACCGAAAGAAAATAGCTCAGCCGCGATTTATGGGCGTTTAGTAAATAATAGTGAACGCTCTGAGCTTTTAGAGTCGATTAGAAGCGAGCAAGCGACTCTCGTCATGCTCCACAAAACGGTAAGGCAGCAGGGAATGGTAGGCATGAAGCACCTAGAGTCATTGAAAATAGCTCCGGGTGAAACTATTTATTTGGAGCCGGGTGGATCGCATTTTATGGCAATAGGTTTAAGTGAAACCCTCGTTGAAGGTGACTGTTTGGAGCTAATTCTAAGTTTTCGATCAGGGAAAGAACTAAAGGTTGTGGCAAAAGTAGGCAGTATTATTCAAGTGGAGTATCCAAGGAGAGTATTTTCGTGTCTTGAGTGAATCTGAAGAAAAATTTTTTGGAAGCAGCAAATAGTTCAAAAAAGTGCAGCGCAGCTTAATTCCTTTAGGTTTTGTTGGTCGATTCGCTAAAACACGCTAAGAAGGTATATGTGATATATCAAGTAGTAAAGCCCCAGAAAGTAGGATCCTATTGATGGATGCAGTATCTTGGTCTTTTTTTCAAGACAAATCTCAGGAGCTAGCCTGCTTCGGGAAGAAACGTTTAGATGGGCAGTTAGCCTATCTGGCAACCATCCGTTTTGATGGTTTACCTCGAGCTCATCCAGTCATTCCCATTATCGATGAGGACTACTGCTTTATATTCGTGGAAGCCAACTCTCAGAAATTAAGAGATTTACAGGACAATGGTTATTTTTGTTTGCATTGTGCTGTTAACGATAGTTCTGGAAGTAGCGGCGAATTCCAGATGACGGGTAGTGCTCTGCAAATAATGGATTCAAGTCTAAGAAATCTGGCAGAGGGAGCTTCGAGTTATCGTCCTAGTTCTCGATCGCTTCTGTTTGAATTACGACTTGTGGAAGCATTGTCCACAACGTATAGAGGCGGGAGAGCTCTTCGCAGTCGATGGCTGCACAAGAACTAAATTAATAGTGGATGGTTCTTAAAGCCCACCTCTAATTAAAGTATAGATACTGGATAATCTGTTGCTCGTTTGAAGATATTCACGCGCCTTCTCCTTTGCTTCTCGAGCCATCCATCCGTTTGATATCGTTTTCAAATTGACTAGAACATTAATATAGGCACTTTCGATACCTGACGAGAGAAGTTTTGCTCCAATTGCTACATCACTGATGAGATTCTTGTTTCCCCGTTTAGACAGATACTCTGCCGCATCTATGACCGTGCTCGCTTCACGCATTATATCCAATGAAACGGTAACTGCTGTTTCGGTGGCTTTTTGATATTGGTCACTTCCCTTATCCGCGTACCATTTCATGACTTCGTTAAAAGCATCTACATCTTTTTGAACGAGCCGCAAAAGATTCGTTTGTGTTACCGAACATTTCTTGTTGATGTCTAACAAGGATTCATCACTTGGTCGGCTGAATTCGCAAACCATCGAGAGAAGAGCAGTTCCTTGCGCCGCAATTAAAGCAGAAGCACTTCCTCCACCTGGAGTAGCTGATTTAGAAGCGAGTGCCTCGAGGTATTCTGAAATGGCTAGGTCCGAGATTAAATCAGGCATTAGCTTGATCCTGGTAGTTTTGATACAAGCGCAATACGTTTCTCATGCACATTGCTACTGTCATCGGACCAATTCTGGGAATAAAAATATCTGTCTTAGTTGTAATATCCTTTGAAAAATTATTGACGCTTGAAAAATTTACGCAAATAGTACCGTTATTAATTTCCTCCGATTTAATAGGAGTGAAATCACTATTTGGTACGCCTGTAATGACTATTTGCGACTGGTTTAATGCCTCCGAACGGGTAATGGTGGTTTCGCTAGGCATCGCGTTTGTAAATAAGAGAGGGCCGTTAACATCGAAGGAATAAACTGTCGCCCCATCATTAGACATCATTACCGCTAATGGCCTACCAATTACCTCACTACGATTAAATATCGTAACTTTTTTGTGTTCTAACGGTTTGCAATGATTCGAATATCCACCTATCTCAGTCAGCAGTTTGATAATTGCTAGTGGAGTACAGGGCAAGAGAGCCTTCTTAGAACTATTTTTTTCGGCCAATCGATCATTAGTATAGAGTTTTTGTGTCCAAAAGAGGCTTCCTGCTTCGATATCTTTCCGATAATCAACTTGATTGCGAAGGTAAGTATCTTGCTGGTTATCGAAAACTGGGAAGTATATAAAGATCCCGTGGATAAGGGGGTTTTTATTTGCCTCCTTTATAACTTGTTCAAGTTCTAGTCGTGCAATACGCCGAAGGTCATAGTTGATACCAACATCCGCAAATTTCTTTTGAGTAGCCTTTGCATAGGAAATAGATGGCTTATCTTTCGTGGCAATCAATCCCAACATATTGATATTAAGTTCTTTCGCGACGATTTCTTTAGATACCTCGTCGATGTATTTTTTCGCAATCTTTGCCGGGTCGATAATCATTTTTTTGGAGCAACTCGGGGTGGGTTCACAGGTTACCAGAATCTTGTATAGTCCTGGTAATACTGCCTAGATACCCTTTGTGGTGTCTTTTCCCGTAATCATTTTTTGTAAAGCCTCTGAGTTCCATTAGCGTAAGGGCAATTGCATCGCTTATCCCAAGCATAACGGCAATGGTGGCACTAGGTGTGACTTTTAGGGGGCAGGGTTCCTCAATATCGGGGCCCATATCAAGAACAATCTCACTTAGGTCTCTTAATGGTGAATCCGTATGAGATGTGATACCAATGACTCTACTGATACCAAGGTCTTTTGCTATTTCTAGCATTTCAATTACTTCAGTAGATTTACCGCTTGTTGAAAAGGCTACGATGAGGTCGTTCCTATCAATCATACCTATGTCGCCATGACCAGCCTCTGCAGGATGTACGAAAAACGCTGGCGTCCCTGTCGATGAGAGGGTTGAGGCGAATTTATGTGCCATGAGGCCTGCTTTGCCAATACCAGTGGTAACTACGCGACCTTTACACTCGAATAGGATTTTAACGGCATCTTCAAATGCATCCGTAATAGCTATAGCCTTCATAGCATCGGCTTCTTTATTTATTATGTCAGAAATATTTTTTTTTATGTTCAAATTAGACGCTCTACTAAACTTGCTCTCTGATTATACTAGGGAATACCTGACTCGAATCAAGACTACAATATTACGGTCGATACCAATTTAGAAGGCTATTTACTGCGGTTAAAATCGAGTCATTATATTGGAACAAATCTTTCCTTTGGTTTATGGGTAGCCAGCTATGTCTTAGAAGGTAACTTTCATCATTGACTGATTGGCCTACGGTATCTTTTGTTTTCGCCAGGAACCAGGTTGTATGACAGTTGTAGATATCATTATTCCAATTAAAAAGATACCGGGTCTGTATTTTTGACTCCTGGATAAGGGTTACATGATAACCGGTTTCTTCCATTGTTTCTCGAACTGCCGCCTGCTCCTGTGATTCTCCTTTCTCAATTCCACCGCCAGGAACTGACCAGAAGCGCGCTTTTGTAGACGGGTCTTCATGCTCGACAAGTAGCATAAATGAGTTTCGGATGGTGAGAGCGGCACTTCTATATCGGGAGATCATAGTTAAAGCGACCTTGGTATTATACGGTAGCGAGGGTCTATTTAGGCTTCTAGATTAAATCAAAGGATTGTCCATTAAATGAGCATCCGAGTAAACTAAATCGTTCTTTTTGGAATCAGCCCTGACTAGTTCCCAAAAGGCCCTAATTATTCTTAATTTAGAATGGAAGCTTTTATAAATGGTTGAGCACTTTTCTACCCAGTTGATCCGAATAAGAGATCTTTCCAAGACCACAAAGGAACTCCGCTTTTTGAGGACAGACGGGCGGGCAGTTTCGTATATTCCTGGGCAGTTTTTTAGGTTTACTTTTCGCGATAATGGGGGAGCTTTTGAACGTTCGTATAGTTTGGGTAACTTCTTAGATGCGTCGGAGCACGAGATGGATTTAGTCATTTCTGCTGTTCCAGGTGGCAGAGCCAGTGATTACTTGTTCCAAGGTGACCTAGGTCTTCAAGCCCTAGTAGCAGGGCCGTATGGGAGGCTTGTGCTCCCTGAGAAGATGTCAAAACGTCTTTTCCTTGTAGCGACCAGTACTGGTATTGCCCCCTTTCTTACTATGTTAGCTACTTTAAAAGCGGTTAACGTAGAAGTTGTTTTACTTTTTGGTGTTCGCAATAGACAGGAAATTCTCTATGAAAAAGAGTTGATGACTTTTGCAAATGAATGGCCAAACTTTTCGTTGTATGTGTTTTATAGCCAGCATCAGGAAGAGCTCAAGCCATTTGAAAAAAACGGATATCTGACTACCTTTCTAGGCAGCTTTGAACCCGATCCTAAGCAGGACCGTTTCTTGATTTGTGGTAATCCACAGATGGTGGACGACTGCTTTGAAAAGCTAGTGGGTTTCGGGTTTTCAGGGCGCGAGGTTGTTAGAGAAAAGTATCTCTTTGCTTCCCAATCAAAGGGAAGCCGCAAGGCTAAATTATCAGCTGACCACAAAAAAATAATAGCGGATAAACTTTTGAAACATAGAAGCTAAGAGTATTCTTGGCAGAACCAATGCCACGGTTCGTAGATCATTCCCTTATTATTGTGTCGGGGAAAACTCATACTAAATTGGTAGGTTTTAGCATTCCTTTGGAGCCATTCGAAAGCTGGTGTTAGCTCGAATTCTTCAGACAGAGGCGTGCACCCCGCGGTATTCAAATCAATGGCATTGCCTGTATGGTGCTCACTGAAGCCGGGGATAGCGTTCGCTTTAAGGATAGTCAATAAATCCCCACCATTCTCTAATTTTTTCATAATTAAGTTGTATTGATAGTCTATGGATCTAAATGCGGATACAAGTTGCAGCTCTATATCATCCTTTTTGGCTGCGCGTTTAAGCTTTTGCCAGCAAAAAAGAGTTCTTGAGGACATAAGTTGCACTCGCCCAAAAATATCGTTCTCAGCTTCCACTAATTCCCTACATTCTTTCTGCTCTGACAATTTATAGTTCTTTAAATGATATTCTTCTATACCGAGCTCATGAAGTTTGGACAATAAATACGCATTCATAAATGCTTCTAGACCCTATAATAGTGGCAAACCATTGGATGTGTTTGTTAATGAAGACTTTTTAATTTTATCCCCAGAGTAGATGCTCATATTGTTGTCAACTTTTTTTCAGATTAATAATTTGGTTTCGTCTTTCAAAGCGCTGATAAATATAGTTGATATTAGATTTAAATTTACGTTCCTCAATAAGAATGAAGTCTTTGGTTGGGAAGGCTGGGAAATATACATCTCCCCTAGCTTGCGTCTGGAGAGTACTGATATGGACAGTTTTAACAAAAGGTAACGCCAGTTTATAAATTTCTCCCCCCCCGGCTATGAAAATCGATTTTGCTAGCTTCTTTGCCTCTTCAAATGCTGCCTGCAAAGACGGGCAGACTTTACAATGCTCAGAGCTAAAATTTTTGTTTCGAGAAATGACAATTGTTTCCCTGCCAGGTAACGCTTTTCCTATAGAAGCAAAAGTCTTTCGACCCATGACGAGCGTACCACCCATAGTAATTTGTTTAAATAATCTTTGTTCACCTTTGACTTTCCAGGGGATTTCGTCGCCGTTGCCAATAATACCATTACGCGATCGGGCTGCGATCATCGAGATATTCACATTTGCTCTACCGTGGTGATTCCAAGTAACTCCAATCCCTGTTTGATTATTTGCGATGCTAAGTCGCAGAGGATTAATCGACTGGATTGATTTTGAGATCCAAGTATTGGACACTTCTCATAAAAATTATTAAACATGCCTGAGAGCTCATAGAGATAGCCACATAGAACGTTAGCTTGGTAGTCTTCCAGGCAATTTTCAATTGCTTCTGGAAATTGCAGTATTTTAATTCCAAGCCTTATCTCAGCCTCTTCCGTTATTTCTATACTCTCTCCCTCTGGACAGATAACTCCTGCTCTACGGAAAATACTCCGAATGCGAGTATAGGAATATTGCAGATAAGGCGCGGTGTTACCCTCGAAAGAAAGCATCCTATCCCAGTCGAAGATATAGTCCGTAGTTCTGTTTTTTGAAAGCTCTGCATATTTGACAGCACCGATTCCAACGACATGAGCTATTTTTTGTCTTTCCGATGGACTCAATTCTGGATTCTTTTTACTAACTAATGCGAAGGCTCTTTCGATGGCTTCATCCAACACGTCTATCAGCTTAACATCGGCGCCATCTCGTGTTTTGAATCGACTACCGTCTTCTTTAAGTACCATTCCGAAGGGAAGGTGCTTAAATTCCTGATCTGGCCGGATATATCCAACCTTTTGAGCTACCGCAAATAACTGCCTCAAATGAAGCTTTTGTTCCCCACCAACGACATAAAGCACTTTGTCGGCGTTCAACACACGTGTTCTATATCTCACCGCTGCCAAGTCCGTAGCTATGTATGGATATCCACCGTCGGATTTTTGTATGATCGCCGGTAATGGTTTTTGATCTTTGCCTTTGAATTCTTCGAGGAAAACACATTTTGCACCATCACTTTCTACAAGTAATCCCTCCCTTCCTGCGAGCTCCTCAACTACTATGGGTAGGTCATCGTTATAGGCACTTTCAGCACGAATATCCTCATTCGTTAATGTAATATCAAAGCGTTCATAAACTGCTTGACTGTGACGAATTGACTCTGAGATAAACCGTTTCCAAAGCTCTGTGCATCTGGCATCTCTGTGCTGAAGTCTTACAACATAATTCCGAGCTTTTTCTGCAAAGTCTCGGTCTTCTCTAAATAATGTACTTGCTGCTTGGTAGAAACGTTCCAAGTCCTTGAGCTCTGTAGATAGAGCTTCACCCTTTTCAATGAGCTGATCCATGTATGCGAGTAAGCTACCAAATTGTGCCCCCCAGTCTCCTACGTGGTTTGCTCGGACTAAATCGTGGCCGAGATACTCTAGGATCCGTACGATGCAGTCGCCTATAGTAGTCGTTCTTAAATGTCCGATGTGCATTTCTTTCGCGAGATTAGGAGAGGAATAATCTACGACGATTTTTAGTGGTTTTGGTGGTGTTGCGCCCAAGAGAGGATGGGAACGAAGAGCTATTAGTTGATCTGCGATAAAGCGGGTCTTCAAGTTTATATTAATAAAACCGGGACCAGCTATTTCTGCGTCAAAGACGTCGGTTTTAACGTTCGATACAAGTTGCTGGGCGAGTTCTTGGGGGTTTCGCTTTAACGCTTTTGCAGCCCCCATTACACCATTGGCTTGATAATGGCCAAACTTTGCACTCTGAGTCGGTTTTACTAGGGCGGGGAAATCTTTTCCCGTGATTTCTAAAAACTCCTTTGAAAGTTCATCCTCAAGCAAGTGCTGTATATTCATTTGTAAACGGCAATCAAGACTCTACGTAGTGATATGTTAGCCAAATTAGGTGATTGGTTCAGCAATTTCTATCACGCCTCTAAGTTTTGGTTTGGTGTCCTTTGAGACCTCATTTTGGGAAGCAAAGGTATAAGTATATTGTAAGATCTATTTTTGGTTGTGGTCCCCGGAAATTTGGCTGACATTAAAGCTGTTTGCGTGCTTCAACACACTTAAAGACCAGGTAAAGTAATGTTTTGATATATCCACCTTAGTTCCTATAAAGAATCGAATTTTCTACTACAAGGCACTCAAACTTTTGGCTAGGAGCACAGAATTGGGCATCGCTTAGCACGCAATCTAATTAGAATGGTTGATGGGGTTAGCATCTTAGGTCGTACTTGCGTGCTCGTTTAGTCGCTCCTTGAGGAGCTGTCTACTTCGCTCACTTAATTCTGGGTAGAGCTTTAGGGCAGCGTTACCTTCACTAGTTGTCTTGTACATTCCTCTCTTAATTTTACAAAACCAACCATAATAGTTTTTGGATAATATAGCTTGGGTTTTTTCGCCTCCGCCAAGGGTTCTTATAAGTTTTGGTGAGCTGGGGCCAAGATCTTGAAGGCAAATTGCAATATAAACTGCATTTTCTCGATATGCTGTAACCAACTTGGAACGAACGCTTCCCCCTATGTTGTAATTTTTAGACCGGCCATCTATTTCTTTAATCAAAGCATACTGCTTTTTTTTGTTTTGTTGTTTTGTGAATGGGAGAGGATCAAGCGCTTTTATAACGCGGAGGCCCATTATGCCTTCGCTTATAACAAGTAATCCAAGTTCAAGTCGTTTAAGTAAGTTTTTAATATCGTTAAACCGCTGCCTAGTCTTTGGTTCAGGGATGGCGACATAAACGTTACTACTAATTGTTTGTCTCCTTGTCGCTTGGATAAGTAACTGTATACTAATGCTGGTTTTCAGTTCGATAATAATCAGATCATCATCTTTAGTGGCTACTACATCACAATTCTGTACTTCGGCGTCAACGTTATAACCGTGACTCTCGAGATATAAGCTAACGGGTTCAAATAAATCGGTTTCAGCCATTTTCTTGAAGAACCCCGAGAAGTTCTTTGGTTAGTCCACCAAAGCCCCCATTGCTCATGATTACGATATTAACGGGGTGATTACGAGCAATATATTCTTTAGCTCGTATTACGATTTGCGTATTTTCACTGATTAATTCCACTGAAGACCCCTCTAAATGATTACTCATCCGCCACGCGATATTCTCTGGTTGATGCCAAATGGTATGGTCAGCGGGTGCGGAAGCGTCTGCTAACTTATCTGCATGAGTTCCAAGTTTCATTGTGTGAGAGGCGGGATCAATGATTGCTAAGATCCTCGCTTTTCCAACTCGGGAGCGCAGTCCTCTTAAAGTTGTATATATCGCTGTCGGATGATGTGCGAAGTCATCATAAACTTTGATTCCGTTGTTATCGTAAATTAATTCCATACGACGTTTAACTCCGATGAATTTACTCAGAGCTTCACAAGCAGCTTTAGGTTGTATACCAGCATGGCTACATGCGGAAATCGCAGCTAAGGCATTTGAAATATTATGAATACCTGTCTGATTCCACTTTACATGACCCACTATTTTTTCTTCGTTGCAGACGTCAAATTCGCTTTCATCGACTGTTATGTTTGTAGCTGTTAATTCGGCATTACTTAGACCGAAAGTTTTCATTTTACTCCAACATCCTCGTGCGATAACTTCTGAAACATTTATATCGCCAGGGGGATAAGTGACCTGGCCATCGCCTGGAATTTTCCTTACGAGAAGGTGGAATTGATGTTGAATTTGCGCAAGGTCTTTAAATATGTCTGCATGATCATATTCAATGTTATTGATGATAAGCGTTTGTGGTCGAAAGTGGAGGAATTTTGATTGATGATCAAAATAAGATGTATCGTATTCGTCTGCTTCAATAACGAAGTATGGGGAACTACCTAGGTTTGCAGATTTCTTAAGATTTGATGGTATTCCTCCTATTAGATATCCAGGACTCATTCCTTCTTCTTGCAAGATTGAGGCTACCATACTTGCAGTCGTTGTCTTACCGTGTGTACCTGCTATGGCAATAACCCAACGATCTTCAAGAATGTAGCGTCCAATCCATTCTGCGCCAGAGCAGTATGGAATTTTCTTGTTAAGAACTGCTTCCAAAGCGGGATTACCTCGGCTTAAACCGGCATTTCCTATTATTACTAAATCAATATTCGGAGGTATGCTATTCAATGCATAAGGAGAATCGAGTTCAATACCCGCTTGTTCTAGCTGGTCGCTCATTGGGGGATAGACGTTTTCGTCAGAACCAGAAATGTTATGGCCCGCCTGTTTTGCTAGGAGAGCAATACTACCCATCAGTGTGCCGCAGATCCCGAGGATATGAATACGCATTAAAAGACAGCTAGAAACTTACAGTCTGAGGGGATGGCAACACGACTAGGATCACGATGGCGATAAGAATCATATTCACAAATGCGATTGCTGAACCTTGAAGCATACTGACTTGCGCAGAACGGTGGTAAAGGTTTCCCACTATTGCAAGCCACCAGACAAGACAAACTAGCCAGACAGACTCAGAGAAGAAAATTAGCAGTTCGATATCACTATATTGCCTTAGGAGCGTGAATGGAATCTGTATAAAACCTATGAAAGAACCTGCCCCAAGCAGAGCAGCGCACGTAGAAATGAATCGGCTGGGAACACTTTTGTAATATAATAGAAGCAGAGTAACCAAACCGATAACGAGGACTTCGATCACAATCATCTCTAGAACCAACCCCACGCCTTGAGAAGGACGCGCGATTGACCCACCGATTGTATTTGCCAGTACATAAATTAAAAATATTACTAAGAGAATCGGTAATCTTGGCGGTATGCTCTCAGCTCCCCTTTTTAGTAAACAGATTTGCCAAAAATAACTTAGAATTGAGAGCATATTGACGATCCGATCTGGAGTTCTATTAATCTTTTCATTCCATACTTTTCTTATGAGTCATGATTTCTCGAATATCCGGTATTAATTGTTCTCAGCTCAGGCATTAAAAGAGCAACAATAATTACGCCGACGATAAAAAGCCCACCGCTTGTCGCAAGGCCAGCTTCAATACTTACAGCCTCTGACAAATAACCAATTAGGATAAGACCTAATGGCATCAGACCATGGGCCATCATATCAAAGCTCATTACCCGTCCTCTCATATGGGGCTCAGCCTGCAGTTGCAGTAAAGAGCGGTTCATTGAAAGGGTAAAGGTAGAGAGGAACCCAATAACTGCAATCACGAATATAGCTTGAAGAAAATTTTGGGTAAATGCTAGCCAAATTAGTGACAAACCCCAGAATCCACTAATTGATATCAGCCAGTAGCCTTTGTGACGGAGGTTGCCCATTTGAGCCATCGTAAGAGATCCGAAGATTGCACCAACGCCCATGCCAGTCAGCAGTAGTCCTAGATCATCCGGTCCGCCAGAAAGAACATCTGAGTTGAAGGCGGGAAGGAGCGTGTTGAGGGTTGTTCCGAAGAGAAAGGAGACACTAGTGAGAATCATCAGTCCAGTAACTACTGGTGTCCTAAACAGATATTGTATTCCTGCTCTGAGGTCATCATAAGCTGATTCTCTTTTTCGTGGAGTTGGTTTTCCATCGTGTTTTATAAAAATAACCGTGATCGCAGCAGTAAAATACAGGAAAGATAGGATGAAGAAGACAAGGCCTACGCCAAAGCTAGAGCTCGTATCGCCTTGGGCGAGTTTGGCGATCATAAACCCCGCTAACGCAGGCCCTAGAATCCTAGCGAGATTCCAAGCTGTCATGTTATAAGCCATAGCGTTGAAGACAAGTTTCTCGCCCACAACCTCTGGAATAAGAGCTGTACGTGCAGGAATTGATAATGCCATTGCGGTTCCATTAACAAAGGCCACCCATATAAAATCCCAAAAAGAAACCTCACCAAACATAATTATGTAACCCATGATGAGGGATGCCGTACCGTTAATTAGGGGGGAAAATCCAATAATCGGTTTTTTTGGGAAACGATCGGCAATCACGCCGCCTGTCAACGAGAAGATTATGGTGGGCAATGTTTGAGCAAGACTGACCCAGGCTAAATCCAGCGCTGAGGAACTCATCTCGTAAACCAACCAACCTTGAGCAACTGTTTGCATATTCATTGCAAAAGCGGCCGTCACCATCCCGATCCAGAGAAAGAGATAGTCCGGGACTTTTAGTGCAGCAAATAATGATTTGCTGCCGTTGGGTGAGGAATCGATAGAAGTACTATTCAAACTTTGATCACAACAAATTACAATACTATATCTGATTGTGTAATGGATAGCTTATTCGAGGAATAAGGTGAAAGTCAGAGTATCCAATTACATCCTGACTTGGATAAAAAAACTAGTTGTTATTGAAATTCGTAAGGTTATAAGTCGCCGTAATGCGACATCCTTTTCATCTTCTAATAGAGTTGGTCAAAAAGTTATGAGTAAAGCTGATCGCGCAGTTGCCTGGTGGCTGGGGAGTGTCTGTGTTGTCGTGTTCTGTATGATTATAGTCGGTGGCGTAACTCGACTAACACACAGCGGCCTATCGATGGTGGATTGGAAGCCGATTTTGGGGGTGATTCCACCGCTTGGTGCAGACGGCTGGCAAGCCGCTTTTGATGCCTACAAACAGTATCCTGAGTACCAGAAGGTAAATCAGGATATGAATTTATCAGAGTTTAAATTTATTTATTATTGGGAATACGGGCATCGTGTTTTAGGGAGAATTATTGGCTTAATCTTCTTTGTCCCTCTCGTGTTTTTAGCTTACTTCAAAATGTTGAGACGTGAACTAGTGCCGAAGCTCTTTGTTGCTTTTATTCTCGGTGGCTTGCAGGGTTTGCTAGGGTGGTACATGGTCAAGAGCGGATTGGTCGATATACCTCGAGTCAGCCATTTTCGGCTAGCCGCACATCTCCTTTTGGCTATGTTTCTTCTAGCCTATCTCTTCTGGTTCTTGTTGGACATTTGCAAAGTGAAGGTAGACAGGGCCTCGAATAAGGTGAGAGGTTGGCTGCTTGCTACAGCTGCTCTATTTGGGGTTCAGGTTACTTACGGGGCATTCGTCGCTGGCTTGCGCGCTGGATTAGGCTTCAACACTTTTCCGCTTATGGATGGCAGTTGGCTTGCCCAGGCGGCTACCCTGCTGACTCCATTGTGGATCAATATTTTTGAAAACGGTGCTATGGTTCAGTTTATTCATCGTTGGTTAGGGGTAGTTTTGATTTTATCGATGATCGTGGGCCTTTGTAAGGCTCTGGGGGGAGGGCGCCGACTTGTGGTATCCTGGTTGGTCTTAGGTCTTTGTCTTTTCGCTCAATTCGCTCTTGGTGTGAGCACGTTAGTCCTATACGTGCCCCTCGCGCTGGCGAGTCTCCATCAGGCCTTAGCCGTTGTCGTAATGTTGGTGATCGTATATCTTCTGTATATTACCAAACCTAGTCGATGAAAGTTTGCCTGGGACAAATTGATACCACCCCAGGTGACTTTGACGGAAATCTCCAAAAAATTCTTTTAGGGGTCGATGAGGCTAGTCAGGCGAAGTGTGACGCGTTGGTCTTCCCTGAATTAACTATCCCTGGTTACCTAAGTCAAGATCTTCTTTATGATCAAAGGTATATTGATCAGAACCTTTGTAGCCTAGAAAAGGTGGTCGATTACTCCCTAACGACTTTTGCTGGACTCCACATTGTTTTGGGTTATATCGAAAGGAATATGGGCTCCGGGAAGCCTTTTTTTAACATGGCGGCAGTGATATCTCGGGGCAAGATAATTGGTCGTTACAAAAAACAGCTTGTCCCATTTTATGATGTTTTTGATGAGGCTAGGTATTATGAGCGAGGGGAGGAGCTGTTGGTCCTTGATATCGCTGGTAAGAGAGTGGGCATAGCCATTTGCGAAGATCTTTGGAATGACAAGGGTTCGGAAGACTACAGCTACGTTAATAATCCTCTTAGCATGTATCGAGAAAGAGGGATTGAAGTTATTCTCGCGCTGAATAGCTCACCATACGTCCACGATAAGGGTTGGCAGAGACTCAAATTGACTCGTGAGCAAGATTCACCTTTAACGATAGTTTATGTAAACCAACGCGGAGGTCAGGACGAGTTGGTGTTTGACGGGCAGAGTTTTGTAGTTCAGGGAGACTCACTACTCCACATGTCTAAAGAAATTTTCAACGACACCTATGACATTGTTGATTTAAATAACTGCCCTCCGGTGTGTCCTTCGTTAGAAAACTCCAAGACCACTATCTCATTTGTGGGCCTTTTCGATCTCCTAGTGCTGTGCCTGAGAGACTATATCAAGAAGTCTGGTTTCTCACAGGTTGTTATCGCTTCAAGTGGTGGTGTCGACTCTGCAGTTGTTTGCAAACTTGCTTGTGAGGCCTTGGGTCCGAAGAATGTGCACGCCATTAGATTGCCATCGGTTTTCAGCTCAAAGCACTCGAGAGACGATGCTTTGAGACTACATCAAAATCTTGGATGTTGGGACTATGAAGTCCCTATCGACCATGAGGGTGTTGTAACCATGTTGACCGAACGGTTCGCAATACATAATGTGAGAGAGAATTTAGTCACTAATGTTTTACAGTCTGGAAGCTATCAAAGTATTGCAGATGAAAATATGCAAGCGCGATTACGTGATATTTATGTTATGCATTTTAGTAACGCTTTTGGGGCTATCCCACTATCAACAGGCAATAAGACCGAATCGGCCTGCGGATATTATACCCATTTCGATATGAACTTTAGCTTTGCCCCAATTAAAGATTTATATAAATTCCAAGTTACAGAGATCGCCAGGCAGTGTAGCGATATTCCAGCTAATATTTGGCAAAAGGCTCCGAGTGCAGAGTTAGCAGAGGGTCAGACGGACGAGGAAAGTCTTTTACCTTATGCAGTCCTCGACCCAATTGTTCGAGCCTATGTTGAGGATTATGTCAGTAATTTCGACGGGTTCAACTTATGGGTTAAGCGGCACAATGCTGAGAAGATTTCATCAGACACCGAGTTTTTAACCGCTTGGCTTGCTTCGGAAAGCGCAGAAATCGATTTTGAAAGAATACTGAGTCTTATGGGAAAAATGGAGTTTAAAAGGCGTCAAACATGTCCCGGAACTAAAGTATCTAAAGTTGCGTTTGGCATGGGTAGAAGAATACCAATAGTCGAGAAATGGACCCCGTAGAGTTGCGTTAGATTTTTGGTAAAAATGTTTCGCTAACTTGTTACCTAACCCTGCATAATTAAACTTTCAGTTCAGGAGACGTTGCTTTGGCAAAAAATATATTTTATGCGCAGTCAGGTGGTGTGACCGCTGTTATAAACGCAACTGCATGCGGTGTCATCGAAACTGCTAGAAATGAGCCTAGGGTGGGTAAAGTGTTTGCGGGGCGTAACGGGATCATCGGAGCTTTACGTGAAGAGTTAATCGATACTTCGTTTGAAAGCGAAAATACTATTCGTGGTCTCAGGAGCACTCCAAGTGGGGCATTTGGGTCCTGTCGTTACAAGCTCAAATCGATTAGAGAAAGTCGTGAGGAGTATGAAAGACTTATAGCAGTTTTTCGGGCGCATGATATCGGGTATTTTCTTTATAACGGTGGTGGTGACTCTCAGGATACGGCTCACAAGGTATCTCAATTCAGTCTGGAAATGGGTTTCCCGGTTACTTGCATAGGCATCCCTAAAACGGTTGATAACGATTTACCAGTAACCGATTGCTGCCCAGGGTTTGGTTCGGTAGCCAAGTTTGTGGCTATATCTACCCTGGAAGCGGGGCTAGACGTCGCATCTATGGCTGAATCATCTACAAAAGTGTTTGTTTTAGAAGTGATGGGCCGACATGCTGGTTGGATTGCCGCGTCCTCAGGTTTGGCAAAGATCGGACGAAATTCAGCACCGCATATCATCCTATTTCCTGAAATTAAATTTGATAAGAGAAAGTTTTTAACAAAGGTTAGGGAGACGGTGGATCGAGTCGGGCATTGTGTGGTGGTAGCGTCAGAGGGAATTCAATATGAGGATGGAACATTTGTAGCTGATACTGGCCTGAATGACGCTTTTGGGCATAGCCAACTGGGTGGGGTGGCTCCAGTTCTAGTTGGCCAAATAAAAAGTGAACAGGGTTATAAGTGCCATTGGTCAGTTGCTGATTATCTTCAGCGCTCTGCGAGACATATTGCCTCTGCCACTGATGTCGAGCAAGCTTATGCTGTGGGTAAGTCCGCAGTTGAGTTCGCGGCTCTAGGTAAGAATGCGGTCATGCCTATTATCGTAAGAAGGGAGCACGATCCTTACCGCTGGGAAATTGGTGAAGTAGCTCTTTCTGAAGTTGCGAACGTGGAGCGCAAAGTGCCTTCGGGTTTTATTTCCAAAGATGGCTATGCTATCTCCAGCCGCTGTAGACGTTACCTGGCGCCATTAATAGAAGGAGAGGAACCCCCGCCGTTTAAAAATGGTTTGCCTAGCTACATTCGAACAGAGAATAAATTACTAAAGAAAAAGCTACCAAAATTCTCCATGGGCTAGCACATCCGATATATATTGAATAATGGATGTGCTACCCAAATGATGACAGAATTCGGGATCATGCGGAGAGTAACGGCGCTATTACGAGACTCACTATTGCCATCACATTAATGAGGATATTCATAGAGGGTCCAGAAGTGTCCTTAAATGGGTCCCCAACCGTGTCCCCGACCACGGCCGCGGCGTGAACCTCCGATCCCTTCCCGCCAAGATTGCCCTTCTCAACGTACTTTTTCGCATTATCCCAAGCGCCGCCGGCGTTTGCCATCATGAGCGCGAGTAAAACGCAGCCCAGGAGGGCGCCTGCAAGCATACCTCCTAAACTTTGAGCCCCTAGAAGTCCTCCAACTAATGCTGGCATAAAGACCGCGATAACTCCCGGTAAAATCATTTTCTTAAGGGCAGCATTAGTGGCAATCTCAATGCACTTATTATGATCAGGGTCTGCCTTCCCTTCCATGAGGCCTTCAATCTCGCGAAACTGGCGCCTAATTTCCTCAATCATCTCCATGGCAGCGTCGCCGACAGAGGTCATGGTTATAGAGGCGATGAGGAAGGGAAGTACACCTCCAATAAATATACCAACCAGTACCTTCGGATTGGAAAGCTCGAGAGAAAAAGACGGATCTGCCGCTGACATGGTTTCTACGAATGCTGCAATGATAGCTAGGGCGGCCAGAGCTGCTGCACCGATTGCGAAGCCTTTCCCAATGGCGGCTGTTGTATTTCCAACCTCATCCAAACCGTCCGTGATCGCCCGAACATCTTCTCCGAGCCCCCCCATCTCTGCAATTCCGCCCGCATTGTCTGCCACTGGACCATATGCATCGAGGGCCATTGTCATACCAACTGTTGCGAGCATTCCTACCGCTGCGATGCCTACCCCATAAAGTCCAGCAAACTCAGTAGATATATAGATTATCGCCGCGATACCCAATATCGGTATTACTACAGACTGCATGCCTACTGCGAGTCCAGTGATCATTACTGTGGCTGTACCAGTTCTACCCGACTCCGCTATCTTTTCTACCGGTCGTTTCGAGGTGTAGTATTGAGTCACGATCCCAATTAAAACGCCACCGGCCGTACCCGCGATTATCGAGAACCATATATTTTGACTAATACCCATCAAGTTGGTTAAGAAATAAGAACCGATAATGAGTAGTACTGCAGATGCGTTATGTCCCATGTGAAGGGCTGCCTCGGCAGATTTGTTTGACATCATGCGTACCACAAGGATTCCAAGTATAGAGCAAATTAATCCAATGCTAGCTAACCCCAAGGGGAGGGACATCAGAGCAGACCTACCTGACTCCGGCGCAAGCGCCGTTACACCATAGTCAGCACTCATTGCTAGGGTGGAAGCTATTGCAACGGTAGCGATCATAGAGCCGCAATAGGACTCGAATATGTCTGAACCCATGCCGGCTATATCCCCTACGTTATCTCCTACATTATCTGCAATAACGCCAGGGTTTCTAGGATCGTCCTCTGGGATTCCAGCCTCAACTTTCCCCACCAAATCCGCACCTACATCAGCACTTTTAGTATAGATTCCACCCCCTACCCTCGAAAAAAGGGCTACGCTTGAGGCGCCCATACCAAAACCATGAATTGCATGGGCGGTTTCAGGATCACCACCAAAATACCAATACAGCGAACCCAGACCTATGAGTCCCAAGGAGGCAACGCATAAGCCCATGATGGAGCCGCCATAAAGAGCTACTGTAAGCGCTCCTGATTGGCCACTGACCTGGGCTGCAGTAGTCGTTCTAACGTTAGCTTTGGTAGCTGCGAACATACCTAAATAGCCTGCTGCCGCCGATGTGATTGCGCCAACTGCGAAAGACAGAGCTGTTTTTATTCCAAGATCAGTGAACAAAATTATCGCGAAAAGTACTGATGTAAAGATAAGTAGATACGAGTACTCCCTATGCATAAATGCCATTGCACCCTCATGTATGGAGTCTGCAATCTTTTTTACCTTATCCTCCCCCTCGTCATATCTGGTCATGAGTATGTATATTAAAAAGGCACAAACTAGGCCCAGCACACCAAAAATTGGAGGCACATTCGTCAAGCTGCTCATAAAGTTTTCCGGTTGGATTGTTATTTCCTGCCAGTTTTCCCTGGCAGATCGTTTAGTTTTGCTAATGGTACAAAAATGCTATCAAATAGAACACCTTTGTGTCATCCATCTTCTAATAAACGTCGCAGTTCTATAATTGCTGTATTCGCTCTCGAGATGTGGGAACCTATTACCAGTGAGTGATTTGCCACTAAACCAAAGCCAGTCCCGTTAAGCACAATGGGACTCCAGAAAGGCTCCTGGGTAGCTTCGAGCTCCCTAATGATATGCTTTAAACTAACTGTGGCATTCTTTTTTTCTAAAACATCTTTAAAGTCTATTTCAATAGCTTTCAGTAAGTGGATTAAAGCCCATGTTGTACCTCTGGCCTCGTAAAAGATATCGTCGAGTTCGAGCCAGGGGGTTTTGACTTGCATCTCAGTACTTGTTCCGGTTGATTGCTGGGCTGCAGAATCACCTGCCAAGGAGGTGTTGAACTGTCGTTTGCCCACACTCGCGCTAAGCCTTTGAGAAAGACTGCCGAGACGTGTCTCAACTTCAGATAACCACATCCCAAGATTGTCTGCGCGGGCGTAAAACTGGGTATCTGTTTCCTCTTTGTTACTTAATTTCACGAGGAAGCTAGTCAATTGTTGGATCCCTTTCCGGTACTCAGACTCAGTAGCAGGTAACATCCAGCTATTATTATCAAAGTAGAATTGATTTTCAGCTGCCACCAATGCTGGATTTTCTACTGATTGTGATTGTGATCGAGAAAAGTTGTTTCTCATGGTTCTGGTAATATCACGAAGTTGCACCAGAGCTCCAAACTCCCAATTGGGTATGTTATCCATCCACGCTCCTGGAGGCACAATATCGTTACTTAGGTATCCACCATTTTTACCCAAGAGCGTATCAGAAATTTCGAGCATTACCGCTACAGTTGAACTGCCGATGACATTATCTATCTGATTGATTGAGAGAATTCGCGAAGTAGTAGCTTGAACATCGAAGGTTGGAGGCTCTTTGTTCCAAATAAATCCTAGGATACTAATCACCGAGAAAGCTAACGTTAATGGCACGATAAAGCTCCAAGGTGTTCGCCTTGTCTCTATCTCGTCTTTTATTTTAGTTTGGATACCAAACATATTATTACGACCATAGCGAAATGCATCATAGAATGTAAAGGATCACATGGTACTTTGATAGTGGAGGATTACGCTGGGGGGATGCGCTAATTTCAAAAGTAGCTGCGATACGATTAAAGCTATAAGAATTAAGCTGCTTATAAATCCAATTCCCCTCATTGTCGCATTCTGCTTGAATCACTACATAAGCATTTAGCCGATCATTTTCTTATGCGGTTTTTTGTATTCTTCCTTTTTCTAACTCTCCCCTGAAGCCAATTGTTTTTGATCGATGAGGAAAATATTTTCGCGAAGCGATAAGCGATTCATGATATTGGCCTCCAGGGATGAGATGCTTGGGTCAGTTTCATCAACCAATTTGGCTCAAACGACGTGCCTCAATGATCGTGTTAGAGTTTCAGTGTCTAATATCTCAAACGCCCAAGTCAGATATTGTACGACAATGTAGCTGGTGCACTGTGTGCATCGATATTATTGGGCCCTTAGGGCAACACGAGTGAGCACCACAATTATTTGTTGTCATTAAGACGTGTTGTAAGTCGTTGCTTAGTGGGCGCCTTTTTTGCAAGCTTTAGAAAATTCGCGACTTTGGGATTAGGATTGCTTACGTCTTTTGGCAACCTAATTACTGCGGACTCTAATTTATCTGTTGATGTTACGGAGCAACCGCTGAGTGAGCAGACCAATAGCGAAATACCTATGTTACGCCATATTGGTGAACATTAAATGAAGAAAAGCATTGTTTTAATTTCTGGGGCACAATATCTTCCACGGTGTTAGATTAAGGTATGGTATGAATATCATCGGTCTGAGTGGGAACATTTGTAGATTTTTAGTTTTGCTATCGATTATCGGTGTATTAAGTCCTAGCGTGGCCGAAATGGCGAAACCTAC
>MDTE01169143.1_pt1 | contig 25409 bp, 25 predicted proteins | sample 811231 | NCBI WGS metagenome assembly MDTE01 (sample SAMN05326651, study PRJNA326480) | marine metagenome | isolation source: seawater | place: Indian Ocean: Red Sea | collected 2010
TTAAATCGTTTCATTTTCCTTTAGTTGTAGAAGAGTGAACCCTCTGAAACCCTTTGTGAGTGTGCCTAAAACAAACAAGGGCGAACAATTGCCCGCCCTTGCCGATGAGACTTCTGTTGCCCGGTAATCTCATAACCGCGCTAGCTTAATTAATTAAGCAGCGAGTGCCATATTATCGTTGGCATTTATAAGTTTTAGTCCGATAACGTTGGTACCATTCCGGGCAAAGTTTTTGAAAATTCCCACGCACGTCGATCCTATTTCGCCCCCTTAGTTATTTTGGTGGAGGCGCCGGGTACCGCCCCCGGGTCCGTCTCGGTTCACAAATCAAACGTTTATTGCCATAGCTGAAAACAGCATACTTATGATATTAAATAAAAAAAAAAAATTAAACCCTATAAATTTATTTATATAAAAGATATTTTAAGTTTGATTAAAAAATGAAAAAAAAAAAACAAGATTTAGAGATTAGAAAGATTAGAAATTCAAATTTTTCTACAAAAAGAGTTACTGTTAAAAAATTAGAAAGCATTTTGTATAAATCTCATAAAGTGCTTGATCATGGTTTTGTGAGAGTTATTGATTATATGGGTGATGATTCTTCCATAGTTCAGGCTGCCAGAGTTTCTTACGGCAAGGGAACTAAGAAATTAAATCAAGATAAGAACCTTATTAATTATCTTTTAAGCCATAAACATACTACACCATTTGAGATGAATGAGATAAAGTTTCACATAAAACTTCCCATATTTGTTGCCAGACAATGGATTCGTCATAGAACTGCAAATGTAAACGAATATTCAGCAAGATATTCCATTTTAGATAACGAATTCTATATCCCTAAATTACAAAATGTAAATCCTCAATCTTCATCAAATAATCAAGGAAGAGGTGGAAAAATGAATACGGAAGAAAGTAAATCTTATGTAAGAATTTTAAAAGAACATTCTAAGGAGAGTTTTAGCAATTATAATTTTATGTTAAACAGAGACGAGGATGGGAATGTTGTAGACAAAGAAAAAAGTGGATTAGCAAGAGAACTGGCAAGAATGGCACTACCATTAAATTCATATACACAATGGTATTGGAAAATTGATTTACATAATTTAATGCATTTTCTTGCTTTAAGATTTGATGTTCATGCACAATACGAAATCAGAGTATACGCAAAGATTATGCTTGATATAGTAAAGAAATGGGTACCTTTAACATTTGATGCATTCATTAAAAATAGAGCTGAATCATTAACACTTTCATCTGAGGCAATTACTTTTTTGAAAGCAAAACTTAAAAAGAAAAAGACTAATGAATCGTCAATTTCTAAAAGAGAACTTGAGAATTTAAAAAAGATATTTGAAATTTAAGATTCAATTTTTACGGTATTCTTAGTTAATTTAGAATATGTGTTTAGAAAGTTATTAGATAGACTCTGGAAAATCTTTGAAATTTTATTTTTTTCATCCAGTGATATTGGGATTCCATTTTCACAAGATGCAGAAATATTTTCCTCTATTGGGATTTCACCCAACATTTCTAGATTTTGTATCTTTGATTCTTTTGAAACGCCATCCTTACCAAATAGATAGTTCTTTTCGTTATTTTTTTCAAAATAACTCATATTTTGTATTAGTCCTAAAATGGGTACTTTGACTTTCTTAAACATACTTATGGCTTTTCTTACATCTATTAATGATATTTCTTGAGGTGTTGAAACTAAAATTGCTCCGTCAATTGAAAAGTTTTGACATAATGAAAGTTGAATATCACCAGTACCTGGAGGAAGATCTACAATTAAGTAGTCAATTTCACCCCAATCTACATCATTAAACAATTGTTTGATAGCACTAGATGCCATTACTCCTCTCCAAATTATGGCATTATCTTTTGGAATCATATTAGCTATAGATATTGATTTGATTCCATGGTTGTTATAAGGAATTATCTTTTTTTTTTCATTGATGGATGGTTTTTCATTAATACCAAGCATTTTTGGTATTGATGGACCGTAAATATCTGCATCAAGCAAACCAATTTTCAGTTTTTTTATTTGGCTTAAGGCAATTGACAAATTAACGGAAACCGTTGATTTTCCTACTCCACCTTTACCAGATCCTACTAAAATTATATTTTTAATCATTATTGAAATATTATATGTTAAAAAAAATTTTAAATAACTAAAATAAATCTTTGCATAGTAAAAACAATTCTTATATAAGAATTAAAGATTTTCTATAAAAATTTATGTCTTGGTCTTCAAATAACGATGATGGTAGTCCCTGGGGTAAGAGCTCCAAGGAAAATAAAAACTCATACAATGGCTCTGGTTCTGGCGGAGGGAATGATTATGACTTCTTCAACAACTTCCAAGATAGGTTAAAAAAACTTTTCCCCAATAAAAACCCTGCAAGTATTTCAATTGTATTATTAGTTATCTTAGCTTTCTGGGCAATAAGTGGTTTTTATAGAGTTGGAACAGATGAACAAGGTGTTGTTACAAGATTTGGACAATATGTCAGGACAACTGAGCCAGGCTTGCACTACCATTTACCATTGCCAGTTGAAGGTGTCTTTAAACCAAAAGTAACAAGAGTCAATAGGATTGAAGTTGGTTTCAGAACCTCGCAATCTCAATTTAGTAACAATCCTCAGGCCAGACAGGTCCCCGAAGAAGCTCTAATGTTAACAGGAGATGAAAATATTGTTGATTTAAACTTCACGATTTTTTGGATAATCAATGATGCCAAAGACTATCTATTTAATGTCAGAAATCCAGAAATAACAATAAAAAGTATTGGTGAGAGTGTTATGAGAGAAAAGATAGGACAAACACCTATTGATCCAATTTTATCGGAAGGTAAATCAATTGTAGAAGAAGATGTTAAAAACAAAGTTCAAAGTGTACTTGATTATTACGAATCTGGAGTACTTATCACACAAGTTCAACTCCAAAAAGCAGATCCACCAGAGTTAGTTATTGAATCATATAGAGATGTTCAACGAGCAAAAACCGATGAACAACGCTTAAGAAATGAAGCCGAAGCTTACAGAAATGATATTATCCCTAAAGCAAGGGGTGAAGCAGAGAAAAAAATTCAGGAAGCTGAAGCATACAAGAAAGAGGTTGTTGCCAAAGCTCAGGGTGAGGCCCAAAGATTTTTGTCAGTTTATGATTCTTATAAGTCATCAAAAGATGTTACTAGGGAAAGAATATATTTAGAAACGTTAGAAAAGACATTAGGAAAAATTGACAAAGTTATAGTAGATAAGAATGCAGGAAGTGGAATTGTTCCATACCTTCCACTACCAGAACTTCAAAAAAAAATTAGGAAATCGGAAAGCAAGGAAGAGATAAATGAGTAAATCATCAGCTTTTATAGTAATTTTTTCTTTGTTAGTTTTTGTTGGATTAAATGCTCTTTTTACTATGAATGAGAGAGAACAAGGATTGGTGCTTCAGTTCGGTGAACCAAAAAGAGTTATAAAAACTACTGGTTTGCATTTTAAGATTCCATTGATTCAGAATGTCGTTAGATATGATAAAAGAATATTGGAATATGATTTGCCTGTGGAAGAGGTTATTGCTGTAGATAAAAAGAGGATGCTTGTAGATTCCTTCACAAGATTTAAAATTACGGACCCTCTTGAATTTTATAAAACTGTTGGTACCGAGGTTAGTGTTAGAAATAGAATAAATTCTAATGTAATTTCTTCTTTGAGAAGAGTTGTTGGTAGAGTTACACTTGATGAATTGCTGTCCGAGGAAAGAAGCAACATAATGGAAAATATTAAAGTTGAAGTAAATAATGAAGCTTCTAGGTTCGGAATCGAAGTAGTTGATGTTAGAATAAGAAGGGCGGATTTGCCTGAGGCAAATAGCCAAGCGATATACGAAAGAATGATTAGTGAGAGAGTTAGGGAAGCAAAGGAATTTAGAGCAAAAGGATCTGAAGTAGCTCAGAAAATTAGGGCAGAAGCTGATAAAGAAAAAACTGTAATTCTTGCCGAAGCCACAAAAAAGAGTGAAATATTGAGAGGACAAGGAGAATCAGAAGCTATTTCAATATATGCAAATGCTTTTGAAAGAGACCCAGATTTTTATTCTTTTTATAGATCAATGCAGGCGTATGGAAATGTCCTTGGTGAAGATGGAACAACAATGATACTATCTCCAGATAGCGAATTTCTTGAATTTTTCAACAACTCAAAAGGAAAAAATTAGGCTAGAATTATGATTAAAAAATATTCAAAATTAATATTCATAACTTTCATTTTTGCATTATGTGATTTTAGTTTTTTGAAAAGTCATCCACTTTCCGACGAATTGGCTGAACTTGTTGAAAAATTATCCCCAAGTGTTGTTAATGTTTTTACAGTTCAAAAACCAAAACCTCAGGCAAATAATCAAATGCCATTTGATAACATTCCCCCTCAGTTTAGGGATTTTTTTAAAAACTTTCCTCCTGGATTTCCATTTGGACCTCAGCAACAACAGCCAAATCAACCTGAAAAGGAAAGACCTCAAGCATTGGGTTCTGGTTTTGTGATTGATCCAAGTGGTTACATAGTAACCAATAATCATGTCATAGAGCAGTCTAAGGAGATTAAAGTAAAGTTTCAAGATGAAACAGAACTTGAAGCCAAATTAATAGGAACAGATAAGTTAACTGATTTAGCTCTTTTAAAAGTGGAACCAAAAAAACCTCTGGCATATGTTAATTTTGCTAATTCAGATAAAGCTAGAGTTGGGCATTCAGTAATTGCCATTGGAAATCCTTTTGGTTTAGGTGGAACTGTTACATCAGGCATAATATCGGCATTTAACAGAGACATAAATGCTGGACCATATGATAGCTTCATTCAGACTGATGCTTCGATTAACAGAGGAAATTCCGGAGGTCCTCTTTTTAATCTTGAAGGTGAGGTGCTGGGGATCAATACGGCTATCTTTTCGCCAACTGGTGGAAGTGTTGGTATTGGCTTCTCAATTCCATCAAACCTAGCTAAACCTATTATCGAACAGTTAAAGAAATTTGGTAAGACTCAGAGGGGTTGGCTTGGAGTTAGAATACAGGAAATTACCCCAGACATTGCCAAAAGTTTGGGTCTAAAAAATGAAGAAGGTGTGTTAATCTCTATGGTAAATCCTGGAGAACCAGCTGAAAAAGGAGGACTGAGAGCTGGTGATGTTATTTTAGAATTTAATGGAAAGCAGATAAAGGATGTCAAATCATTACAAAGAACTGTTGCTGATTCCATAGTAGAAAGTAAAGCTACAGTAAAAGTTTGGAGAGAGAAAAAAGTAAAAAAATTCACAGTAAAACTTGGTGAACTCGAAAAATTTAATGAAGTAACAAAAAATGATCCAAAAGATAGTGATGATGTTCAAACTAACGAGGTTGAACTTGATGATGTTGGTTTGAGATTTGCTGGTTTAAATAATGAAACTAGACAAAAATATGGAATAGCCAAAAAAGTAACTGGTGTTGTAATAACAGCTGTGAAAAGAGATTCTTTTGCTTCAAAAGCAGGTCTAAATGTGGGTGCTGTAATTTCACAAATTTCGCAAAAGAATGTTAAAAAACCAGATGAAGCAAAGAAAATACTTGAAGATTCGCTCAAAAAAGGTCAAGAATCAGTCTTATTGCAAGTTTTTGAAAATGACTTTTCAAGGTTTTTAATTTTAAAATTAAAGTGATAATTTGATACCAACTGCAATTTTTATCGGTGGTCCAACATCATCCTGTAAAACAAGATTAGCAAAGATAATTCAATCAGAAATTCCAAGCTATATTATTAATGCCGATAGTATGCAGGTTTACAATAAACTTGATATTCTTACGAACAAACCTAATAAAACTGAGATAGTTAAAAGTAATTGTAATCTTTTCGGTTTTGTCGAGTATCCTAAATTATGCAGTGTTGGCTTATGGAAAAATCAGGTTGATCAACTTTTTATGCGAAGTAAAAAAATTCCTATTGTAGTTGGCGGAACTGGTTTATATCTTGACTCATTGATTAACGAACTTTCACCAATTCCAAAAATTCCAGAAAGTGTAAAAATTGAACTTAATGAAATTCATTCTAAATTTGGTAATGATTATCTATACAAAAAATTAAAAAAAATAGATCCTAAGTATGCAAAAAAAATTTCTTCGAATGACACTCAAAGAATTTTAAGAGCCACAGCAGTTAGTTATTCAACTGGAAAACCAATTTCACAATGGCATATGTCAAAAAAAAATAAAAAAATTCAAAAGCTACTCTATGTCATTTTAAAGAATGAAAGAAATATTCTTTATGAAAATATTAATGAGAGATGTAAGAAAATGATAAGATCAGGTGTTTTGGAGGAGGTAAGAGGTTTTATAAAGATTAAATCAAAAATTAATCATCCACTTCACAAATCTATTGGCTTCAGACCTTTAGAGAAATATATAAAAGGTTTTATTTCACTTGAGGAGTCTATGAAAATTTTTATGCAAGAATCAAGAAGATATGCAAAAAGACAATTGACTTGGTTTAATAACAAGGCAAAAGGTGCAAAACATTTAGATTTTACTGATGCAAAGGACTATATATTAAATAATATTTAATTTTTTAAATGTTTATGGTTAGTTGAGTAATAAATTATTTTAGTTTACCTTAAGAATTATGAAAAAAATTAGTGGTGCAAGAATATTAATAGAAACTTTAATTCAAGAAAATGTTAAGGTAATTTTTGGCTATCCTGGGGGTGCAGTTTTGCCTATTTATGATGAATTATTTAAGCAAAAAAAAATTAGACACATTTTAGTTAGGCATGAGCAAGGTGCAGTCCATGCTGCAGAAGGTTATGCAAGATCAACAGGAAAGGTTGGTGTTGTTCTTGTGACATCAGGCCCTGGTGCAACAAATACAGTTACAGGTTTGGCTGATGCAATGATGGACTCGGTTCCTGTTGTATGTATTTCCGGACAAGTTCCAACTCATATGATTGGTAATGACGCCTTCCAAGAAGCGGACATTGTTGGCATCACAAGACCTTGTACAAAACATAATTACTTAGTTAAAGATGTCAAAAATCTAGCTGGGGCAATTCATTCAGCATTTTACATTGCTAAAAATGGAAGACCTGGTCCTGTTTTAGTTGATATCCCAAAAGATATTCAGACATTTGAAGCTATTTATGAAGGCAAAAAATTAACTAAGAAAATTTCTTATTATAAACCAAATTTGAAACCTGAATTAGATGATATTGACAAAATTGTCAATATGCTTACTCAATCAATCAAGCCAATATTTTATGTTGGGGGTGGAGTGGTGAATTCTGGATCTTATGCGTCTAATCATCTCTATGAAATAATAAAAAAAACTGGTTTTCCTTGCACACAAACACTTATGGGGCTTGGAGCTTTTCCTACATCTGATGATCAATTTATCGGAATGTTAGGTATGCATGGAACCTATGAAGCCAATATGTCGATGCATCAGTCAGATCTAATGATATGCGTTGGTGCAAGATTTGATGATAGAATAACAGGAAAGGTTTCTGGTTTTTCACCAAACTCAAAAAAAATACACTTAGATATTGATGCTTCTTCTTTCAATAAAAGTGTCAATGTAGATTTGACGGTTCAGGGTGATTTGTCTGTTATTTTGAAATTAATCAATAACAGGATAAAGGAAAAAAAAATCACTTTTAGAAAAAGTAAAATTGACAAATGGTGGAATCAAATCAACAAATGGAGAAGAAAAGATTGTTTAAAATATAAAAATTCAGATGAAATTATAAAGCCACAATTTGCAATTCAGAGATTAGACCAACTTACTAAAAGATATGAGCCGTTTTTTACTACTGAGGTTGGTCAACACCAGATGTGGGCGGCCCAATTTTTGACATTTAATAAGCCTAAACACTGGATGACATCTGGAGGATTGGGAACTATGGGATATGGATTGCCTGCAGCAATGGGAGTTCAAATTGCTCATCCTAAAGGACTAGTTATCGATGTAGCAGGTGAAGCATCCATTCTTATGAATATCCAAGAAATGTCAACTATAAAACAATATAGATTGCCTGTAAAAGTATTTATATTGAATAACCATTATATGGGGATGGTTAGACAGTGGCAGGAGTTACTGCATGGCAATAGGTTATCAGAGTCTTATATGGATTCATTACCTGATTTTGTTAAATTAGCTGAATCCTTTGGAGCCGTTGGCCTGCAAATAAAAAAACCAGGAGATTTAGATGATCTTATAAGAGAAATGATAAAAATAAAGGGCCCTGTAATTTGTGATGTTATAGTTGACCCTACCGAGAACTGCTTTCCAATGATTCCCTCTGGTTCAACGCACAATCAAATGCTTTTGGGTCCAGATGATAAAGTAGAGGGGGAGATTTCAGAAGAGGGTATGGTTTTGGTGTAATTAATAATGAATGAAAAAAACACTAAACATATATTGTCAATCATGGTTGATAATGAACCTGGTGTGTTAGCAAGAGTTGTGGGATTGTTTTCTGGTAGAGGTTACAATATTGAAAGTTTATCTGTTTCTGAAGTAGATTCTCACAAATTTTTGTCAAGAATAACAATAGTAACATCGGGAACTAAACTTATAATTGATCAGATTAAAGCTCAATTGAAAAAACTTATACCAGTGCATAACTTAGAAGAGATTAGTGAACTCAAAAAATTTATTGGCAAAGAGTTGATTTTAATTAAATTGAATGTAAGTAAAAAATCGAATATAGATATAAAACGAAAATTAGAAAAATTTGGTGGAGAAGTTTTATTTGATGAAGGAGTGGAGTTGATTATTCAATTCGCGGGAACACCTGATGAAATTACTAAACTTTTAAATTTACTCAAATCTTATAAGATTATTGAGCAAACAAGATCTGGTTTAGTTTCAATGGCATTAGGGTTAGACTATATAAGAAAATAAGAAAGGGAAATATATGAAGGTTTTTTATGATACTGATGCAGACTTAAATTTAGTTAAAAACAAAAAAATTTGTATAATTGGTTATGGAAGTCAAGGGCATGCTCATGCCCTAAATTTAAAAGACAGTGGGGTCAAAGATATAGTCATTGGTCTTAGGAAAAAATCAAGTTCAAAGAAAAAGGCAGAAACAGATGGATTTAAGGTTCAGGAGGTTGAACTGGCAGTCAGAGATTCTGATATTTGTATGATACTTGTTCCAGATGAACTTCAAGCAGATTTATACACTGATTTTTTAGAAGAAAATCTAAAAAGTGGTGCTTGTTTGTTATTTGCACATGGTTTGGCTATTCATTTTCAACTAATCAAACCTAGAAAAGACTTAGATGTTTTTATGATTGCTCCAAAAGGTCCTGGCCATACAGTTAGGGGACAATATTTAGCTGGTGCTGGAGTACCTTGCCTTTTAGCTATTCATCAAGATTCTTCAGGAAATGCCTTAGATGTTGGTCTTTCATATGCATCTGCTATTGGTGGAGGAAGATCGGGAATAATTCAAACAACTTTCAAAGAAGAATGCGAAACAGATCTTTTCGGTGAGCAAGCCGTCTTATGTGGTGGACTTACTGCACTTATACAAACAGGATTTGAAACATTAGTGGAGGCAGGATATTCTCCAGAAATGGCTTATTTTGAATGTTTACATGAAGTTAAATTAATCGTTGATCTCATTTATGAGGGAGGGATTGCAAATATGAGATATTCTATATCTAATACTGCAGAATACGGTGATTTAACAAGAGGTCCAAGAATAATAAATAGTAAAGTCAAAAATGAGATGAAAAAAATATTGAATGAGATTCAAACAGGAAAGTTTGTAAGAGATTGGATTTTAGAATGTAAATCTGGACAATTAAACTTTAAAGCAGAAAAAAGAATTCAAAATGAAAAGCAAATTGAAGCTGTTGGTGAAAAATTAAGATCGATGATGCCTTGGATTTCATCAAATAAACTGGTAAATAAAAAGAAGAATTAATATTATTAAATTATGAAAAAAATTTTAATTTTTGATACTACATTAAGAGATGGTGAACAATCTGCTGGAGCTTCTATGTCTGTTGAAGATAAAGTGCTCATAGCAAGAAATCTTAATGAGATGAAAGTTGACATAATTGAAGCAGGTTTCCCATTTGCGTCTAAAGGTGATTTTGAATCAGTGAGAAAGGTGTCTCAAATTTCAAAATACTCAACAGTATGTGGTTTGGCCAGAGCAAATTTTAGTGATATTGATTGTGCTGGTGAAGCATTAAAAAAAGCATCAAAAAAAAGAATCCACACTTTCATTTCAACTAGTGACCTCCATATGAAATACAAGTTGAGAATGAATAGAGATGAAGTTATCGACGCAATAAAAAAAAGTATAAAAAGAGCAAGTAAGTATACTAATGATATTGAGTGGTCCCCAGAGGATGCATCTCGAACAGATCACGAATTTCTTTATAAAACCATTGATATTGCCATTCGATCAGGAGCCACAACAATAAATATACCTGATACGGTAGGATACTCTATTCCCAGCGAATTTGGAAAACTTATAAAAAATATTAGATCCAATGTTAGTAATATTGATAAAGCAATAATTTCTGTTCACTGTCATAATGATCTAGGTTTGGCAGTCTCAAACTCCTTAAATGCCGTCATTGAGGGTGCTAGACAGGTAGAGTGTACAATAAATGGTATTGGTGAAAGAGCAGGTAATGCTGCTCTTGAGGAAATTGTAATGTGTTTGAAAACCAGAAAAGATCTTTTACCCTTTCATTCAGATGTTGATACAAGGAAGATTACAAACATTTCTCATTTAGTTTCAACTATAACGGGTTTCAGTGTTCAACCAAATAAAGCTATCGTTGGAAAAAACGCTTTTGCACATGAATCTGGAATTCATCAAGATGGGATGCTAAAAAATAGCAATACATATGAAATTATGACTCCTGAGTCTGTTGGTTTGTCTTCTTCAGAACTGGTTTTAGGAAAGCATTCAGGTAGGCATGCTTTCAAGGTTAAACTTAAAGATCTTGGTTTTTCTTTTTCTGATGAAAAAATAAAAAAATTATTTGAAAAATTCAAAGCACTTGCAGATAAAAAGAAACAAATATTTGATGAAGATTTACTTGCAATCGCTGATGAAGAACAAATTCTTTCAAAAAGAGATATTATTGAATTAACTGATATTTCAATAAAATGTGGTTTGAATAAAAAAGCTAATGCTAACATAGAAATGAGGTTAGATAAAAAGAAATTGAAAACAAAATCTGATGGAACAGGTCCAATTGATGCTGTGTTTAAAGCAATAAAAAAATCAACAAAAAGTTCAGCAAATTTGGTTGTTTATCAGGTTAAGGCCATTACTAAAGGAACTGATGCTCAAGCAGAAGTTAGTGTTAGGTTAGAAGAAAAAGGTATTAGTGTTTTGGGAACTGGAAATGATATTGACACAATTGTTGCATCTGGAAAAGCTTATATTAATGCATTGAATAAGTTGATGAACAAAAAACAAAAAGCAATGGAATCAAAGGAAAGTTTGAATGCCTCTTCAGAGGATATTGATAAACATGTAATATAAATTATTTGATTTTTTTTTAAAATGTAATAGCTTAACAAAGTAATTTTATGCGAAACTTTTTTTCATTTTTCTCTCAAGATATTGCAATTGATTTAGGAACGGCAAATACCTTAATTTATGTAAAAGGTAAAGGTATAGTTCTAAACGAACCATCAGTGGTGGCACTTTCTAATGAGAAGAAAGATTCTAAACCAAAAGTTTTGGCAGTAGGACACGAAGCAAAAACAATGTTGGGTAGAACTCCAGGAAATATTGCTGCAATTAGACCAATGAGAGATGGAGTGATAGCAGATTTTGATGTTGCTGAGGAGATGATTAAACATTTCATAAGGAAAGCTCATAATCATAATAGTTTTTTTAGCCCAGTTATAGTTGTATGCGTACCTTCTGGAGCAACCTCAGTTGAAAGAAGGGCCATTGAAGGTTCGGCTGCAGCTGCGGGAGCAAGAAAGGTTTTCTTGGTTGATGAACCAATGGCTGCGGCGCTTGGTGCAGGTTTGCCCGTTACTGAACCTTCAGGTTCAATGGTTGTTGATATAGGTGGGGGAACAACCGAGGTCGCATTGTTAGCTTTGGGTGGAATTGTTCATGCCCATTCTGTAAGAGTTGGTGGTGATGCAATGGATATTGCAATTATTAATTATATAAGAAGATCACACAATCTACTTGTTGGTGAAAGTAGTGCAGAAAGAATTAAAAAAGCCATTGGTGTTGCTGCTGCTCCATCATCAGGTGATGGTAAGGTGTTGCACATAAAAGGAAGAGATCTACTTAAAGGTGTCCCAAAAGAAGTTGTAATTAATCAAAGACAAATTGCTGACGCACTTCAAGAACCAGTTCAAGCAATCATCGAGGCTGTAAAAAACACATTAGAAAACTCAGATCCAGAACTTGCAGCTGATATAGTTGATAAAGGAATTGTTCTAACTGGTGGCGGGTCATTACTTGGTGAACTTGATCAAGTTATTAGAGATTCAACTGGTTTGCCAGTCACGATTGCAGATGATCCTTTAAGTTGTGTCGTTCAGGGAACAGGAAAATGTGCGGAAAATTTGAAATCTCTTAGATCAGTTTTAAGTAGTAGCTTCTAAATTATGGCTTATAAAACATCCTTTTCTAGAGGATTTAAATCAAGTTTGCTTAATCCTTATGCAGTTGAAATGTTTGTTTCAATTCTACTATCAATATTTTTCTTGATCGGTTCCTATTCAAAAAATAATATTTTTATAAATATAAAATATTATATAATTTCTTTTAGTAAGCCTGGTTTAATTTTGGTTAGTAAACCTTTCGAAATAGTTAGTAATACTTTTCATTATTTTGAAAATCTTCAAGAAACTAAAGAATTAAATAATTTATTAAAAGAAGAAAACAAAATGTTGAAAAAAGAAATCAACGAAAAAAACTTTTATTTATTAGAAAACTATAGGTTAAAAAAATTACTTCAAATTGATGAGAAAGGTTATTCTCAAAAAATTACTGGAAGAGTCCTTATAGATCCATATAAAAATAATGAATTTATTTTTTTCATAGACTTAGGAAAACTTCATGGTCTCAAGTTGAATGATATTGTTTTCAATGAAAATGGTATGATAGGAAGAGTGTCAGAATTAGGTGAGTTGTCTTCAAAAATTATGACGATCTATGATCTAGATTCAACAATTCCTGTATTTTCAATTGAGTCTAAAAAATCTTTTTTTGTTAAAGGCCAGGAAGAAAAATTGTCATTAAAACATATAGAGGATTCCTTTGATTTAAATCACAATGAGATAATAGTAACAACGAATGCAGCAGGGTATTTTAAAGAGGGTATAAGAGTTGGAAGAGTTAAGAAAACTTTGAATGAGGTTTATGTTGAACCATTTGCAAAAGTTTCTGATTCAATTTATGTTAATGTTTTGGTTTATGATTTTGAAAGGCAACTTGACTGGTAAAAATAAAATATGATTAACAGTTTTTTTCTCAAGCTCTTTCCATTTATTTTTATCTTCTTTTTTATTTATTTTGAGTTTTCTCCAGTTTATTTTTTTGAAAAAAAGTTAATTAAACCCTTTTTGGCATTTTCTGTTGTGTATTGTTGGATCTGTAATGATATTCAAAAGTTCAGACCATTATGGCTTTTAATTTTTGGATTATTCTATGATTTTTTACAAGATGGGATGGTTGGTATTACTTCATTATTTTTCTTGTTTATTTATAATCTTCAAAGGAAACAATCAGGTAATCTATTGTCTTATGATTTTAAAGAAACTTGGATTAGATTTGCTCTGCTATTATTTTTTTATGTTATTTGTTGTTATTTAATAAACTCTTTGATTGAGAATTATGACTATGATTTAAAAAAAAATTCAATAAGTTTTGTTTTAACAGTCCTACTTTTCCCATTATTTTTCATTTTTGTTGAAAAAATAACATATAAATTTAGGAGTTATGATGAGTAGTGAATTCAATAAATATCAGCAGTTAAAAAGAAGATCATTAATCCTTGCAGCAATTAAATCAATGTTCACATTAATGGTTTGTGGAAAATTATATTATTTGCAGATTTTGAATAAGTCTAAATACGGGAAACTTTCTGACCTAAATAGAACTAAAGTTAAAATTTTATATCCTGAGCGGGGAACAATCTATGATTTTTACAAAAAACCAATTGCCTCAAATAGGCTTGACTTTCAGTTGAATATTTTTAGAGAAAAAGAAAATTTAATAAAAAAATATATATCAACCCTTACAAATATAATTTCTTTTTCTAATAGTGATCTTGAGAACTTAGAAAAAAATATTATGAAAAAGAATTTATCAGATTTTATTGTAATAAAAAAAAATTTAACTTGGAAAGAGTTAGAAGTTTTTGAATTAATATCAAATAAGTTTCCTTTTTTATTTATTACTAAAGAAAAAGTGAGAAATTATGAGAATAATCTTATTTTTTCTCATGTTCTAGGTTATGTGGGATATAAGCAAGATGTTGAGGACCAAAAATTAAATAATCTAAAATTTGGAATTGCTGGTATAGAAAAAATTTTTGATTCCGAATTATTAGGTTCAGATGGCTGGATTAAACTTGAAACAGATTCTAAGGGAAAAATAAAAAAGGAAATTAAAAAAAAACTTGCAATTCCTGGAAAAAATATCGATACCAACCTTATTACAGATGTTCAAGAGAGAGCATTTTCTTTATTAAATGGTATTAGTGGAGCCGCAGTTATGATGGATTGCCAAACCGGAGGGATAAATTGTATGGTATCAACCCCATCTTTCGATAATAATGATTTTAGTAATGGTGTTACAAGCCAAAAATGGAAGCAGTTAGTTGAAGACGGAACAAACCCATTATTAAACAGGTGTATAGCTGGCCTCTATTCACCCGGATCTACATATAAAATTTTAACTGCATTATATGTATTAGAGTCTTTGGGCTTTAATTCTGATAAAGTTTTCCATTGTTCTGGTTTTGTTGAATTTGGTAATAGAAAGTTTCATTGTTGGAAAAAAAATGGACACGGAAAAGTTAATTTATTTGATGCCATAAAAAAATCCTGTGATTGTTATTTTTATAACCTAGCCAAAGAAATTGATGTAGACTCACTATCCAGTTTTTCTAAGCTATTTTCTATGGGTCAATATACTGGAATTGATATTCCAAATGAACATATTGGAATTATGCCAGACAAAAAATGGAAAGTTTTAAATAGAGGTGAAAAGTGGCAACGAGGTGAAACTCTAATTACAGTGATTGGTCAAGGTTTTACCTTGTCTACTCCACTTCAAATAACACTTATGACAGGACGAGTTGCATCAGGAAAAATGATTAAACCTAGTATAATGAAAAGAAAAAATATGTATTTTGAAGATTTGCCAATCTCAAAAGGTAACTTGGATTTCATAAGAAAATCAATGTTTGCTGTTGTTAATGATTCTGATGGTACAGCTTTCGGTTCAAGATTAAACAATAAACTAAAGATGGCAGGAAAGACTGGAACATCTCAAGTTAGAAGGATAAGCAAAAAAGAAAGAGAGAGCGGGGTGTTAAAGAATGAAGAATTAGAATATAAACTCAGAGATCATTCTATTTTTACTTGTTATGCACCTTATGACAAACCAAAATTTGCTCTTACTGTGATTGCTGAGCATATGGGAAGCGGCTCTAAAGTTGCAGCTCCAATTGCAAGAGATATAATGGAACTTTCCTTGAAGAAATTTATTTAAAGAATTATGAACGAAGTTTTTGTGAGATTTAAAAGTCTTAATTGGTTTTTTGTAGCATTGGTCTTCTTCTTATCATTTGTGGGGTTTGTAATGATTTACAGCGCTACCTCTGGAATGGAATATGATATTCTTTTTTCTCATATATTAAAGATTTTCTTTGGTTTTTTATTAATGCTTTTGGTTGGTATCATAGATATTGATTTTTGGAAGAAAAATGCATTTTATTTTTATATACTTTGTTTGATTTTATTGTTTTGGGCCTCTTTATATGGATATATCGGGAAAGGTTCAAGAAGGTGGATTAACTTTTATGGTTTTTTTTTTCAACCTTCGGAATTAATGAAAATTTGTATTATTCTTGCTTTAGCTAAGTTTTTCGACGAAAAAAAAATAAAGGATACAAAAGATTATTTTTTTTTAATACTCCCAATTACGATGGTAGTGATTCCATTTTTTTTGATTTTATCTCAACCTGATCTTGGCACTGCCTCTATATTTTTATTTGTTTGTTTTATAGTTTTCTTTTTAGCGGGATTAAGTTGGAAGTTTTTTATGTCTCTAGGTTTGATTTTTCTAATTGTTGCCCCATATTTATGGAATTCATTAAAAAATTACCAAAAACAAAGAATTTTGACTCTTTTTAACCCAGAAAATGACCCTTTGGGTTCTGGTTATCACATTATACAATCTCAAATAGCAATTGGTTCAGGCGGTACATTTGGAAAAGGTTGGATGAAAGGAACGCAGTCACACCTGGACTTTTTACCGGAAAAACATACTGATTTCATTTTTTCTATGTTGGGCGAAGAATTTGGTTTTTTGGGAACAATCTCAGTCATAGGTTTGATTATTCTAATTACATATCTTACTTATCAGATTTCTAATTATTTTACGCAAGATAATTTTTCACGAATAGTAGGTTTTGGTATAATTTCAAATTTCTTTTTTGCATCATTAATTAATATGTCAATGGTAATCGGTATACTCCCTGTTGTTGGATTACCTTTACCTCTCGTTTCTTATGGTGGATCCTCAATGCTATCATACTTTATTGGATTTGGTTTAATACTGACACTACATAGATATTCTAAATTAAGGTTATAAATTTTTGTTTATTCCTTTTTCAGATAGGAAAATTGCAATTTTTTTTGTTTCCTTAAAATTATTAAAAATAATTAATAAAACTACTAAAGTAGGAACACTTAAAAACATTCCAGACACCCCCCAAAGTTTTCCCATAAGAGAGAGGAATAACATTAAAATCACTGGACTAAGATTTAGAGACTTGCTCATCAATTTAGGTTCTATGAAATTTCCAAGAAAAATTTGAGTGACGAGAAGAGAAAAGAAAGTTAAAGAACAGTTTATAGGATCTAAAAATTGAACATAGGAAAAGATTGTTGGAAGTAAAACTGACAATAAAGAACCTATATAAGGAATAAAATTTAAAAAAAATGAAAAAATGCCAAAAACAGTTGATAAATCATTTTTAAGAATAAAAAGTATTAAAAAAGTTAAGATTCCAGTAAAAAAACTAGTAAATATTTTAATTCTGAAATAATTATAAATGTCATCATTTATTTGCTCAAAAACTTTTAATTTTTTTTTGTTGTTTGCAATTTCTTTCAATTTTTTTTCAAAAAACTTTTCTTCGAAAACAAAAAAAATGAGGTAAATTAAAACTAATGAAAAATTTCCAGCAAAATTAGTTAAAAAATTTAAAAACTCTGTAAATATTTCTAGAAAATCAATCTTTCTAATAATTTCATCTGTAGAAATTATTTTACTTAATGTTTTGTCTGATAAGAGATTAAGAATATTTTCTAGATTTTGTTGATACAAACTCACATTGGAAATAACTTTATTTAAATTAATCTTAAAGATCTTAAATGAAAAATAGCAGACAAATATTGCAAAAAGAAAAATCAAAATAATAGAAAAAATCTTGTTTAGATTAATTTGAAAATTCAACCCAATTTTTATTAGATCTTTAGATAATGATTTAATTATAATATAGATAAATAAAGCTAAGAAAAGCGGTAAGAGAAGGAATTTCCCAAAATATAGAAGAAAAAAAGAAAAAAAAATAATAAGAATGGTTAGTATGATGTTCATATTAAGTTGTTATTTTTTCTGAAAACTTTCAAGTAATTGGACCATCTTCGTTGTTCCAAACAAATCGGTATCTGTTTTTTCTATTCTAACCATTTTTACTAAACCAATTTTTTTTGAATACCATTCTTCAGAGACAATTTTTATATCTATTGAACCAATTTCATTATCAATAAATTTTGTATTTCCTTCACCTCTAATTAAAATACATTCATTAAATTTTCCATTAGGAGTATTAATTGATTCATTTAATGATACTACTTTGTAATTAAGTTTAAATTCAGTTGTGGCTCTATAATCATAATAGGGATATCTTCTAAGTATTAAATATGTTTTGCTTTCAACATCCCATTCTTTGTTTTCTTTAAGAGGATGAGGTAAAACAATTCTTTTATTTTTCTCAAATTTTATTTGTGGATCTTTTAAAAATTTCATACCATATCTATTAATTCCTTTTTTGGAAATCTCATAAAAAAAAGTTGTGCCATCTTCTCTTATGACTGGAAACAAATTCTTGGATTCGCCAGAAATTTTTATTTTTTTTTTACCCAGAGATAGATTTGTTTTCTTATACAAAACCTTTTTTTCAACCTCAGGGATTATTTCAACACTATACGACCACGATTTAATTTTATCTAATGGGTAGTATGTAGAAGATTCATCCGTACATGATAATAATACAAAAAATAGGAAAAATAATCTCATTACTTTTCAGGTAATAACTGATTAGGCATATCGAAGAAATTTAAAGTAGAACTTATACTTGATACCTTCTCTTTCTTAATAATAGATGAGATTATTCCAGTTTTTTCCTCTGCAGAATTTTCACCCATCTGAGGGATACCATTTTTAAGATTGACAATCGCTTTTGAAATGCTTTCATGAATTTCTTTATTGTAGGGAATTGAATGAGAACGAGGTGTACTTAACCCAGCAAGGTTGTTCATATCAGTTACCCAAAGAAAAATTGCTCCTTCAGAGTTTATGAGAGCGTTAGGTTCGTATATTTGTGCTGCAACTAATCTGAACCTTTCCGGTAGAGGGCTGTTTGATGGCCAGCCAACAAGATTAGAAAAAGATTTATAGGTGAGAAGAAAGAAGAAAGTTACTATTGTTATCATTGTGGCTTTAAGGAACCAATTAAAATTAGTCCTTAAATTAAATAGAACTAAAAGAAAACCTATAAGAACATAACAAATTATAATAATAAAGATTTCAGCATTCATATTTTTCTCCTAATTTTCTGGTACTAATTTTTTAAATAAGTTACCAGTGACATTTACTATGCCATCTTGTGTAATATTAAATCTTGTAGCAGTTTTTTCTACACCTTTTTTTTCTAGATTAACTGTTCCATAATATATCACTTCTAGTTGGGGATTAACTTTCTCAACTTTTACATTAACATCAACTGGAAGATTTGTCGTTGTTGCATAATAATGAATATTTACAATATATTCACCAGGTACTACAGCTCTAATAGTTACAACTTCCTGGTTTAAAGGGTTCTGAATTTTTTCACCATTTACTAAAATAGTATCATTCAATAATCCTCTATCATCTCTATCTAAATGAACAAAACCAGCTTCTTTCCCTCTGAACCAAACCAAGTCTCCAGTAGGGCTTTGAACATATGTATCAATGTCATCGGGATTATTATCTTTCCAACTAACTGTTATTATATATTCTGCTTTAGGGTTTATGACTCCTGATTTCGGTATAGGATTCATAAATATAATTGCTAAAAACATTAATAATGTGAATGATAATAAAATATTAAAAAGCAAATCAGTAAATGGGTCTGTTCGTAATCTTCTTCCTGAGTAAGACATATCACATACTATTATCAATGCTAACTTCAGAAATTTGATTTAGAACTGAAAAAAGTTCCTCACAACCGCTCTCTAAGTTATAATATTGTGCTGCAATTAGTACTCCTGTGACTAATGCTGAAAGTGTGGTATATAAAGCAACACCCATTCCACTTCCCATAGTTGTTAAAACACCTTGAAGTAAAGTTACATCAAAGGTAGTAATATCCGAGAGTGAGCTTAACATTATGATAAATCCAATAACTGTACCTATCAGTCCAAGTTTGAGCATAATGTCTGAACAAAACCATCCAAATTCATAATATCCAACGGTCTTTTTTATATATGTTTCTAGAATTTGTACATGAGAGGAAGCACCATTTTTTTTTAAACCAATCAAATCTTTAAAATAATCACATACAATTCCAGATGAAATTTCACCTTTGGATGTAAGAATGAGATTATCTTCAATAATTCTTAGTTTTACATTTTCTTTCAAGAGACTTTTTTTAATAATATGTGCCTTGTTAAGTTCGTCAGAAATTATGAATGTATAAAATGCACAATGTGCGGTAATCATCAAAAATGAAATAATAATCAAACTTGTGATATAACTCTTATCTGAGGATAAAATTTTATAAACGAGTCCTTGATCATAAACAAAGAAAATGAAAAAGAAGATCATACTAAATTGAAGTAACCATTTTAGAAATAGTTTATGTACTTTTGTCATGATTCAATAACGAATTAGTGTTTCTATTGGAGCATCAATTTTCTTATTACCATTTAAAAAAGTTAGCTCGATTAATGCTAGAAAACAACTAACAGTTCCTCCCGATTTTTTTATTAATTCAACAGCAGCAGCAGCAGTTCCTCCTGTTGCAAGGAGATCATCAATTAAAATAAATTTTTTTTCATTTGCTTCTACATTAATCTCAAGAGTATCGGTGCCATATTCTAGGCTATAACTATGACTGATTATTTTTCCCGGCAATTTACCTTTTTTTCTTATCATAACCATACCCAAGCCAAGTTTTTGAGCAATTGCCGAGCCAAAAATAAAACCCCTAGCATCAATAGCCGCAATACTGTTGAAATCATACTTTTTAATTGCTTCAATAAGTAATCTAGTACATTCTAAAAAGGCTTCACCGTGTATAATTAGTGATGAAATGTCATAGAAAAGTATTCCAGGTTTTGGATAGTCTGGAATTTTATTGATTTTACCTTCAATATCTTTGATATTCATCGAACTTCCATATTATTTTAATAAATTTTAAAAATATATTTTTAAACCAGGAGTTTTTTTTAGCTTTTGAAAAATCAAAATCATGAGGTTTTTTTTTCTTTATATTTACAAGTATACAAGAATATATATATATATGTGAAAAACAACCAGAAAATCAATGAATTCTTTGGAAATTGAACATAAGATAATAAAAAAAGCATTTCAGAAAATTGAATTGATTGGTTGGGAAAATTTTAATCTACAAAAATTTTCAAAAGATGAAAAAATATCATTAGAAAAAATAAATTTTTTTTTCCCAAGTAAATCACATTTATTAAAAAAATTTTCAAAAATGATTGATTATAATGTTGAATCAAAAATTTCATCAGATGATATGGATTTTTCTTCAATCAAAGACAATTTGTTTGAGTTAATAATGTTAAGATTTGAACAAATGGAAGATTATAAAAAATCTTTGAAAATAATAATTAAAACCGCTAGTAGCAAACCTATTTTGTTAAGTCAAATTTCAAAAAATATTATTAATACCCTTGATTTCTATTTGGAAATTTCTAATGGTTACGATAAATCAACATTAGATTTTTTTAAAAAGAATATTTTATTTTTAATTTATTCTTATTGTTTTAATGTTTGGTTAAAGGACTCTAGTTCAGATCTTTCAAAAACAATGGCAGAGCTAGATAGATTATTATCTACCGCAGAAAAATTTTCAAAAAAGTTTAAAGAATTTTTTCCAATTTAGATTTTTTCAAAGCACTTTCTTGCCTTTTTAATAGTGATTTTTCATCAAAATTTTCTATCAATTCATTGAAAACTTTGTACCAATTTAACTCTGCGTCTAAATGAAGAAAAACAGAACCCAAGCCGATGGCAGCTCTATCCATAAAAACAAATTCTTTAGGGGGTTTTACCCCTCCAATTTTTTTTAATTCTTTGTGAACCTTTGCTGCTGCCTCCGCACCATATGCAGTGGAATTAGTCTCCTGCATTTTTCTTACTTTATCCTCGAGCAAAGGTGAGTATAAGAATTTAGCCCAGATATTTAGAATATTGATTAATTCTTTGTTTATGTTTTCAAATCCCCAACTTCTATAAGCATTTACAGCAAGTTCTTCATTATCATTCATAATTGCAAAATATAAGTTTATAACTCCTCTTACAAAAGAAGGTTTGAAAATTCTTATACATCCAAAATCTAGAAGATTTATTTTAAGATCATCATTAGCAGAATAATTTCCTAAATGCGGATCACCATGAATAATTCCAAATTTGTAAAATGGATAATACCAAGCATAAAACATATTTTTAGCTAGTTTTTTTCGATCTTGACTAGGGTTATTCTTAAAATTAAGAAGCTTCTTTCCCTCTAAATAACTCATACACAAAAGTCTATTGGTTGAGATTTCATTATAAACATTTGGTATATTAATCTTATCTAACTTCGAAAAAATAGTTCTGAAAAGATTAATATTCATTTTTTCTCTTTTGTAATCCAACTCTTCACGAACTCTTAATGAAATTTCTTTGTGAATTTCCGAAGTATCAATAGTGGAATCTATTTTTTTGTATATTGAGAAGAGAAGCTTTAACTGATAAATGTCGGCCTCTACGATAGATAGCATATCTGGATATTGAAGTTTGCAAACAACATCAGTTGAATTGAACTTTGCTCTATGAACTTGTCCCAAAGATGCTGCTGCAAAAGGTTCTTTTTCAAAAAAATTAAATTTTTTTTCCCAATCGTTTCCAAGCTCACTTCTCATTCTTCTTTTTACAAAATTCCATCCCATTGGGGGAGCACTTGACTGAAGTTTTGTAAGTTCAGATACATATTCTTGCGGAAGCAAATCAGGAACTGTGGATAATAATTGAGCGATCTTCATAATTGGACCTTTTAAATTTCCAAGAACTTTAGTTAGATCTTCAGCATTTTTTTTGTGTTCTTTATTAAAGATTTTTGTTCCAATGAAATTAAAAGCAATTGTGCCTGCTGAGGTTCCAAGATCAGCATACCTTTTAACTCTTTTTGAAAATTTATTTAATTCATCCACAAGAATAAATTAATAACATTTTTTTATTTTTAAATAAAAATTAATAAAATAATGGAAAAGAAAGAAATTAGTAAATAATTTTTTGTTAAAAATTCAATGAATTTTATTTTTAAATAATCATCAGTGTTTACAATTTTTGGTTTCATAACATACGATTTGTTGCAAAAAACATTCCATCCTAACTAACTCTAGACATTAAAAAATCAGTAAGGTTTAAAATCTTATTTTTTTCAAAAGAATTTGGAAAAGTACCTAAACTGTCTTTTGCCATTATAGAAAAATGTTTGGCTTTATTCATACAATCTTCTTTAATATTATATTTTTTCATTAGTTCTTGAGTCCACAAAAAGTCACTAACTATTATTTTTTCTTTTTTTAAAATATATTGTAAAAATTTTTTTTCTCTTGGATCACTTCTTTTATAAGAAAGTATTAATGGTAGAGACATTTTTCCTTCCTTAAAATCATTGCCAACTTCTTTTCCTGATTGTTTTTCATTCGAAAAATAATCAAGCGTGTCATCCACGATTTGAAAGGCTATTCCTAAAAATTTCCCGAATTCTCTTAAAGATTTTTTCTTAATATCAGTAATTTCACTAATTTCTGAGCTTATTTGACAGGCTGCTGAAAATAATTCTGCCGTTTTAAAATCAATTATACTCATATAATCAGATTCACTTGTTTCAAAATTTTTCACTGACATCAGTTGTTTGACCTCACCAAAAGAAATTTTTTCGGATGCTTTGGATATTATTTCTATGCATTTTAAAGATCCATCTTTTGTTAAAATTCTAAATGCTTTGCTCAATAAAAAATCTCCAACAAGAATACTGGATTTATTACCCCATATGTAATTTGCCGTATCTTTTCCTCTTCTTTTTTTACTATTATCAACTACATCATCATGAAGAAGTGTTGCGGTGTGAATGAATTCGATAACTGAAGCCAAATTTATATGCCTTGAGCCAGAATAACCACACAATTTTGCACAAGCTAATGTCAATAGAGGTCTAATTCTTTTTCCTCGTGAATTAATTATATGACTCGACAAGTCTGATATTAGTTTTGAATTGTTTGTTAAATTTTCAAAAATTATCTTGTTAACTAAATTTAAATCATCCTGTAACCAATCAACGAAATCATAGTATTGATTGTTATTAAAATTTGAATTTAAACTTACTATTTTCATTATTTAAATTAATTAATAATATATTTTATATTCATTTGTAATGTTATAATTAATATAATGTTTTTTTAATACAAATTATTATTTTGCAAATAAAATTTTATTTATGCTTTCATTTCAACAAATAATAATTAGATTACAAAATTTTTGGATAAAAAAAGGCTGTGTTTTAATTCAACCACTAGACATGGAGGTTGGCGCAGCCACATTTCATCCTCAAACAGCTTTAAGAGTCCTTGGAAAGGATCCTTGGCGTACTGTTTTTGTTCAACCTTGCAGGAGACCGACTGACGGCCGTTTTGGAAAGAATCCAAATAGATTGCAACATTATTATCAGATGCAGGTTTTAATTAAACCTAGCCCAAAAGAATCTCAAGAGTTGTATATTGAAAGTCTGAAAGATGTTGGAATAGATTGGGATTTTAATGATATAAAATTTATTGAGGATGACTGGGAAAGTCCTACACTGGGAGCAGCTGGCCTTGGATGGGAAGTTCAATGTAATGGAATGGAAATTAGCCAATTTACATATTTCCAACAAATGGGATCAATTGATTGTAATCCAGTTAGCTTAGAATTAACTTATGGGCTTGAGAGATTGGCAATGTTTATACAGAATGTGGAAAATATTTTTGACATTATTTGGGATGATTCTGGCACAACCTATGGGAATATTTTTAAAAAAAATGAAGAACAATTATCGCACTATAATTTTCTTTATGCTCCCGAAAAATATTTATTTGATTCTTTTTCAAATTTTGAGAAAAGTTCAGTGGAATTAATTAATAACAATCTTCCTCTTCCGGCTTATGAGCTATGTATTAAAGCAAGCCACTCTTTTAATCTTCTTGATTCACGTGGACTAATTTCTGTATCAGAAAGACAAGCATATATATTGAGAATTAGATCTTTAGTTCAGAAATGTTGTCAATTAATTAGTAAAGATTATGAATGATTTTGTGTTAGAAATTTATGGGGAGGAAATTCCTAGTTCGAGTCAGGAGTTAATCAAGGACCAGTTAAGGCTAATTTTTGAGCAATTTTTTTTAAATGAAAAAATTAGTTTTTCCCAACTGGAAATATTTTCTACTTCAAGAAGAGTTTCAGTTTTAGCTGAAAAATTGTTAAAAAAAATGGATTCAAAGAAAATAGAAATTCGGGGTCCAAGAACCTCGGCAAATAAAATTGCTCTGGAAGGTTTTCTTCGATCTAATAATATTAAAGACATTAAAGATCTAAAAAA
>MDTE01018907.1_pt1 | contig 25401 bp, 21 predicted proteins | sample 811231 | NCBI WGS metagenome assembly MDTE01 (sample SAMN05326651, study PRJNA326480) | marine metagenome | isolation source: seawater | place: Indian Ocean: Red Sea | collected 2010
TTCCTGGCGCTGATGGTTGCCATGGCTTCCTGCAGCACGCAGGAAGTCACCCCACCAGCTGATTCCCCTATTCACGTGCTGAAGAGTCCGAACGATGCGCGCGAGTATCGCTACCTGGAATTACCCAATCGTCTGCGCGTGCTTCTGGCGTCAGATCCGTCGGTGGACAAAGCGGCGGCCTCTTTGGTGGCCTTGCGCGGCCAGAACCACGACCCCGAGGAATTTGGCGGCCTGGCTCACTTCCTCGAGCACATGCTGTTTATAGGCACCGAAAAATATCCTGAGGTGGATGCGTATCAGCAGTTCATCGCCGCAAACGGTGGCTCCAGCAACGCCTACACGGCCGCGGATCACACCAACTACTTCTTCGATATTCATCCGGACTACTTTCCCGAAGCCCTGGACCGATTCGCCCACTTCTTCATCAACCCGCTGCTAGATGAGGCCTACGTGGACCGCGAGAAAAACGCCGTGCATTCCGAATACCAGATGCAGATCAAGGATGATGGTTGGCGCGGCTACTCCGCCATGAAGGCCGTAATGCGATCCGAACACCCGGGATCGCGCTTTCACATCGGCAGTCTCGATACCCTGGGCGATGGGGTGCAGGAAGCTCTGCACGAGTTCCTCGAAACGCACTACTCGGCCGACCAGATGATCCTGGTAGCCATCAGTAATGCCGATCTGGACACGCTGGAAGCCTGGGTCACCCCCATCTTCAGCGCCATCCAGGACCGCGATATCGGCGCCGCCAAACCCATGCCCACGGCGTTTCGCGAAGAGAGCCTGCCGCTGGTGCTCACCTACCAGTCGCTCAAAGACACACCCGTGGTGGTCTACAACTTCCCCGTACCGCCAACGGAGCCCCACTATCTGGAAAAACCCGGCATCTATATCACCAACCTGCTGGGTCACGAAGGAGAAGGCAGTCTGCACCAGCATCTGAAGTCCGCAGGGCTCATCGAGAGTCTGGGCGCGGGCGAAAATCGCCTGGACGACCAGAACGCCTTCATCTACGTGGAGATGGTGCTGACAGAAGCCGGTGCGGCTGCGATAGAAAAGGTAACCGGCGCCCTGTTCGCTTACATCAACCTGCTACGGAACTCGCCAATCGACGAGTGGCGCTATCAGGAGCAGGCGCGAATGGCCGAGTTGGGGTTTCGCTTTCAGGAACCCTCAACGCCTTCCGGTTTTGCCTATCGCGTGGGCCCCCTGCTGGCTCACTATCCCCCGGGCCACGTGCTGGCGGCACCATTTCTCATGGAACGTTTCGACCCGGATTTGATCCGCAGCTACCTGGCCCGCCTCACGCCCACCAATCTGTTCATGGAGGTGGTGGGGCCCAACGTGGAAACCGACCAGCTGGAGCCGTGGTTTCTGGTGCCTTACCGTTCGAATGCATTCGACACCAGTTTTGCAACACCCGAGATTCCCGAGCTGTCGCTACCCGCGCCGAACACGTTCGTCCCTCAGTCACTAGACCTTCTGGCCACCGATGACCAGGGCCCCGCCAAGGTGGTGGACAGTCCGACCATTTCTCTGTGGCTCGATCAGGACACTCAGTTCGGCGCGCCGCGCGCCAACCTGTACCTGACGCTGGGTGTGGAAGGCGGCCTCAGCGACCCTGACGACTACGTTATGGCGCAGATCTACCAGCGGCTCGTGTCCGATGCGCGCAACGAGCTCACCTACCCAGCCTATCTGGCGGGGCTGTCGTTCCGTCTGAACGCCAGCAGCCGGGGATTCGAGCTGCACGTGGGCGGGTACGACGACAAACAGCCGGCTCTGTTGGCCGATGTACTCAACGGATTTACCAGCCTTGCCCTGGATCCTGCCAAATTCGCCCTGTACCGCTCTGAGCTGATTCGCGAGTGGGGTAACTTCAGTCGTGAACGGCCGTACACGCAAACCCTGTCGAGTGTCGGACATCTGCTGGTTGAAGGGCGCTGGCCGCCCCAGCGGCTGGCAGATGCGCTACGCGAAAAAACTCTGGACGACCTGGAACGCTGGCGTGACGAGCGCCTGACGGCGCTCACCGCACGCGGGTTGCTGCACGGCAATGCCGGCGCGCCAGATGCCCAAGCGATAGCCGAGCTCCTTACCGAAAACCTGGCGCTGGGCGCGTTCCCTCTCCACCAGCCTTCAGTGACCAACGTAAGCGAACCGCTGACGCTGGAGTTGGACATCGACCACGCGGACGCTTCCATAGCGCTGTTGGTCCAGGATCCGGATTCCTCTTTCGCCACCCGCGCCCGCAGCGCGCTGGCGGTACAGTTGCTGCGTCAGGCTTACTTCACGTCTTTGCGCACCGAGCAGCAGCTTGGCTACGTGGTGGCGCTGTCGAACCGTAGCCTGCAGCACAGGGCCGGACTCACCTTCATCGTGCAGTCGCCGGCTGCCTCCACCGCGGTACTTCAACAAGCCACCGAGGAATTCATGAAGGCTCAGATCCAGGCCGTGCAGGCCATGTCGGAAGAGGCGTTCGAACAGAACAAAGCGGGGCTGATCGCCCGGCTCACGGAACGCGACAAGAACCTCAACCAGCGAAGCGCACGCTACTGGTCGGACCTGCATTTGGGCGTGGAGTCCTTCGACTCAGCGCGACAAATCGCTCAACACGCGAGCAAACTGGATAAAGACACCGTGCTGAAATTCATTCGCGACGCAGAACGCAGGCTGCAAACCGAGCGCCTGCTGGTGTTCAACCGGGGCAGGTTCGAAGAAGCACCCAGCGGGGGACGCACGATCTCGGACATCGACGCATTCAAATCCCCTCCAGGTTGAGCCGGTAGGGCGGCAGCGAGTCGATCAGCACACGTCCGTAGCGCGCGGTCACCAGCCGCTTGTCCAGCACGGTGATGCGGCCGTGGTCGTGCTCGTGGCGAATGAGCCGGCCACAGGCCTGCACCAGGCGCAAGGCCGCATCGGGTACAGCAATTTCGTAGAAAGGATTCTTGCCGTGAGCTTCGGCCCATTCGGCCAGCGCCTGATCCAGCGGATCATCGGGGACCGCAAAAGGTAGCTTTACCACCACCACGTGACGGCAATAGTCATCGGGAAGATCAACGCCCTCTGCAAAGCTGGCCAGCCCAAAGATATAGCTCGACCGCCCGGCCTCTATGTCCCGCCGATGCTCTGACAACAGGGCCTGCTTGGAAGCATCACCTTGAACCTTGAGCGCCTTTAGTAGGGTCACCGATAGCTCGGCCACCACAGCACGCATCTGCCGCCAGGAGGTGAACAGCACCAGCGCGGACGCATCCGACTGGAGCAGGTCGGGCAGCAGCTTCGCCACCTCATCGCAGTGTGCCTGAAAGTCTCGCGGTTCCGAACGCATCGCGGGCACGGTCAGAGAGGCGATGGAGTGGAAGTCGAATGGGCTGGGAATGCGCGTTGCCTGAGCTTCCGCGAGGCCCGCGCGGTCGAGGAAGCGGCTGAATCGGCCCGCCGCGGTCAGCGTAGCCGATGTGCAGACGGCCGCATGGGCGCGCGACCAGAGGGCTTCCTGGAGCAGCGCCCCGGGTTGGATCGGAGCGCTCACGAGTTCGAAATCCGAACCGTGATCGTTAGCCCAACGGGCTTGAGGCGAGGTGTCGCTCGCACCCGCATAGTCCGCCAACAGTGCAAGCGTGGCCTGCGCACGAGTTTCCAGCTGTCCTACGGCACCCAGCCAATCCTCTGCCTCGAAGCTGCGCTCCCAATCCAACTCGCCGGCCAGGGCCTGCTGCAGCGTTTCATGGACACGGCCAATGCAGCCGGCCAATTCCGACAGTGGCAATTGCGCCGCTTGCGCCAGTTCGCGCAGGTCATGGGGCACCTCTCCGTGAGGAAAGCGGTGCGTGGCCAGGATATCGTCACGTGGCCGATAGTCGAACTGGCCCATCGACTCCCCCAGCTGAGCCATCGCCAGCGCAAACTCCTCGCCGCTCCTAGTAGCCTTGGAAGCCAGATCGACCAGCACCTCAGGACGCGCAAATCGCTGGGTGAGGCTTCCCAGCACGGATCCCACCGTATCCACCCATTCCGCCGACGCCCGCACTCGCGCGCTGCGCGAGAAGTGCTGCTGAGTCTTTTCCGGCAGATGGTGAGCTTCATCGAGCACATAGATGCAGGCTTCCGGCTCCGGCAGTACCGCACCCCCGCCCAGGCTCAGATCCGCCAGCACAAGATCGTGGTTGGCCACGATTACATCGACGCCTTCCAGAGCGGCGCGCGCCTGAAAGAACGGGCACTGCCGGAAAAAGCTGCACTTGTTGTTGCTGCAACCCCGATGATCAGTGGTCACCGCGCTCCACGCGGCATCGTCCACCGGCTGGGGCCAGCTATCACGATCACCGTTCCATGATTTGCCCGCGAACGCGGCAAGCAGTTCCGGATATACATCGGCACCGCTGGCAGATACTTCAAACAGCGGGATCTCCACCTGGGCGTCGGCACCCGCGTACTTGAGCTGGTCGTCGAGGCGCTTCAGGCAGACATAGCGGCCCCTACCCTTGGCCAGCGCAAAAGTGAACTCCAGCTGAGCGTTGTCGGCCAGGTCGGGCAGATCGCGCAACACCACCTGCTCCTGCAGCGCGACGGTAGCGGTGGCGATCACCAGCGTCTTTCCCAGCGCTTTGCCCAGGGGAATGGCCGCCAAGCAATAGGCTGCCGTCTTGCCCGTGCCCGTGCCGGCCTCCAGCACCAAAAGACGGGGTTCTTCGCCAACCAGGGTACGAGCGATCTGGGCAATCATCTCCCGCTGCCCGCGACGGGGACGAAACTGTCGCGCCAACAACCAGGCAGAATAACTCTCCTGAATGTGACGTTTGACGTCGTCGCTAAGTAAGTGGGTGGGGGGCATGGAGTTGCAAAGCTTACGTGCTACAACGCCCCCTCACCAGAGCCGCCCGCTTACATGGCAGCGCACTCTCTCTTGCCTGGGAACGATTTTCACGGCCCAATGGGGGCCAGCAAAATACAAGGCATGCTATGCGGCACCCTCACACCCCGATATCAATCCGCACGCCCCTGCTGGTAGGGTTGCTCATGAGCCTGGTTGGCTGCGGTCCGCAACCGTCTCAGGATTCGAGCGACGACGTCAACACCTCCTCTGCGGCCCAGCCGGACGCCAACCATACGCACATCGATTTGAGCACCCTTAGTCTGCCCGAGGGATTCTCCATTGAGGTGCTGAGCGACGCGGTACCCAACGCACGGCAGATGGTGTTGAGCGCGGGCGGCACGTTGTATGTAGGTACGATGGAACGGGGTGACGTGTATGCGCTGCCAAACGCGTTGGCGCCAAACCCTCCGCCCCCGGTAGTGATCGCTTCCGACCTGGTCATGCCGTCTGGGCTGGCCATGAAGGGCAACGACCTTTACGTTGGCGCGCTGCATCGGGTGCTAGTCTTGAAAGGCGCGGATGCCGCGCTGGAATCCGCGGACCCCGCCGGCACCGGGGCGCTGCCCTTCGAGGTGTTGTTGGACGACCTACCTGACGAACCCCATCACGGCTGGAAGTACCTGGGATTCAGCCCCGAGGGCGCGCTTTACATTCCCGTGGGCGCCCCCTGCAACATCTGCCTTTCCGACGACGAGCGTTTTGCAAGCATCCTGCGCCTGGAGCCCGACGGCTCCACCAGCGTCTATGCCCACGGGGTACGCAACACGGTGGGTTTCGACTGGCACCCCGAGACAGGCGCCTTGTGGTTCACGGACAATGGCCGCGACATGATGGGCGACGACATACCTGCCGAGGAAGTCAACGTGGCGACCAAGCCGGGAATGCATTTCGGCTACCCTCACGTTCACGCCGGCACCGTGCTAGACCCGGAATTCGGTCAGGGAAAGCAACCCGACGATTACAGTCCACCCGAGGTGCTGATCCAGGCGCACTCCGCGGCATTGGGCATGAAGTTCTACACCGGCGATCGGTTTCCCAGCGAATACGGCCTAGCGCTGTTCATCGCTGAGCACGGCTCATGGAATCGATCCCGCAAGGTGGGCTATCTGGTGAGCGTGGTCACGTTCGACGAGTCGGGCTCACACTACAAACCATTCATTACCGGATGGCTGGAAGGCGAAAACAATTGGGGCAGACCCAGCGACGTGCTCGTCACTCCGGACGGTAACTTGCTCATCTCGGACGATCAGGCTGGCGTCATTTATCGAGTCCGCTATACGGGGACCTAGCTGGCCGTGATAGGGTTCAACCTGGCTACAAATTCGCCAGAACGTGAACCGCGCACGACAAGATCGTTACATCTGCAAACATACGCGGGCCCGTCAATTGCTAGAGTGCGCGCTCGGAGGTGAAACTATGAAATTCAATATTCTTCTAACGGCCACTCTGTTGGCTACTATCTGGACTGGCAGCGCTAGCGCCGCGGTGGATTACGTCAGTTCTCCCCAGGCTTGCGTGGCGAGTAATGAAACACAGGCTGAACTCTTCAACTACAAACCCGGACAAGTGTTGAACGAATCAGACCGTGATCTCTATCTTCGCTGCATGATGACCCATCTGATGAGTAACACGTACTACGACGCATCAATACGACTGGTCAATCCAACCAGCTCAAGCGTTGATACCGTTTGCGTACTGCGTGAATACGACCAAAATGGAGACATCGTACAAAGCGACGTCGAGACAGCCACCCTGACTGCGAGCGCGAGCACCGGACTGGACATGGGTCTAACAGGGATCGCCGCCAACTCGTTCGTTACCGTTACCTGCAAGATTCCTCCGGGCATCGCCATGGCAGGCGTCTATCAGACATTGCTCGAATAGATGAATAAGACGCGAGTCCAAGCACCACTTGCTCCGCCCCAGCGGGGCAAGTGGTTTAGCCTTTTCTTTGCAGCAGTTGCTGTTTTCTCGGTTGTCATCTGGCTCAACGACCGACCGCAAGAATCAGCAAACACCATTGGTGATGCTGCTATTGAAACTCCTCAATCAGAGGGGGTCTCCCGCAGGCAACAGACATCAATGAGTCCACATGAGCTGGACAGAAAACTTGATGCAATTTGGGCTGCGTTAGAGAAACAAAACATTAAGCTACAAGATTTAGAGCAGATCGTGGCACTGCATCGTACAAGCGATACCGAAACCTCAGGCCTGTCTACAGAACCAACAGCTGACAGCACGATGTCAAAACAACATCGTCGCGACTTAACGGCCGTGATTCCGCTTGGTACGCGCACCCAAACAATCGAGAAAGTGCGTTCAGAATTCAACAACGACGCACCGACCGCTGATCACACAGCAGAGCACAATGCGCTTGTACTATCGTCAACCACGCTTGCAGAGCTGATAAACACGGAAAGTATTGAGTGCAAACAATCGCTTTGCCGAATGATCTATACCTACCAACCGGACAAAGAAGAACGAGACGAATTCGAGATGGAACTCCCGATTGCGCTATCCAGCGCACTCATGAACAAAACACGCTTGTATCATGAGAAGATGCCGGACGGTCGCCGGGCCATCTACCTACGAGTGGATTCCTGACTAGCCCAACCCGTGGTCGCTAATCCAGCGCGCCATGGGCCCTCAAGAGCGCCAACAGCTCTGACTCATCCATCACGGCAATGTCCAGCCGTTGCGCTTTCTCGAGCTTGGTCCCCGCGCGCGGCCCAGCAACCACCTGATGGGTATTCTTCGAGACCGACCCTGCCACCTTGGCGCCCAGCCCGGCAAGGCGCTCTTTGGCCTCCTGACGCGACATACTCTGCAGGGTACCGGTGAGCACCCAGGTCTGACCGGCTAACGGGCGCGCGCTTGCACTCGTGGGCAGGGCCGGCCAGTGCACGCCGAGCTCGCACAGATCGTCGACCACTGCGCGATTGTGCACCGAGGCGAAATAAGCGTGCACGTGGCCTGCAACAACGGGTCCCACGTCATCCACCTGCTCGAGTTCCTCCACCGACGCACTCACCAGGGCCGAAAGCTCACCGAAATGCCCGGCCAGATTCGCCGCGGTTGCCTCGCCCACCTCACGAATCCCCAATGCATAGATGAAGCGCGACAGCGTAGTGGTTTTGCTGGCCTCCAGCGCGCTGAGCAGGTTGTCCGCCGACTTCTCGCCCATGCGTTCCAACCCCACCAGCACCTCGCGGTCGAGCCGGTACAGGTCTGCCGCCGTGGACACGTGCTCGTGCTCCACAAGCTGCTCGACAAGCTTGTCGCCCAGCCCTTCGATGTCCATTGCCAATCGGGAGGCGAAATGCCGCAATCCTTCCTTGCGCTGTGCGGGGCAGACCGCCGGACCGGCGGAACAGCGCGCCACCGCCTCGTCGCCCGCATACTCGATAGCACTACCGCAGGCGGGACAGGTGGCAGGCAACCCCACCCGGGTCGCCTTTCTGGGCCGCTTGCCTTCCACCACAGCCATGACCTGTGGAATCACATCCCCGGCGCGCCGCACAACCACGGTGTCGCCGACACGAATCCCCAGGCGGCCTACCTCATCCATGTTATGCAGAGTGGCATTGCTCACGGTCACGCCGCCCACAAAGACAGGATCCAGTCGCGCCACCGGGGTAATGGCGCCGGTTCGACCAACCTGAAACTCAACGCCCAGCAACCGGGTGGTGGCTTCCTCCGCCGGATACTTGTAGGCAATGGCCCAGCGCAGCGTGCGTGTCAACGCGCCGAGCAGACGCTGCTGATCCAGCGAGTCCACCTTCACCACCACGCCGTCGATGTCGTAACCTAGCGCGTCGCGTCGGTCCCGCAACGCGTTGATGTAGCGCTCGCATGCGGCTACGTCAGCTGCCTGCTCAGAGCGCGGGTTCACGCGCAAGCCCCAGTGGGTCAGCCGCTGCAGGGCTTCGGCATGCGTTTTCGGTTGCCAGTCCCCGCCTTCGATCCAACCGATGCTGTAGCAGTACATGGTGAGCGGCCGCTTCGCGGTCAGCCGCGGGTCCAGCTGGCGCAGGCTACCCGCGGCGCCGTTGCGAGGATTCACCAGCGTCTTCCCGCCGCGAGCCCGGGCGCGCTCGTTGAAAGCTTCGAAGTCCGCCGCGCTCATGTAAATCTCGCCACGCACCTCCACCCGAGGCGGCACCGGGTGAACGTCGTCATTCAACACCAGCGGAACTGCACCGATGGTTCGCACGTTGGCGGTGATGTCCTCACCCGTCTGACCGTCACCGCGAGTCGCCGCCAGGGTCAGGCGGCCATGGGTATAGGTGAGCGCAACGGCCACCCCATCGATTTTCGGCTCGCACACGAAGCGCACCACCTCGTCTTCCATGAGGCGGCCCCTGCAGCGTTCCACCCAATCAGCGAGCTCGGTGATGGTGGTGCATTTGTCCAACGAGAGCATGGCCACGTCGTGGGTGACCGTGTTGAATTTTTCCAGCGGTGCCGCACCTACACGCTGGGTTGGAGAATCTGGTGTCGCGAGCTCGGGATGGCGCGCTTCCAAGGCCGCCAGCTCATCGAACAACGCATCGTATTCGGTGTCGGCAAGCTCCGGCGCATCCAACACGTGGTATCGGTGGTTGTGATAGTGCAGCTGCTCGCGCAGCTCGGCCGCACGAGCGGCGTCATTCGCCCCTTTCAAGGTCTCCCGCTCTCCCCCGGCGCGCAGCCCTGAAGCCAACGCGCAACGATGCTAAGCGCGTTTGGACATATGGCGGCGCGTATAATCCATGATCCGCTGCCGATAGTGCTCCACCATCTGCGGCGTAATCAAGTTGTGTTGCTCGTCCTTGAGCTCGCCCCGCAGCTCGGTGCTCACGGACATGGCCACCTCGAACATGTCCTCCAGCGCCTGCCCGGGTTGCTCGGGCCCGGGCAGCTGCATGAAAAAGCACAGTCCGGGCGAGCGAAACTCGTCCATGTCCGCCATATCGAAAGTGCCCGGCTCCACCACGTTGGCCACGCTGTACTGCACCATCTTGGTGAGCGGATCCGTGCAGTGGAAGATGTTCATATTGCCGAATTTCAGTCCGCGGCTGCGCAACGCGGCAAACAGCTCCGCACCGCTAAACCGGGTGGAAGGACGCGCCAGCACGTTGAGAATCAGCAACTCCTCCACAGACGGCGGCTCGGCCGGCAACACTGGTTCGGTTTCCGGCTTGGCCGCCAGACGCGGCGGCTGCCGGGGCGGGCCCTCCACCGCGGCCTGGGGTTCTGGTGGCGCTTCGGGAATCTCCACGCCAGCCACGTTGGCACGCGCGGCTTCCTCGTCCTGCTCGTGGATTTGCTGTTCGTCTGCCAATTCCGGGTCGGGTGCTTGGCTGGTGAGATCTCTGCCCTGCGGCGCTTCGGGAGCCCCTACCGACGGCTCCACGGCGCCGCGGGTGGGCGCGCCGACTTGAGTGGGTTCCAACAACAGGGGGGCGCTGTTTTCCAGATCCAGTTTTTCCTGCTCGCCGCTGGTGGGTGCAATCACACGACCACCCCCATTGGGCAGCTCACCGCGCAACCACTCGATGTCGTCCACATCCTCGGGAAACATGTTGGGAACAATGTCCAGCCGCATAGGCTCCCGCCGGGCCCGCCAGGCGATCCAGAAGCCATGCGCCACGACGGCGGCGATGAGCAGACCGCCCCCGATCAGAATAAAATCCTTTATATCCACCTTGCGGCTCCTTGGCCGCCAACGGCAGCCAGACACGTCCTAGGGTTGCTGCGGCGCTTAGCCAACCATCGCAGCAGCTTCTTCCACGTCCACCGAAACAAGGCGTGACACGCCTGGTTCGTTCATGGTTACCCCCAGGAGATGATCCGCCATCTCCATGGTTAGTTTGTTATGGGTGATCACCACGAATTGGACGTCGGAAGACATTTCACTGATCAACTCTGCAAAGCGCATCACGTTGGAGTCATCCAGCGGGGCATCCACCTCATCGAGCAAGCACACAGGGCTTGGATTGAGTTGGAAGATGGCGAAGATGAGCGCGACCGCAGTCATCGCTTTTTCGCCCCCCGACAATAGATGCACACTCGAATTACGCTTGCCCGGAGGTCGCGCCATAAGCGTGACTCCCGTGTCGAGCAGGTCCTCCCCTGTCAGTTGCAAGTAGGCGTGTCCACCGCCAAAGACTTTCGGAAACAGCTCCCCCAAATGGGCGTTTACCGTGTCAAAGGTCGTTTTGAAGCGCGCTCGCGTTTCTTTATCTATTTTGCGAATCGCGCCCAGTAAGGTTTCCAGGGCTTGTTCCAGGTCGTCGTTCTGCTGATCCAAGTAGTTCTTACGTTCGGACTGAGCTTCAAACTCCTCGATGGCAGCCAGGTTGATGGGGCCCAGCCGCTGTATGCGTCGATCGACCTTCTCGAGCATCTCACTCCAGCGCGCCTCGTCGGCATCTTCGGGCAGGCCCGCTTTGATCTCGTCGAAATCCAGCCCGGTAGCATCGATCTGCTCGCGCAGGTTTTTCTCTTCTACAGCCAGCCCCTGTCGGTGCACGCGCGCGCGCTCCAAACGTTCTCGTACCCCGTCGACGGCTTGCTCAGCATCTCCCCGCTTGGCTTCCAGCTCTCGGATGCTCTGGTCGATCTCTTCCAGCTGAACACGCATCTGACCAAGCTGCTGCTCGACGGCCAGGCGATCGGCAAGTTTGCTTTCCAAGTCGCTCCTGAGTTCCGGCAAAGGCGTCGCGCTGTTCTCCAGACCCAGCGCCAGACTCTGCTGCTGCGCATCCAGTTCCTTGCGCTGCTCCATCAGACGCTGGCGCGCGGTCTCGCTGGCCGACAGCTGCGACTGCAACCCCTGCAGCTGGGTGTTCTGGCTGTGAAATCGATCCCGGGCCGCCCGCGCGGCCTCACGCGCCTGGGTGAGTTCCACCTCCGACGCTTCGCGACTACGCGTGATCCGGACCCGCTCCTCTGCCTGGCGTTCGCGCTGCTGCTCAGCGGCAACCAGCGCCTGGCGCGCCTCTGCGAGCCGCTGTTGCTCATCGTCGATCTGGGTCTGCGTTTCCGTGCGCTCCCGGCTGATGCGCTGCTGGCGGGCACCGGCCTCTTCAAGCTGGACCCGGCGTACGCCGTGGTCGGTCTTCATTTCGCCCAGACGGCCGTTGAGTACGTTTACCTCTGACTGCAGTTCTTCTCGGCGCGCCTCCAGACCCTCTGTACGGTTGCGACCTTCCTGCAGCTGCCCCTGCAGCTCCGCGAGGGTGCGTTCTGCTTCCTCTACGCCCAGATTCAACGATTCCAGCTCCTGGGTGCGGGCGATGATGCCCGCGGCTTCGTCCTCGCTGGGGAGAACACGCAGCCAATCGGGGCCCATCCAGACCCCTTCGCGCGTGATGATGCTCTCGTCGGCCCGCAATCGCGCTCGTTCGAGCAGGGCCACATCCACGGATTCGGCCGCGAATACGCCACTGAGCAGGGAGCCCAGTCGCAGCTCGTCAGCACGAATCAGCGACGCCAGCGCGGGTAGCGCACCGTCGGTAAAGGATTCGACGCGGGCCTCAAGCAGGGTGACACCCGCGCCCCCGACAGTCCCTAGAGCCGGGCCGAAGCGTTCCAGGTCATCCACGCAGATGCCCTGCAGATAGTCGCCCAGCACCGCCTCCACGGCACGCTCCCATCCGGGTACCACGGCCAGCGACTCACCAAGGCGCGCGGCATCCGCCAGCCCCTGCTCGGCGATCCAATCGCCGGCCTCACGCTCATCGCGGCCAAGTGCTGCCTGCTGCACAGCCTGCAGACTGGCAAAGCGGTGTCGCAGATCCTGTACTTCGGTGCGAGCTTCTTCCAGCACCCGCTCGCGCATCATGAGTTCTTCTCGGGCTTCGGCAAGCTCGGCCAGACACCGATCGATGTCCGCATCCAGTTGGTAGCGTCTGGCTTCGATCTGAGTGATTTCTTCAGCCAGCGAGTCCACGTCGTCGCTACCCAGCGCCGGCGCTTCCTGTGCGTCCGCGGCCAGCTGGTCGTGGCGCCCGCGCAGACGTTGCAGAATCTGTTCCAGATGCTCGATGCGCGACGCTTGAACCTCGGCCTCACGATCGTTGTCGGCCGCGCGCGTGCTGAAATCTTCCCAGCGTTCCTGCCATTGGCGGTTCACCCGCTCCAATTCCGCCAGCGCGGCGGCCGAATCCGCGTCGGCCAACTGGCTGGCACGCACCTGCGGCTCCAACTCGGCCTCCTGCGTGCGCAGGCGCTCGATCTGCTCGTCATCCATCTGCAGCTGCTGGGCCGTTTCGTCGCTACGTTGATTCACCGACTCCAGGTCCAACTCAAGCTGCTTAACGCGCTCTTCGTTGTAGGTAATGGCCTCCTCGATGCGCGCGATATCGGAGCCAAGCTGATAGAACTTGCCTTGGACGCCGTTGAAGTCATCAGCCACTTCGTTGTGCTGCTGGCGCTGTTTTTCGATGCTGGTCTCCACCGCCTGCTGCTGGGCCTGGCACGCGCTGAGTTGGATCTCCAGCTCGCGGATCTCCTCCTGGCGAGCCTGCAGCTGCACGTCCAGCCCTACATAGCGCAGGGTATACAGCTGCGCGGTTAGCTTGCGCTCTTCGTCCTTGAGCTCGCGATAGCGCTCCGCCGCGCGGGACTGCCGCTTCAGATGCTCAAGCTGCTTGCTGAGTTCGTCGCGAATATCGTTCAGGCGCGAAAGATTTTCCCGCGTATGCCTGACCCGATTCTCGGTCTCACGGCGGCGCTCCTTGTACTTGGAGATGCCAGCGGCTTCCTCCAGATAAACGCGCAGATCCTCAGGTCGCGCCTCCACCAGCTGGCTGATCATGCCCTGCTCAATAATGGAGTAGCTACGGGGCCCGAAGCCGGTGCCCAGGAAGATGTCCATGATGTCGCGGCGGCGACACTTTTCCCCATTGAGAAAATAAGTGGATTGGGATTCCCGATTGACCTGACGCCGGATGGCTATCTCGCTGAATGCCGCGTACTCGCCCCCGATGCGACCGTCGCCGTTGTCGAAGATGAGCTCAATGCTGGCCACCGACGTGGGCTGGCGCGCGTTAGACCCGTTGAAAATAACGTCGGTGAGATTCTCGCCACGAAGCTGCTTGGCGGAACTCTCGCCCATGACCCAACGGACGGCATCGATGATGTTCGACTTACCGCAACCGTTCGGCCCTACAACGGCGCAACGATTGCTGGGGAGGGTGACGGTTGTCGGATCGACAAAGGTTTTAAAGCCTGCAAGCTTGATCTGCTTGAGTCGCATGGAGGATGCGCAACAACCCGACGGGCAAACGTGGCGCTAGTCTAAAGCAAATGTGGCGAGAGCGTAACTACTATTGCACCGTGTCTGACGTGACACGCGCTGGGGCGAGCTGTTGTGCATTGACACGCACCGCGGGTCGGAATGCCATCGGCCTCTCCAACGTTCCTGACAGTGCTCAGGCGTTCGGCAACCGGGAACCACATTCGTTGCATTTTGTTTCAGGGTCGCGCCGCGCCCTCTTGTGCGGGAGGGGCAAGCGCCACATTCATGGTGAGCGGTGAGGACACCTCCGTCAGCGCCACCGCGGCGCTTTCCCACTGCCAGTCTTCCGGCTCCGCTTTGGCGCTACCGCTCAAACTGAGCCGCACCACCAACTGCACCTCGGCGGCGCCCGACAGCGGACGCTGCGGGTTCATCGCCACCGCGTCGTCCAGACGCAGCGCCGCCGGGAACCGGGCATCGGGGCGGCGGATCACCGCAAACGGCACGCCGCCGCCAACGGGGCGCGCGATCACGAATAACGTTGCCCCTTCAGGAGGCGGCTGGGCGGCTTCCACGCGCACATCGATGCTCGGCGTCAGGTCCCCCATCCGCCCACGCGCTTCCGCGAGACTGGCCCCCAGCGCATCGCGCTGGGCTGGCGCCAATGGCCCGGTGAGCGCACGATTCAGGTATCCCACCGCCGCTCGGAAGTCGTCCTGCCGGAACGCATCGATGGCAAACAAATCCAGAACCAGGGGATGATTGGGTTGGCGAGCCAGTAGCCGCTCGGCAATGCCCCGGGTGGTGGCGTCGATGACACCTCGACCCGCCAGAAACCTTGCCTGCAGCCAGTAGATGTCCACATTGGGGTCGTCGCCGACGATACCGTGGGCCATGGCGAACGCCTGGGCAGCTTCGGCAAAACGCTGAAACTTCAGCAGCGCGTGGCCCAACAGGTACCAGCTCTGCGCATCATCGGGGCGACTGCTCACCCGTTCCTGCAGCCGATCGCGCCACAGCTCGATCTGATCCCTCTGGCTGTGGGGGTCCAGGCTCAGAATGACGGCCGCTCCGGCGATGTAAGGCGCATCCGGCTCGCCTACCTGCTGATAAACAACCAGGCTTGAGACCGCCAGCAGGCCCACGGCCAGAGTCGCAATGAGTGGCTTTGGACGTTCCGACGCCTCGGCGGGACCTTCGTCGTCGCTTGCGGTATCCGCCAGGGCCGCCGCGCCAATCTCCGCTTCCATGGCATTGCGGGATTCAAGCGACAACTGGCCGATTTCGATCTCCCGGTCCAACTCGTCCAGCCGCTCACGGTAAAGCGCCTTGACCGTGGAGGCGCGCTCGCGCCCAGCGGGCGACCAACGCACTGGCACGCGCGAGCGCAGCAGCGGCCACGCCACGAACCCGGCGGCCGTCAGCATCAACAGCCCACACCACAACCAAAGCGTCACGGCTCGTCCAGCAGCCGCTGCAGTTCGTCGCGCTGTTCGGGCTCAAGCGGTGGCAGGGCCGGCTGACGCAGCACCCGCAGTAGCGCCCACACGCCCAACGCGAGAAACAGCGCCGGTCCCAACCACAACAAGGCGGTATCCCAGCGCAATGGCGGGTCGTATAGAACGAAATCGCCATAGCGCTCCTGCAGGAAATCCCTGACGGCGGCATCGCTGGCACCATCCTGTACCAGCAGGCGATGCACCGTGCGCCGCAGGTCCTGGGCGATGGGGGCATCGGAGCCAGCGAGGTTGGTGTTCAAACACAAGGGACAGCGAAACTCCGCGATCAACCCACGGTAGCGGGCCTCCGTGTCGGCGTCGGGGAATTGATACACGTCCACCGGCGTGGCCGCCCACACCGCACTGCCCGCCAGCAGAACCAGCGCGCCCAGGCAACGCACAATCACGTGTTCACTCCGGGCTGCAACATCAACACCTCCAGCCGGCCAAGCACGGGCAGGATTTCGCGCTCCCAGATGACGGGGTTGATGTCGCCCACACGCTTGTAGACGATGATCCCGTTGGCGTCTAGCAGGAAACTTTCCGGGGCGCCGTAAACCCCCAACTCCACGCCCAGGGAACCGTCGGAATCCTGCAGGGTGAATTCGTAGGGGTCCCCGTAGTCGGCCAGCCAACGCAGGGCGGCGCGAGGGGAATCCTTGTAGTTGACACCCACGATGCGAAGGCCCGTTTCCCGGGCAATGCGCATCAACTCGGCGTGCTCGGCCTTGCAGGTAACGCACCAGGTGGCCCAGACATTCACCAGCACCGGCGCACCCAGCAACGCCTCTCGAGTAACCAAGGCTTGCTGTTGGCCAGGCGCCTCAGCCAGCAGCGGGGCGCTGAATTCGGGAAAAGGTTTTTCCAGCAGGGCCGAGGGCAGCTGGCGCGGATCGTTGAGCTCGAAGCCCGCATAACCGAAGCCCACGATCACCACGAACACTGCCAGCGGAACGTATAAGCGCGCGTTGCGTTTCATCCGGCTGCCGCTCCCAGGCCAGCAGCACGCGAACGCTCACGCAGCCTGGCCCGCAAGCGCCGATAGCGGGCATCCAGCACCGCCACCACGCCGCCGATGGCCATGAACAGCCCGCCAAGCCAGATCCACCGCACCAGGGGCTTCACCTGAATGCGCACCGCCCAGTCGTCGCCCTCCAACGGCTCCCCCAACGACACATAAACGTCGCGCATCAACCCGGCATCGATGGCGGCCTCGGTCATGACGTTGCCACCCGACAGGTACCGTCTTTTCTCCGGATGCAGCACGAACAGCTCACCGTCCTCCAGCACCCTGAACGTACCCCGGTCTGCAACGTAGTTGGGCCCCTGGTGGGTGAACACGCCGACAAACCCGAATTGCCGCCCCGCCACCGTGGCCTCCTCGCCGGGGCCCATGCGCAGATCTTTCTGGGCCGACAGCAGCGAAGTGAGCGCAACGCCCAACAGGGCCACCGCGAAACCCCAATGGGCCATGGACATGCCCCAGTAGCCCAGGGGCACCCGACGCCAACCCAGCCGGCTTCGTTGGTACAGGTCGCGGGCATGCACCAGCAGAATCCACAGGGCGACGGTCACGCTCACGCCCACCTGCCAGGTGAGCGCACCCACGACCAGCAGCGGAATGACCACGCCCAACAATAGGCTCGCCAACGCGATCCAGGCCAGCTTCGCAAGCACGTCGGCCGGCGCGGTAGATTTCCAGCGCAGCACGGGCACCACGCCCAGCGCGACCGCCAGCGCCAGCATCAAAGGAACGAACCCGGCGTTGAAATAGGGAACGCCTACGGAAATCTTGTCGCCGCCGGTAACCACCTCGTATGCCAGCGGATACAGAGTGCCCAGCAGCACCAGCGCCATGGCCACTACAAGGAGGATGTTGTTGAGCAGCAAAAACGCTTCGCGACTGAATAGCGTATAGCGGGCGCTGGAGGCGATGGTGCCGGCGCGACGGGCGTACAGCAGCAGCGAACCACCTACCACCGCGATGAGAAACCCGAGAATAAAGAGACCACGCTCCGGATCCACGGCAAACGCATGCACTGACGTGAGCACGCCCGAGCGTACGATGAACGCGCCCAACAGGCTCAGCGAAAACGCGCTGATAGCCAGCAGCAGCGTCCAGCTCTTGAATGCCCCGCGCTTTTCCGACACCGCCAGGGAGTGGATGAGTGCTGTTCCTACCAACCACGGCATGAACGATGCGTTCTCCACCGGATCCCAGAACCACCAACCACCCCAGCCGAGTTCGTAATAGGCCCACCAGCTGCCAAGCGTGATGCCAAGGGTGAGGAAGGCCCACGCGACGTTGCTCCATGGACGCGACCACCGTGCCCAGGCCGCATCCAAACGCCCGCTGAGCAGTGCGGCCACGGCGAACGCAAACGTCACCGAAAAACCCACGTATCCCATGTAGAGCATGGGCGGATGCACGATGAGACCGAAATCCTGTAGCAGCGGGTTGAGATCGGATCCTTCCACCGGCGTCATCGGGATCAAGCGTTCAAACGGGTTGCTGGTAAATACCAGGAAGGCCAGGAAACCCAGGTTCAAGAGGCCCATGACCCCCAGCACCCGGTTGGTAAACGACAGCGGCAACGCGTCGCCACGCATTGCCACCGCCAGCGTCCAGCTGGCCATCACCAGAATCCACAGCAAAAACGAGCCCTCATGGGCGCCCCACACGGCACTGACCTTGTAATACCAGGGCAGCAGCGTATTGGAGTTGTTCGCCACGTACGCTACGGAAAAATCGTCCTGCACGAAGGCATACGTCAGCGCAGCGAAAGACAGCGCGCAAAACACCCACTGACCAACTACCAGGGTCGGTACCGCGCTCATCCAGCGCACGTTGCCGCGGGCCGCGCCGGCCAGACCGAAAAATCCGATCAGAACCGACAAGCCCAGCGCTAGCACCAGCGCAAAGTGGCCGACCTCAGGGACCATCGGACACCGGTGCAGTGTGCATGCCCGCCAACTCAGGGGGCATGTAGTTCTCGTCGTGTTTGGCCAACACTTCCTGGGCCTGGAATACGCCTTGGGCATCCAGACGGCCGCGCACCAGAATGCCCTGCCCCTCTCGAAACAGATCTGGCAGGATGCCGCTGTAACGCACCGTGAAGTCGGAACCCTGATAGTCGGTCAGCACGAACTCCACGCTCAGCTCCTCGCCGCGGGCAACGCTGCCGTCGCGCACCATCCCGCCGGCTCGAATCTGAGCGTCCACCGGGGCTGCGCCGGAGACGATCTGGTCCGGCGGATAGAACAGATTGATGTTTTCATTGAGCGCGTAGAGCACCAGGCCCACCGTGATCCCCGCCCCAACGACCAGAAACAGTATGGTCGCCAGACGTGCGCGCCGCTTCGGATTCATGAGGCGCCTCCGGCCCCGGCACGCACCTGCTGGTCCGCGAGCTCGCGCATCGCAGCGCGCCGCTGATGCCGCACTGTCAGCACATTCACCAGCACCACTACCAGGCTGGTGGCATAGCACAGCCACACATACAACCCATGCCCGCCCATGGCAAAGAATTCGGGAACGCTGTCAAAACTCACGCGGGGTTGCTCCTCACCAACTGCTGGACCCAACTGGTACCGGATTCCCGCCGCAGAATCTCCACCCGCAGGCGGCCCAGCAGGTTGGCGGCGAACAGGCAGTATACGCCCACCACATTGAGCGCCAGCGGCAGCCACATTTCCGGCGGCATGCTGGGAGGCTCAGTGAGGGTAAAGGTAGCGGGCTGGTGCAACGTAAGCCACCAATCCACCGAATACTTGATGATGGGAATATTGATCATTCCCACCACCGCAAGGACGGCGCAGGCCCTGGATGCGGTCTCTTCCCGAGGTATCGCCTGACGCAGGGCATACAGGCCTATATATAGAAACAGCAGCACCAGCATGGAGGTAGTGCGCGCGTCCCATACCCACCAGGCGCCCCAGGTGGGCTTACCCCACACGGCTCCGGTGAACAGCGCCAATGCGGTCATGGACATGCCAAACGGCACGATGCAGGCCAGCGCCATGTCCGCCAGCTTCATACGCCACACCAGCAGGATCAGCCCGGCCGCTCCCATGACCATGTAAGCGGACTGCGCAACGATAGCAGTGGGCACATGCACGTAGATGATGCGGAAGCTGTTGCCCTGCTGATAGTCCGGCGGCGCAAATCCAAGACCCCACACGCAGCCCACCAGCAGCAACGCGGCGGCCAGCAGCCCGAATGCCACGGCCCAGGGGCCGCTGATGGCATAGAACCAGCGCGGCGACCCCAGCCGGTGCCAGAATTCCTTCAATACGCCCATCAGATACCCAACAGCTTCCTCATGCCAGTCAACGCACGCCTGTTCGCCGTTACTCTTCCACGCTGATCTTCAGCGCGGCCAGCACGGCAAACGGCGACACCGTGAAGGCCAACATGGTAATCGCCAGCAGCCAATAAATCTGCGCGGCCACGTCTACGCCCGCCATATACTCTGACACCGCGCCCACGCCAAAGATCAATATCGGCACGTATAGCGGCAGCACCAACAGGCCGAGCAGTACCCCACCCCTCTTGAGCCCCACGGTCAGCGCGGCACCCACGGCTCCCAGCAAACTGAGCGCGGGCGAACCCACCAGCAGGGTGAGCATCATGATGGGTATCGCGCTGGCGGGAAGATACAAGATCAGCCCTGCCAGCGGTACGAGTACCGTCATTGCCAGCCCGCTGAAGCACCACTGCGCCGCAATCTTCGCCAGCACGGCAACGAAACCCGGCTGCGCCAGCAACAGCAGTTGCTCCAGCGTGCCGTCGTCGAAATCGCGCCGAAACATGGACTCCAGGGACAGCATGGTGGCAAGCAGCACCAGCACCCAGATGATACCTGGCGCAAATGCGCCCAGGGTTGCCGGATCGGTGCCGGCACCCAGCGCGAACAGCGTCAGGCCCAGAAACAAGAACACCAACGGATTGACGGCGTCCGCGCTGGTACGGGCCATGACGCGCAGCTCGCGCCGGAACTGGGCGGAAAAACCCACTAGGCCCGCTCTCCAAGCTGGAGCTGACGAGCGCCGACAAGCTCCAGCGGTTGGTGGGTGGCGCACACAACCGCCCCGCCACCGGAGATGTGCTCACCGATCAGCGACCGAACCAACTCCTGGCCTGCCACATCGAGGGCCGTCAATGGCTCATCGAGCAGCCACAAGGGCCGCGCGCCGACCAGCATGCGCGCAAGGGCAACCCGGCGCTGCTGGCCCGCCGACATGCTGCCGCAGGCAACCCGCTCGTAGCCGCGCATGCCCACCCGCTCGAGCGCTGCGGCAATGTCCGAGGCATCGCCAGTAAGACCCCTGTACCACGCCAGGTTCTGCTCGGCACTCAGCACCAGGCTCAAGCCCAGCTTGTGGCCGCAATACCAGCTCTGCGATGCCTCGATGTGGCCTGTATAGTCGGCGTAGAGCCCAGCCACGCAGCGCAGCAGCGTGGATTTACCGCTGCCGTTCGCGCCCCGCACCTCCACGCAGTCGCCCTCATGGAGCGTCAGGTCAAGTCCATCGAACAGTACGCGCTTGTCGCGGGCACAATATAGCTCGGAAATTTTCAGCAGGGTAGCGATGTAGCGCTCCGGGGGAACGTGGCTCGGCGCGGCTCGGGCTTCAGGCGCTCACGGCCCGATAACAGGGCTCGTAGTGCGCTCCAAATTTCATTTTGCCCTTAACACTGAAGCTGGCCAACAAGTTTTCCAACGCGTCTATAAGATTCGGGTCGCTGTGCAGTCCAAAAGGATCGTTTTCGGCGATCATCCTGATTCCGTCATCCTTCACATTGCCGGTGACGACGGCGGAAAAAGCACGGGGCAAATTTACCGCAAGCTCATGTGAGGGTAAATCACAGTTCAAGCACAAACCGGCCACCGACTCGTGCTTCACCTCAAACGGCAACTGGTGCACCAGCGGCACGTGCAGCAGCCAGTTGCATTAGTAGGCATCACCATCGCGTATCCGCTGGCGCCTGACTCCACGAATTCGCTTACCGATCAGGCGGGCCGCTTCCGTGGCACCGCCGACCGCAATACTAAATTTCGCGGCCGCGTCGTTCATGGCGCCAGTCTAGCCGCTTCCCGGCTCCCAACCCAGGCCCGACAAGCCACCGCGCAATAAAGTTCGCTCCCCAGTCGGAATTTGGTAGGGTATGCGGCCGCCGCATTCCGCGCGCCCCCGTTTACGTGCGTGGCCACTGCCACGCCGACCATGGGGAGCCCCAAATACAATGTCCCGCGCAAGATCAATCTGCTTCGTCGTGGCCTGCACACTAATTGGCCAGGTCAACCTGGCCGCGTCCGCCGACGAGCAGGGAAGCACCAACACTATTGAAGAAATTACCGTGATGGCCACGCGTGCCGAACGCAACCTGCAGGACGTGCCGGCCGCCGTGAGCGTGCTGACTCAAGATCAGATCCAGCGCGGCCGTCAGCGCCTGGGGTTGGACGAATCGCTCAATCGAGTACCCGGGGTGTTCTCTCAGAATCGCTACAACTTCGCCCGCGACCTGCGTCTGGCCATTCGGGGATTCGGCGCACGGGCCAATTTCGGGATACGGGGCGTGAAGATCTACGCCGACGGTATTCCGGCCACCATGGCCGACGGCCAAAGCGGCGTGGACGACATCGATCTGGGGTCTATCGCTCGCATGGAGGTCACCCGAGGCCCCGCTTCATCTCTTTATGGCGCCTCCTCCGGAGGGGTCATCAACCTGTTTACCGAAGATGCACCCGAGCAACCGTTCGTCGAAACCCGGGTGAGCCTTGGCGCCTACGACCATCAGAACTACCAGCTCAAAGCAGGCGGCCGGGCGGACAAGCTGAACTACCTGTTGAGCGCCACCCATCTTTCTTATGACGGCTACCGCGACAACGCGCGCGCGGAAGCCTCACAGCTGAACAGCAAGTTTCGCTACGACTTCGATGCCACCTCCGATCTGACGGTGGTGCTCAACTTGGTGAACTCGCCAACGGCGCAGGACCCCGGCGCCGTCACTCTCAACGATCTGAGCACCGACCGGCGCCAGGCGCAGCCCAGAAACCTCAGCTCGAACTCAGGCGAAGCCCTGGACCAGCAGAAGGTGGGCTTTGTTTACAATCGATCCATAGGCAAGCGCCACTCCATCTCCGTGCGCAACTATTATTTGTGGCGCGACTTCGAAGCTTTCCTGCCCATCGGTTCCCACATTCGGTTCGTGCCCGATGACGGCGTCGTGGAGTTCGACCGCTTCTTCTGGGGCGGCGGTGTGCAGTACGCGTTCAGCGACCTGCTGTTTGGCAAGCCCAACGCGCTGATCCTGGGTGTCGACGCGGAGATCCAGGAAGACGACCGACAACGCTTCGTCAACGATGCCGGAGTACGCGGAGCACTAACATTCGACCAGCGCGAGCAGGCTGAAGCCGTGGGCGTTTTTCTGCGCAACGAGTTCAGCCCGGCAGACAATGTGACGCTGATCGTCGGCCTTCGATACGACCGCGTGGAACTGGCCGTGAGAGACAGATTCCTCGCCAACGCCGATCAGTCGGGGCGCATCGAGTTCGACGAGCTCAGCCCGACCGCGGGCGTAGTGTTGGAGCTGAACCCCAACGCCAGCGTCTATGCCACTTACGCCACGGCATTCGAAACGCCAACCTTCACCGAGCTTGCCGTGCCGGCGCGAAATCTCGACGTCAGTCTCGGCGGCTTCAACAACGTCAATGCCCAGGATGCCGAGAGTTTCGAGGTGGGTCTACGCGGCTCATTCTTCGGTCAGCGTCTGTACCTGGACATCGCCGCGTTTACCATGGAAGTCGACGACGAGATCACCAGCGTCTCCAACATCGGCAACCGCTCATTTTTCGAAAATGCCGACACGCAGCGCAACGGCGTGGAGGCTTACGCCACCCTGGAACTGGCAGCCGGCCTGCGGCTGAGCGCGGCTTACACCTATTCCGATTTTCAGTTCGACCGTTTTGATTCCAATATAGAGTTCGACGGAAACAGCCTGCCCGGACTGCCCGACCACCAACTGTTTGCAGAGCTGGAGTACCAGCACCCCTCGGGCTTTTACGTCGTGGCCGACGTGCTACACGTGGACGAGCTGTACGGCAACAATGCCAACAGCGTTCGCAGCGATTCCTACACCGTCGCCAACCTGCGAGCCGGGGCCGCCCTGCGGTTCGGTTCCTGGCAAGTCGAGCCATTCGTGGGTGTGAACAACCTGTTCAGCGAAAGCTACATGTCGGATGTACGCATCAACGGATTCGGCGGCCGATTGTTCGAACCCGCACCCAAGCGTAACGCCTACGGCGGTATATCCGTGCGCTTCGACGTTCGCTGAAAAGCTCTATCCGCCCCGCGAACCGGCAACCCCCTGGCTCGCCTGTATGGCGCGAACGCTCGAGTAGGTAGACACGCAGTAGGGCACCAGCACGGTGAGCACCATCTTCGCCAGCTGCTCGGCCCCAATACTGCCGGTGAGCAGCGCATCCCCATGATTAATGGCAACCAGCACGGCACCCACCAGCGCGGCCGTTTTCAGCGCCCGCACCACCACGTCTCGTCGTCTGGCTAGCGCCCAGAACACCGGTAAGGAAGGCCCGCGGGCCCGTCGCGCACAGCGTGGACCGAGGCAACCTTAGAGTGGCTCACCCGGCACCTCACCACTGGTTGCCTCAGGCGCCTGCATGGACACGTCGAACCAGACGCTTGCGCTCTCGGCCGGATTCAAGGACAGCTCGTAGGTCCAGCGGATGGCGTTGAAACCTTCGGCAGGCGCGACACCGGCCGAATCCATCAGCGCGAGGTCATCGGCAGCTACAAAAGTCTCCCCGTCGCGCGAAAACTCGATCAACGTATCATCCCCCGCCGCCGTGTCTTCCAGGTAGACGGTCTCCGAGGGGATGGGACAGGTGACGATGATGCCGCCGGCCGGGACTTCCTCCACGCCGTTGTTGGTGAACGTGATGGTATAGCGCAGCCGGTCGCCGGCGAATGCCCGATCTACATCCACAAGGGTGAAGCTGGTCTCACCCGACTCTCCAACCACCAGTTCCGCTCGCTGCACGGTATATTCCAGCGCCACCTGGCCAAGAGCGGGCACCCACCAAAGCAACCACAGTATCGCGCCCCAGACCCAACGATGGGCGGCGGCGCAGCGCGGCGCACACAATGCCTGCTTCCGGGTGTTCTGAGCTGGCGTCACGACTGGTCTCCTGTGAGGTGCGATCCCATCCGGAGGGGATGGCGGGCGCAGGATAGTGGCCCGGGAACGATTTGTCTCAAGGAGCATGCCAAATAGACAAACTTACTGTCTAGTTTCAGGTTCGTCCCGGTGCCGGAGATGCACGGTCTGGTGCTGAGCGTCGAACCAGAGCTGCCCCTCGCCGGCGTCGATCTGTCGTCGCACCGCCGCGCACTTCTCTTCGAGCGTGTAGGCGCGGTGCCCATAGTCCGTACCTTCTCTAAGGACATAGGACTCAATGACCCCATCCAGGGCTTCGGGCGACAGATCCGAGGGATAAATGCGCACGTTGTGTCGTCTCCACTGGCGAACCGCATGATACCGTCAGGGAAGTGGGTTCATTGAAATTTCGGGCGCGTTCTGACCTCCTGCGAGCGCAACTGTGCACACGGTCGAAAGCAAGCGTGAACTGTCCCCCAGAACGAGGCATCTGCCTTGAATTTGGCGGCCTATGGTGCCTTACTTGATCCTCAACGCGTAATTTCTCGGCGTTCCAACAGGACGGGGCACCATGACTGAAAAAGACCACATACTGGTAGTCGAAGACGAA
>MDTE01020889.1_pt1 | contig 25400 bp, 22 predicted proteins | sample 811231 | NCBI WGS metagenome assembly MDTE01 (sample SAMN05326651, study PRJNA326480) | marine metagenome | isolation source: seawater | place: Indian Ocean: Red Sea | collected 2010
CCTGCCGCGTTGGTGATGATGGCATCGAAGGCTTCAGGGGGGAATTGATCGATCATGCGTTTGGCCATGGTTTGAGCCATGCTCCATTCACCATTGTGAGCGTGCAGTGAGCCGCAGCAATGCTGCTCGGGAGGGGTGATGACTTCACATCCGTTAAGTGTCAACACCTCGGCAGTGTCTCGGTTCACATCGCTGAAAATGAGATCCTGAGCGCAGCCGGTCAGTAAAGCTACCCGGTAGCGTTTTTGCGTTTTTGCTGCAGAGGTCCATGGGACGAGTTCATGGGAAAAATGCGACTGAATGGTCGGCGTCATTTTCTCCATGTCCCGTAGTCGCTTGGGCAGCAGCTTGAGCAACCCGCTTTTGCGGATCAAACCCTGGAGACCGGAGCGTTGGTAGAGTCTCAGAACGCTTCCGAGAAATTGCAGCCGCCTCTGATCTTCGAAAAGCCATCCGATGGTCCAGCGGCGGATGAACGAGCGTGAAGGGTTTTTCAGAACGCCCTTGGATTCGACCTCCGCGCGAGCGTGCTCGAAAAGTTCGGCATAATTCACACCGGCTGGACAGGCGGTCATGCAGGCCAGGCATCCCAGGCAGTAATACATTTCTTCCCCAAAACTCGGACTGACCTCTAGTTCTTCGTCGGCAATGGCCCTCATGAGGGCAATGCGTCCTCTAGGGCTGTGTTTCTCTAGCTTGGTCAGGTCGTAGGTCGGACAGGTGGGAAGACAAAGCCCACAATGCATGCACTGCTGAACCACGGAATAATCCAGACCTTGGAGGTGGTTTTTGGAAGGGCTGTGAGTGGTGTCTTCCATAGAAGTGTGCGATGTCATGAGTCGATGGGAAGGGTTTTCTGAGATCATTCCTCGAGGGCATTGTTTTTTTCATCCTCCTTGAGGAACTGCACCATCTTCAAAAAGAAAAAAGCGGCCATACTGACAAACATCAGCGCGATGATCACGCCGATCATGACTTCTTTGAATTTCTCTGCCGAAATCCCTCTCAAGCTGAGGGTCAGAGCTGTGAAGATCCCGACCGCAGAGGTCACCATGAAAAAAATCAGCCCCTTTTTCTTTCTTTGAGACACATTGGCTTCATCGCTTTTGTCAAAGATGATGCGGTGCATCCACCAGTTGATGGAGGCTCCCAACAGAGCGAAAACAAAGGTCCATAGGTTGATGGAAAAAATCAGTGTTGGATTGATCTGCTGGATGGAAGCGGCAAAGCCGGATCCAGCGCCTATCGAAAAAGTGGAGGCGACTAGTACCAGTTTTTCGAAGGAGGTATCCTCTTGCGGGGAGTTGATGCCTGGCTGGGACATGTCGAAGGATTCAGTCAAATATTTTCCCGGGATTCAAAATACCATGGGGATCGAAAGCACGCCTGACTTCCTTGAGAACGCGCATCTGAACCTCACCCGCAAAATCAGGGAGGAATCGTTTTTTGGCAATGCCGATTCCATGCTCTCCGGTAATCGTGCCACCGACCCGGATGGCTTCCTTGAAAATCTCCTCGAAGGCGCACTCAATCCGATGCATTTCCGACTCGTTGCGCTCATCGGTCAGGAAGGTGGGGTGCAAGTTGCCATCACCCATATGGCCAAAGGTTCCGACTTTGAGTTGGTGCTTCTCCGCAACCTCCGCAACGAAACGAATCATGTGACCCAGTTCACTCCGCGGCACGGTGGCATCTTCCAGGATGGTCGTCGGTGAAAGCCTTGCCAGGGCCGAAAAGGCACTGCGCCGTGCACTTGCCAGTTGCGTGGCCTCGGCTTCGTCTTTGGCGACGCGGATTTGATCGCAATCGTGCGCGCGACAAATGCTCTCCATCTTTTCAGCCTCCTCGGCCACCACCGCCGGGTGACCATCGGTTTCAATGAGAAGGAGTGCTTCGCAGTCCAGAGGCAGCCCGATTTTCGCAAAGTCTTCAACACAGTGAATGGTCGTGCGATCGAGGAACTCCAAGGTGCATGGTATGATTTGGGCCGCAATGATCGCTGAAACCGCTTCGGCGGCACGATCCATCTGCTGAAAGGTGGCCACCATGGTGCGTTTGGACTGAGGTTTGGGAATGAGGCGCAGGAGGACTTTGGTGATAATCCCCAAGGTGCCTTCTGAACCAATAAAAAGATCCTTCAAGGAATATCCGGCGACATCCTTGACGCATTTGTTCCCCAAGTAACAAATGGATCCGTCGGGCAGGACGACCTCAAGGCCCATGACATAGTTTCGAGTGACACCGTATTTCAGGCCGCGCAACCCACCGCTGTTTTCGGCCACATTGCCACCAATGGTGGAAATTTTCATGGAACCTGGATCGGGTGGATAGAAAAGGCCGGCTTTTTCGGCTGCTTCGGCAATGGCAAGGGTGGTGGCCCCTGGTTCGACCTCCAGCGTGAGGTTGGCGGCATCCAAATCAAGGATGCGGTTCATTTTGACGCTGCAAAGAACGATGCATTGATGGGATGGGAGGCTGCCCCCACTCAATCCTGTTCCAGAGCCACGCGTCACGACGGGAATTTGGTGCTCCTGCGCCAACTTCAGAACGCCAGAAACTTGCTCCGAGTTGTGAGTGAACACCACACATCCCGGCAGTCCCTTGAGGGCCGCGGTGCCATCGAAGGAATAGGGGATGAGGTCTTCCTTCTGGGTGAGTATTTCCTGAGTTCCAACGATGGCCTCTAAGGACTTCAGAATGGCTGGATCAAGTGAATTCATGCACAAAGGAGCAGATTGGATAATGGTCTCCGGCAGGTCAATGAACTTTCTTGATCCCTCCTTGCGGGCGTGTTGCAATGCGCTCATGTCGCTCAGCGAGGAATCCAATCATCTGCAGGCCCTGCTTGTGGTAGGTAATCGAAGTCAGGAATCCACTACTCGATCGGTGGTGATGCATTTGGGGCAACAAATGGCTGCCTTGGGCTGCCAGGTGGAAACCTTCGATTACGCCCAGGAAGATTTGCCCCTTTTTGATGTAAGCACCGCCTTTTCAGGGCCCGTTTATGCGTCGCTTAAAAAGCGAGTCCTCCAAGCGGATGTGATCGTGCTGGGGACCCCGGATTATCACGGCAGCATGAGCAGTGCCCTGAAAAACTTTTTGGATCACTTTTGGAAGGAATTTGCCGGCAAACTTTTTGGATCCATCGTGGGTTCACATGAGAAGGGTCTGACGGTGCATGATCAGATTCGGACTGTTTTGCGGCAATGCTATGCCTGGAGCCTTCCCTACGGTGTCAGTTTCATGGACAAAGCCGATTTAAGTGAAGGAGCCGTTTCTTCTGAGGGTCTGACCAAAAAACTGGATGGCATGGCGCATGATCTTTGTGCCTACGGAAAAGTGCTGGCTGCCCAGCGTCGATCCGATTTGTCTGGTGAAGGTCCCGGCTTTCTTGAGCATTATCGATCTGCCTGAAATCTTCGAGTGATCCTTGGTTCTATTTCTGAGTCATGCATTCCAAACAAAATGATATTGCCCTGTGGGTCGAAAACCATGCCCGGCTCTTTGCTGAGGGTAAACAGCTTGCGCACGGACAATGGGATCCCCCGGAACGCCCCAAAGTGACGCCGGATGCGCCCAAAGCGCTGATCTTTTCGCCGCATCCGGACGATGAGTGCATTATCGCAGGCTTACCCCTGCGTTTGCTCAAGCAATCCCGGTTTCAAGTGATCAACGTGGCGGTCACTCAGGGAAGTAACCGTGATCGTCAGGCAGCTCGTCTCGAGGAATTACGGGCGGCGTGCCACTACATGGGATTTGGTTTGATAACATTGGATGAGCGCGGTCTAGAGAGTGTCCATGCCAAGCGCCGGTCCGCCGATCCTGAATCCTGGCAGCGGGATGTCCTTAAGATCGCCGAGATCTTGGAGGAGCAGGCGCCAAAAGTCATCTTTCTACCCCACGAGCACGATTGGAATTCGACCCACATTGGGGTGCACTGGTTGGTCATGGATGCCTTGAGCCACTGGAAGGGTGCCTCTGAGGTGGTCGTGGTGTTGACCGAATACTGGGGAGCCATGGACCATCCTAATTGGATGGTGGCCTCGGACCCGCAAGATGTCGCAGAAATGGTGGCGGGTACTTCTTTTCATGTGGGAGAGGTCACGCGGAATCCCTTTCATCTGATCCAACCGGCATGGATGCTGGATAACATGCGCCGTGGCAGCGAACTAGTGGGAGGGCAGGGGCAGCAGGCTCCTGACTTCACTTTTGCCACTTTGTATCGAGCTTGCCGGTGGCGCCAGGGTGGCCTGGAACCGCTTTGGCCCGGTGGAAAACAGCTTTCTCTGGATGCTTCCCCAGCCGAGGCGCTTGAGATGGCGTCTCAGGCTGGCTGATGGGGGCGCCTTTTTAAGGATCTAAAAGGAAACGAGGTCCACCAGTTCCCTGACCCGTTGGTCAATGTCCTGGCGGGTGGTTTGCGTGGTGGTGGTGACCCCGAAGCCCTCGCAGCAGAAGGAGGCGGTAACGCTTCCATGAATGATGGCCTGCCTTAAGTGGCTTTCGATGTCGCCTCCTTTTTCTGCCAGGTAGCCGAGCATGCCCCCCACAAAGGAATCGCCCGCACCGGTGGGATCGATCACGGTTTTGAGGGGGAATGCCGGGGCGACAAACAAACCCTTCGGTCCCGAAAGAATGGCTCCATGTTCCCCTTTTTTCACGATGATGTAGCGAGGACCGAATCGATGCATTTCCTGAGTGGCCACTACCAGGTTATCCTCTTCCATGAGCTGTCTGGCCTCGCTGTCATTGAGAACCAGGCAATCGACTTCCTTGAGCAGTGCCTCAAGCTCCTGTCTTGCGATGTTGAGCCATAAGTCCATGGTATCTGCCACGACGAACTGGGGTGATTTCAGTTGCTTCAGGACATGATGTTGGAGCTGAGGGGCACAGTTGGCCAAAAGGACATATTGGCTCTCGGCAAGGGAGGATGGTACCGAAGGCATCCAATGCTCGATGACTCCAAGGTCGGTCTCCAAAGTCCGTCGATTGTTCATGTTCACTTCGTATTCTCCCTCCCAGTGAAAGGTATTACCCTTTGAACGCTCCAATCCACTCAGGTCAATCCCGTGTTTCTCATACAGAGCGGTATATTCCGATGGGAAATCATCTCCCACCACACCCATGAGTTGGGCCGGCGCAAAAAAGCTGGCCGCGATGGCGGCATGACTCGCGGATCCTCCCAGGAGTCGAGGGTTTTCTTGATGGGGTGTTTTGATAGAATCCAGGGCAGTCGTGCCGACAATTAACAAGCTCATGATAGGATGAATGTCCCGATGGACATTGGCAGAGGGTTATAAACGGCTCAGGAATTGGGTTCAATGGTTTTGGTGAGGAAATCCCTATAGTTTCCCGAGGCAATGGGAATGAGTTGGTCAATGGCTTGATTCCAGTAATACATCCATGCCTGGCAAGGGAGGTGGTGATCCCGGTAAACTGTGGTGGGTACCCGCACGAAAAGGGATGTTCCTCGCTGGGAGGGGTTCCAATCTTCGTAGGCATCGAGCTGAGGTAGGTGGAGTTCCGGTTCTTTCAGTGCGTAAAGTTCCCCAAAGATACGCTCCTGCCGATTCAAGCCGCATACCGCACAGGGGTAGGCTGAAGGGTGATAAAAGAGTCTTCCGTGAGCGGTCGCAGGTCCTTCGAAGGAAGCATGAGACTCCAAGAGGTTGGCAAAGTCATTCTTCATGCCCAGCATGAGTGTGCCATAAACAAACAGGTAGCGAAGTTCCTGCATCCCATCAGGCCTGGGTTCTGAAGGATGGGACGTTGCCATCATCAGTGTTCGTAGCTTGTTTCTTGATCTTTGGAAAGGCCAATTCTAGTGTGTATGGAGTATGACTTCCCCAGTTTCAGCGCAATTCCGGAATTCTATTCTCATGGCCGTCCTCATCGCATCTTTCGGGTGCCCTGATGTGCGGTCGGCAACCCTTCCTGAAGGTGTATGGGTCAGGGAAGGATACACTTTGTCCATCGCAGAGGACTCCATCCAGAAGCCTCGCTTCATGGCCTTTGATGACAAGGGTGGCCTTTTTGTGAGTGTGCCCAGCCAGGGAAAAATCTTCCGATGTGTGGACGCGGACAGGGATGGTGTTTATGAATCCAAAACGGTTTTTCTGGAGGGGTATGAATCAGGCCAGATCCTTCAAGCAGTGCAATACCATGAAGGGTCCCTGTGGTGCGCTGACATGACTCATATCTACCAGGCAACCGATCAGGATCAGGACGGCAAGGCGGACAAGGTTCTTGAAAGGGTTGGCCCGGATCAACTCCCCATCAGTGGAGGAGGGCACAAATGGCGTGCCTTGTTGATTCATGATGGATTGATCTACACTCACGTGGGGGATCAGGGCAACGCCACCGATGAGCCCATCACGACCAATGATCGCAAGAAAATTTGGACCTTCCAGATGGATGGAAGCTCCAAGGAGCTATTCGCCACGGGTATTCGAAACACGGAAAAGCTTGTCGTGCGACCGGGCAGTGATGAGATCTGGGGTGTGGATCATGATATCGACACCCTGGCCACAAAGATGGAATCCAAAAAACCAGAGTGGGGGCAGCCCATCACCGATCACAACCCTCCTGCAGAGCTCAACCATTATGTGAAGGGTGGCTTCTATGGGCACCCATACATTTTGGGTAAGAACATGCCTAACCTCAATTTTCTGGACCACCCCGATTTGCTTGAAATGGCATCGAAAAACGTGATTCCCGAATGGCTTTTTCCGGCTCATTGCTCTGGCAATGGCATGTGTTTCCTTGAGGGAGATCAGTTGCCGGGGGGGCAAGGGGATGCCGTAGTGGCTTTTAAAGGAGGTTGGAATGCCTCCCAAAAGGTAGGTTACTGCGTCTCACGTATTCTCTTTGAATTCGGCCATCCATATGGCGAGCAGAAATTGGTGAACTTCCTGAAGGATGGAAGCGAAATCCTTGGCCGCCCCACCGATTGTGTTGAAGCTCCCGATGGGTCCATTCTTTTTTCCGATGATTCAAAGCACCGCATTTACCGCCTCCGCTATACGGGGAAATGAACGGAGGTGACGAGAAACTTTCCACGCCATGATGTGAAGGTGCTTCGGTACGCTTGCCACGGCCTGTCCGGTGGTTTAATAATGCCCTCTTATGTTGGATATTCGGTGGATTAGGGAGCATAGCGACGAAGCCAAGAAACGACTGGCCTCACGCCACGGTGGTGAGGATGCCAAGGTGGATGAGCTGTTGGAGCTGGATACAAGGAGACGTGCATTGCTCACCGAGGTGGAGCAGCTGAAGGCCGAGCGAAAGGCGGCGTCCAAGGAAATCGGCGCCTTGATGGGGCAAAAAAAACTCGAGGAAGCTGAAGCACGCAAGTTGGAGACCAAGGAGTTGGGCGATCGCATCACCCAGCTCGACAAGCAGGTCCATGAAACCATTGAGGCTCAGGATGCCATTCTGCTGGCGCTTCCCAACATGCCTCACCTCAGCGTTCCGGAGGGAGCCTCGGAGGAGGATAATCCGGAGATTCGTCGATGGGGCAGTCCTCTGAAGGTTGATTTTTCTCCCAAATCTCATGTTGAACTGTGTGAACAATTGGAACTGGTGGATTTTGCGCGAGGTGCAAAACTTTCGGGAAGTGGTTTCCTTCTTTACAAAGGATGGGGGGCCCGTCTGGAACGAGCATTGATCCAATTTCTTCTGGACCTTCACACCCGAGAGCACGGCTACACCGAAGTCTCTCCTCCATTTGTTGTCAGCCCGGAATGCATGACAGGGGTCGGACAGTTTCCCAAATTCTATGATCAGGCTTATGCCGTGCAGGAGGGGCAGGATGGTTCGACTTTGGGCAAGCTCTATCTCATACCGACTGCCGAAGCTCCGGTGGCAAACATCCACCGTGAAGAGTTACTCAAGGAAGAACAATTGCCTATCTTTTACTGCGCTTACAGCCCTTGTTTCCGTGCTGAAGCGGGCGCCGCAGGGGTGGGAACCCGAGGCATGATACGGGTTCACCAATTTGATAAGGTTGAGATGATCAAGATCGTCCCAGCTGAAGAGGGGTATGCGGAATTGGATCACATGGTCGCAAATGCCGAAAAGGTATTGCAGCTGCTTGGGCTTCACTATCGTGTCATCCTGCTTTGCACCGGTGATATGGGATTTGCCAGTGCCAAGACCTTCGACATCGAGGTGTGGGCACCGGGGCAGGGGAGTTATCTGGAAGTGTCCAGTTGCTCCAACTGTGAAGACTATCAGAGCAGGCGGATGAATCTTCGATACAAGAATCGCGAAGGGAAAAATGTGTTTCCGCATTTGCTCAACGGCAGCGGTACTGCCCTTGCGAGGCTTTTTGTGGCCCTGATTGAAACCCATCAACAGCAAGATGGATCCATTCACATACCGGAGCCTCTCAGGCCTTATCTTGGGGTCGATGTGATTCCTGCAAACTCATGAGATGGGTCACTGGCATCGAGGCTTTTGGATATGGTGAAGGGTGAGGCAAGTTCAACACGAAGCCTTCCCGCTTCGATGCACATCATGCAAGTCGCCGGGGAGTGTCTTCCATACTCCAAGACCGGCGGCCTTGCTGACATGGTCGGGGCACTGGCAAAGTCTCTGGCGGGTCAGGGGCATCGCATTACCGTGGTGACGCCGCTTTACAAGGCGTGTCAGCTGGACCTTGCGGAGACCACTCTCATGGACTGGGACCTCGAGATCTGGATGGGTGGAGAACTTATCAAGGGCCGCGTGCGTCACCTGGAAGTGCACTCCAATCTGCACGTCCTGTTCATCGAGCAACCCGAGTTTTTTGGACGCGAGGGTCTTTATGGAGAGGGTGGGGCTGACTATCCGGACAATGCCCATCGCTACACATTCTTTTGCAAGGCCTGTGCGAACCTGGCGCGTTATTGGCCCGAACCACCCCAGCTGATTCATGTTCATGACTGGCAAGCGGCTCTGGTGCCTACCTTCGTGGATCACCAACACCTGTATGAGGGATGGGCTTCACCTCCGAAAACGATCCTGACCATTCATAATCTGGCTTATCAAGGAAACTTCCCTGGTAAGACTTTTGAGCTTTGCCACTTGCCCGAGAGCTACTTTCGTCCTGAGACAGGGGAATTTTTTGGTCAAATGAGTTTTCTGAAATCGGGCATGGTTCACGCGGATGCTTTGACAACCGTCAGTCCCACCTATGCCAGGGAGATACTGACCCAAGACTCGGCCTGCGGGATGGAGGGAATCCTCAAGCATCGGAAACAAGACCTCCACGGCATTCTCAATGGCGTCGACTATGATGATTGGCAAACCGAGAACAATCCCTTTCTCGACCATGCCTACGGGCCTCAACAGCTCGACGGAAAGGCGCAACAAAAAGCCCTGCTGCAAGCAAAGCTGGATCTGGTGGTTTCTGACAAGATCCCGCTTTTTGGTCTTGTCAGTCGGCTTGTGGATCAAAAGGGAATGGATATTCTTCTGCCGGCTCTCAATGCCACCCTGGATCGCGGTTTTCAGGTGGCACTTTTGGGGACAGGCATGCCTCACTATCAGGAGGCGCTTGAACGCCTGGCTTCTCGATTTCCCAAGCAAGTCGCTGTCACCATCGGTTACAGCAATGCCCTGGCTCACCAAATTGAAGCTGGAAGCGATTTTTTCCTCATGCCCTCACGATTTGAACCCTGTGGCCTCAATCAGATGTACAGCCTCCGTTATGGGAGTGTGCCCATCGTTCGCAACATTGGAGGGCTTCGCGACTCGGTGACCGGGTTGCAGGAGGATCCCCAACAGGCTGACGGAATCAAATTTCAGGCATTCAGTGTGAGTGCCTTGATTGCGGCCGTGGAGGAAGCCTTGAAGTTATTTGAGGATCCACCTCGTCTCAAAGGGGTGAGGCAGCGCGGCATGCAGAAAGATTTTTCATGGGATCTGACATCGGGTGCCTATCTCGACCTGTATCGATCCCTGTTGAAGAAAAAGGCCTAAAGACTCTGATAGGAAGTTGCTGGGTCGCCCCCTCGCTGAGGGAAATCAGAGGTTGACGGGGTGGGTCCGCTACGGAGTCTTTTCAGCGGGAGCAGGCGATTCCACATCGGATGCGGTGTCCTCTGGCCTGCCAGGTCTCTCACCTTCACTCCGGTGGGGGCCTTCATTTCTTCTTCTGGGCCCACCTTCACGGTTGGGGCCGCGTCCCATCCCTGGCCCGCGGGAGCCAGGGCCTCTAGAGCGCCTTGTCTTGATGATTTCTTCAAAGTCGGTCGCCTGCTCGTCGGTTAAATGCCCCTTGATGTTTGCATGGACCTGCGAGAATTCCTGCTCAATTTTGGGCCGCATTTCCTTCATGATGGCATCCATACGAGCTTGGCTTTCAGTCAGTAAGGTCGTGATGTTGGTGCGCTGGGTTTCGGTGAGCTGGAGGCGCTCCCCGAAACGTTCGATGAAATCATTCATACGTGGTCCGCGCGGGATGGGTTCCCTGCGAGTGCTCGGTCCCGGTTCCTTGCTGGAATCCGACCAGAAGAGTCCTGTCACCAGTCCTGCAGCGAAAATCACGGAAGTCGCGAAGATGATTTTCCAGGAGGCGTTCATCACCATGTCTCTTCAAGAGACTGCAATGGTTGGGCCATGGTCCATTGAAGCTCACTGGCCAGCAGTTCTTCTGAAGTGACCATGTCGGCATTGCCGTTGAGCGATGCCCAGAAGGTCGTGCAGAGCATCAGGGCCAGACAGGGCACCGTGGCTTTCCACAAACCCAAAGCCCAAAAAGTCCCTGCATCCACGGGGCGGATGGATTGAATTTGGGCCATGATCCGTTTTTCGAAGGCATAGGGCGAGGAGGGGTCCTCGGGTATCCTTCGAGCCGCTCGGATCAGGCGTTCAAACATGTCGTTGCGGTTTTTCATAGGTTTGGTCATTGAGTCAAGGAGTCTTTGTTGACTCCGTTTATTATTTAATAAGCATCCAGGTTGATTTTTTCCAGCAACTTACGCATTTCTTTTCGAGCTCTGAAGGCCCGCACCTTGACCAGAGCCGTGGACCAGCCGGTCAGTTGGGCGATTTCCTTGACCGATTTTCCCTCGATTTCCTGGAGGGTCAAAACCAATCGAGAGGCCGGTTTCAAGGCATCCAAAAGGTTGTGGACGAGAGCTTTGGCTGCTTCCCTTTGATGGCGTGCATCGGTTTCATCCTCTCCGCATACTTCCAGTAAGTCGAAATCCTCTTTTTGAATGTCGGTGAAGGAAGCCATTCGGCTTCGCTGATGCTTCCTGAGGTAGTCGTAGCATGTGCGAATGGCAATTTTTATGAGCCAATGCTCGAAAGGTGCGTCCATCCGGTAACTATCCAATTTCCGGAATGCCTTGATGAAAATCTCCTGGACGATGTCCTCGACTTCGCTTTCCTTGCGCGCATATTTACGCGCTGTGGCAAAAACCCGTCCCTGATAAGTTCTGATGAGAGACTCAAAGCCAGCGGTGTTGCCTCCCAGGATGTCTGAAATGAGTGCTTCCTCCGAGGAACGATCCGAAAGCGGTGTCCCCAGGTGCGTCATTTCAGAGAATAAAACGCTGGCCTGCAATAGGTTACCTGTGAGTAGCATGGGCTTTTCCAAGGCGTTGACGGGTCGTTTCTTCGAAACACCGACTCCTTACTTTCTTTCAGACGTTTCACGAACTTCTTTGGTTACAGAGAGACACACTTTTATCGACCTTCCCCCAAGGTCTCGTAATAAGTGCGGACCAAATCGCTGTAGGCATCGGGCACTGGATCTCTGTCCACAGGAACAATGGCTTCCTTGGACGTCCTCTTACTGAGTTCCTCCTGAACGCGTTTTCGAACCTCGTAGAGAGGTTTTTCGATTTGGAGCTGGACCAGGTCCCATTTGGGTTCCTCTCCGCCATCCCGAGCTTCCCTGCGAATGGCTCTGGCTCGGTCTCGAATGGCTGCAATATCATTTTGCAGTTCAGGCACATCAACCATTTCTTCAGCCTCTCGCAAAGCGTCGGTCCACTCACGGAAACTGTTTCCGCCCATGGGGCCTTGATCTGCGTTCGATCCTCCCTCGCCGCCGGTTCCCTGATTTCGCCAGGTTTGGGCCAGGGAGGAGCCGCCACCTCCCCCTCTTAGTTGCTGTGGTTCCTCACGAGTGTTGCCTTGGCCCTGGCCTTCGCTTTGGCCATCTTCCCGGTTGTTGCCTGCCATGGATGGGGACTCTTCTCCTTGTGAGGGAGATCCTTCTTCCTCGTCGCTGCCCGCACGAGCATTCCCGGGGCCGGCACCTTGAGTTTGCGATTCGCCGGGCGAGGCTGCGTCATTTGGGGAGGACCCATTTTCTGGAGTGCCGGTTCCATCGCTTGCGGAAGGGGCAGGTCCAGAGGCTTGAGCCAGTTCCTGATCGAGCTCCTCGGAAAGCTCATTGAGGAGGTCCCGGGCCCGTCGCAACCCCTCGATGCCGTCACCGAGGATACTTTCGGCAGCTTGTTCGATTCTCGTTTCAAGAGATTCGATCTCAGGATGAATCCGTTCCTCTATCTCTGCCGCTCGTTCGGCCATGTTGAGAAAGGAAAGCTGCTGGGTGGTCTCCAACAAACTGTCGATCTGATCGCTGTCGGTTTGACGGTAGGCTTCGCTGAGTTGGCGGGAAAGAAGCGGCTCGGCATCCTCTGCATCATCGCTGATCTGACGTATTTGATCCATGATCGACTTCAGCTCTTCCCTCTGAGCTTCGCTTAGTTCCATGGCCTCCCGTGACGCTGAGTTGGCACCGAGGGAAGGACGCTGTTGGTTGGATTGAGCCTCTTCCAGCTGGTCGCGAAGGGCGTCCTGGCGCTCACCAATGTCTCTGGCCTGTTGACGCAATGTCTGCATGGCTTGAGAAAATTGACTCGAATTCCGCTGTCTGAAGTCCTCCCGCATGGATTCGAGCCCTTCTTGAGCCCTGGCTCCTGCGGCCAGCGCACTGCTGATTTCTTCATTTTCGATGGCTTCGGCTGCTTGTTGAGCTTGTTCGCGTATCTGGTCCAATTGGTCCATGGATTGCGCATTTTGTGGTTCTTGATCCTGGGCGAGTCTCTGGTTGAGCTCATCCATGTCTTCGAGCATGCGTCGCTGTTCGTCCCTGAGCCTTTTGAGTTCCCTCTCAAGAGCTTCCCGCTCATCTTGATTCTCGGCTTCCGTCAAAGCCGTCTGAAGTTCCTGCAGACGCTCGTTGAGGTCTTCCTGCCTGCGAGCCAGGTCTTTGAGGCGATTGAGGTTTTGCAGAGAGTCGTTTTGCTGGGCGTCCTGACTTCCTGTGGCCTGACTCTGGGTTTCATACCGGTTGTCTTCATCGGTCAAGTCGAGCTGGTTGAGCTGCTGCTGTGATCTCCCGCTACCGCCGCCACCACCGCCACCTTGTCCCTGTGTCACGTTGGATTCATTGGGGCGTGATTTGAGAAGCAACTGGTAGGCCTGCTGCTCATGAACCAGTGCCTGAGCCAGGGATGGCAGTGATCGGTCATGAACGCCATCATACAAGGCATCCGCCGCCTGGCTCATGGCCTCTCTGGCCTGCTGCATCAGTTCACCGGCTTGAGAGGTGGCTGCTTGTTCCAGTAGGGCATCGGCTTGCCCCATGGCCTCTTCCTGAGAATCCAGAACGACTGCCAGGTCGTCGCTTTGAGCATCGGACAGGGCGCTTCCGGAGGCGGATCGACGGATGTTCCAGGTAGCGCTGATGATATCCTTTTGAAGCTCTGCCAGCTGCATGGCTGGATCCTGCTGCTGTTGCTGTTGTTCCTGCTGCTCCTGTTGTTGCGAATCCCCTGGTTGGCCTTGGCGGAAAATCTCCTCAAAGGGTCTGATTTCACCGAAGAACATGTCGGAATAGTGGCGTCGCAGGGATCCATCGGGGCCGATATCTTCTGCCCAAAGATAATAAGAGAGCAATCCGCCAGGAGTCAGTGAAAGGGTTTCCAGTTCGAGCAAATGCTCGATCGATTGTTTTTCCTTCGCGCCGGCCCCTTGTCCAGTCTCTACTTCAACCGCATCCAAGCCGCTGATCTGATAACCCACGCCATAGGCCTGGAGGCCGTAGTCATCCCAGACTTCGCCCTGGAAAGAAACTTCCTCCAACGCGGAGAATCTCTGATCGCCTTTCGGTCGAATCCATTTGAGACGGGGAGGGGCATTGGTCGAAACCCGAATATCCACTCTTGGAGGATTTTTGTTGCCGCGTCCGTCCGTATCCGTGAGCTGGAGGGCATATCGATGGCTGGCCTGCAAGGTCGTATTGAGTTGGAACACATGGCTCCTCTCGGGGTCGGGCGAAAGAGGGAAGAGCTCTCCCTGCTCATCCATCAGCAGGGCGCTTTGGATGGATTTGTTGATGAAAAAATCATAGGTCAGTGCCGAACCTTCGACAGCTGAAATACGCAGGGTGTCCTTGATGGTTCGGTCCTCCAGTCCGGTATACGACGGATACTGAAGGTGTGCATCTGCCTGTTCTAGTTTTGGGAACTCGAAGACACTCAGTTTGTAGGTCTCCGATTGAGATCCATCAAAGGTCACGTAGTAAGCGGTATCGGCAGAGACCGACATGAGACTGGCTCCAAAGAGTGGGTCCTCCATGCTGCGGTTCATGGGGATTTGTTTGGTAGTACCATCGGAAGGCATGATCACCAGAGACACGCTATCGGGGACCTTTTGGCCAAAACGTGCCGTAATGACCAGGGCATCGCCTTTCTCGATTTCGAGATGACCGGGTTCCACGAGCAACTCACCGACAAAAGCTTCTGTTGAATTTTCAGCAGAGCTGCTCTTATCCAGTGAGGCAAGCAAGTAGGCAGCCCAAAAAACCACCAGTAAACTGCAAAAGCGTATCATGCCTGAAAAAAAGAGTCTGAGATGGAACGGGTGATCCCACGGCTCTTTGAGATTGCTGGAGAGGGCTTTGCGAATGACCTGCTCCTGCAGATAGTGATACTTGCCGGTTTCAGGGTTGGGCTCCTGATCCAATGCCGTGATGAGCGTTGACTGCAGGGAGGGGTGCTCCTCCTCAATGCGCCGAGCCAAGTCTTTTACTGAGATGATCTGGCGCCTGTGGTGCAGCCAAACGGCGAAAGTCAGAAAGCTGCAGGCAAGAAGGAAGCCCTTCCAAAGCCAATCTCCGGAAAAGTTCCACAAGGGTGCAAGCCACGCAGCGATCAAGCCCAGCAGGCCCCAGGAAGTGAAAAGAATGGACAGCCTGCGCTTGAAACGGTGCTGCCGATGGTGTTTGAGAATCGGGTCGAGAACCTTGTGGATGGTGGGGTTAGCCATTCTGCGATGCATTTGATAGTGAAACCTCGAACCTGCCTGCGAGTCAGAACCCGCAGGGCCGGTGCCAGCATACGGACCTCAACGCCGTCAACGTTTCCATAAAGCCCTGCAAGAGCGCCGCGTATAGGTTTTAGAATGAACCCAAAGGTGGACGAATGCAATGGGTTTCAGCGAACAAACGTGTTGAACATCCCCGGGATAGAAACCGCAGATTATTCCGGTGTGCCATCTGTGTCGATAAAACGGACGCGGGTCTTCAAAACGGCAATCATTGAGTCGGTGAAGCCTTCCTTGCCTTGAAAGATGCGATCAACCAGTCCACGCATGAGTTCCTCGTATTCAGGCATTGCCAAGCGATCGCTCGCTCTCGCTTTTTCTACTCGTGTTTGATGACGCTCCCAAGCCAGTCGAGAGAGGTTGGAGTAACCCAAAGCCTGATCTTCCTCTCCAATGGAAAGGTAATAGAGGAATTGTCGCATCATGCCTTCGATGATGACTCGAGCCTGATTCATGTCAGCTTTGACAAGATTCTTTTCAAACCGATTGAGGGCGAATTCCTCCAGGCTCAAGCCTGCGGGCAATGAGTCTGGAAAGCGCTTCTTAAGCTCTGCAAACCAAAGCCCCGAGGTTTCCATCTGATGGTGAAGATAAAAATAATAGGTGGCATTTTGGAGGAACTCGGTATGCGCCCGGTCGATGGTGGAGTAGTAATCGGGATTCTCTTCCTCTTCCCTCACCTTGAGGAACATGGCATGGGTGTAGGGCGCTAAGCCCAGATTGGGGGCATATTCCAATTTTTGAGCTGACTCATTTTCGATGATACGACCTCGCTCAAACGCAAGGGCCATGCTCTGCCAGATAATTCTCCTCAGGAAATTTCTTTGACCCTGATGGGCATTCTCAAGACCGACCCAAGCCCAGTAAATCGCCTGTGACTCAGGCAGGCGCCAGTCAAAGGGGCCCAGGTTATCCTGAATGCGCTTCATGGTTTCGATCTCGAGGCCGAAGCGCGTTTTCAGCTGCTCCCGCTTTTGGACAATATCCGGATCCTGCGAGGCCAGGATGCCTTCAAGGTCTGGGCGTCTACCCAGTATTTTCCGAATTTCTGAAGCCCAACGTTCTTTGTAATAAAAATGGGCGGTGTCAAGATTGGCCCCCATTTTGTCCTGAAAAATCCATGCTAATTCTCGATAAATTGTCGTGGAATCCGGGTTGTAAACAATGGCTTCTTTCCTAAGGAGATTGACACCGCTCAAGATCCAGCGCCATCTTTCCTCCGGCTCCTCGAATTGTTTCGAAATATTGTAGACCATGTTCCATGACTGAAAGGTCCAAACAGAGGGGAAAGTGGGTTGAAGTTTTGTAATCCAATCTGCTAGGGAAAGGGCTTCAAAAAACCTGCCTTCTTCTTGGAGGCGAGTCGCTCTTGCCCAAAGAGCATTGGCGATGATTCCCCTGAAGCCGCCCAGCGCAACACTTGAAAAAGCGAGCATCGGCGGTGCGTTATCCAAAGGTTCGAGGCGGGTGAGGCCCAGGTCGGATCGGATGTCATTCATCCGATTTTGTAGAAAGTGATTTAACAGTAGAGAAAACACGACTAAACAAGTCGCTAGCCACTTTTTAGATCCACGTGTCCTGGTTGCAGGCATTAGCTTTGATCCAGCTCCTTTTGGGTGAGTAAAAACATGCCCCAGGCACCTATTGGGGCAATCATTAAGCCAATGACAAGTGACAGATGAAGGAGCCAGTTGTAGGTGGGAATGCTCCTTCCGGTGACCAAACTCTCGATAGGGGCAATCGAACGTATTGTTTCGACAGCTTTGTAAAGAAAAGTGAATAGAGGGACAAGTAGCCAATCTAAATAATGCCAATGTCCTTTTCCTGTTTCTTCATTGAGCGTCGAAATTGTGCCGTCGATAGCGATGGATTTAAACAAATTTTCAGAACCAGCGACCAGCAAAAGTGTCATTATTAAGAAAGTAGCTACAGGTAGGGACGCAAAAGTTGCTGCCCACAGACCTACTGCAGTCAATAGGCTGAGCCAACATAGTAAAACCACCAAACCCTTGATGTAGTTCAAGCCGAAACCTCCATCGGGAAAAAGTATGATCAGTCCATCTTCCACCCTGAAGACCAGGCTCATGTCTGTGTAGTTCCTGCACTCCACTCTCAAGTTTCCGTCGGGGTCGATTAGATTTGCGGGAACCGACCATTCGTGGGTGGTCATGGGGGCCAAGTCGAGTTCCCTTTCCCATCGGGTTGGTAGGCTGGGGTCCCCGACAATCCATGTCATGGGGAAAGATGTGGTTTCGGCACCGGGTGAGGCATAAAATTTGACTCTTAATTGTAAAGTTTCATCCTCCATTTGTCGGACTTGATTTCCAATATGGATCGACCAAAGCCTCCGGTGGAGCGGTTTGACCAATTGGTTCATCCATCGAACTTCCTCTGCCAATCGCTCTCTGACCGCTGCTGTGTCAATTTTGATTCCATGGAGTTGGTCTTTTCGTTTTTCAAAAAGTGCATTGATCTCCCTTTCCTCGTCGGGCGCCTTTTCTGATGCCGATGCTCTTGAAATGAGCACTACTTTTTTCAGCTGGGATTGTTCGTCTTGTGAGAGATCTCGAGCATGAAAGAGCAAAAGGGCATAAATACTCAGCCCTACCATTATCATCAGGAAAGTGTTTAGCGAACAAATGCCGAGCCACCGCCCGATCCAAATTTCCCATCGAGCAATGGGCTTGCTCGCCAAAAGGGTGATATGATGTTTCTCAAGGTCCTGCCCTAGAATACCGCATGATAACCAAAGTGTTGAGGCGGCTAGGAGAATGCCTGAGGTCATCAGACTATAAGAAAGCTGAACTTGAGCAAACATTTCCGCCGTCCCGTTGTGCCGAATGAGATACGGGATGGTGGTAATCGTCAGGCCCATTGTTAGCAAAAGCCAGGGAATTAGCTTGAACCTAAAAGCGGCCTTGATGGTCAGCCGCGATACGGCCCCAATACGTTGGATTGAGGATTGCATTATTTTAGCTCTCTATCCTCGAATAAAGCGATTGCTAGACCAAGAGAAATGCCTAGGCTCCCCGATGTGTAAAGAAAGGCATACATTAGGTAATGAATTGGAATTGAGGCTTTCAGAGCAAGTGCGTCCGCCATCCAGAAAAGCTGCCAATTTGGAATCAAGGAATATGCAATACGTGCCGACCAACTGCCTGCCTCAGCGTGACTGCCTAAAAAGTGGTCTGAAACCAATCCGCATAGAAAAAGGCACAAGCAAATAACCAAGGTGGGTATGAGGCCTAGGCGAGTGCTACAGGCTGTGGCGATGCCCGCTATCAGCCACAAAGCCATTAGAATCAGTAATATCGCATTAAGCATGCGGAAGTCGATATCCGTACCAAATGTCTGGGGCTTCCAATCTTTTGATAAGCAGTTGATGATTAGGAATCCGATGGCTATGCAACCCAATTGAGCATAAACGGTAAGCTCTACAAATGGTTTGCGGGCAAAAAAGTTGATTACCAAACCAATGACAAAGGCCAGCAAAATAGACGATGCCATGATTATGATTGCGGGGTAATCCGGCTTTCCATAGACATCAAATGCCATCCGCGTAGCCAGAAGGGCACTCAATCCTCCTACACTGCACTGCACTGCGAGGGCTCCTGCCAGCCCGGTAAACTTGGCAAGAATGAAGGACATTCTTCCAACGGGCTTGGAGAGCACTACAAGCGCAGTCCCCGAATCAACCTCCTGTCCGATGGAGCTCGAAGCTCCCACGACAGAGGTCAACAAGCCACAGAGAAAAAGCGTCGCTAGCACACCACTGTGAACCATGGAGGCGTCTTCTTCCGCACCGGCGTAATAAAGGCTCGCAAGGAAGAGCATGAAGACACTGGAACTGACCATCAGAACCAGGTAAATGGGCTGACGAATCAACTCTCTGAAAGTGTTGCGTGTAATGGTCCAATAAACACTCATTTTCCTTTCAACCTCACTATCCCGATCAGCCGTATCTCATAGACCAGGGTCTGCTCATTCCGGCAAAGGCTTCCCCTTGGTTTCCGGCGCCCACCAGATCACGATCATGCCCACCAGGTAAACCAGAGTGATGACCGCACCCATGCGGGCGTAATCGCCGTCAAAAACGGCTACCAGTTGGCCACTGCCGATGGCGCAGCCTGCCGCCATGATGCGGCCCATGTTGTAGCCAATGCCTTGTCCCGTAGCTCGGCAACGGGTCGGAAATAATTCAGGTAAATAAAGAGGAAACCAACCATAAAATGCCGCCGTGGTCATGCCGGCGAAAAAAACGAGGCATTTGAAGGTTGTTCCATAATCCAGCTCCATGCGAAAAAGGACACCGCAAACAACAAGCGATGCAAAGCAAAGGCCGAAAAAGGCCGGTCTGCGGCCCAATCTTCCCCCGATCAGTGGCCCAGAAACACACCCTAGGATCGCTCCCATGGCACTCAGCATGGCGACCTCCGCCTTGGCGGTGGGTTGAGTTTCCCCTGCCAATTGATCGACCCAGACCGGTATCCATTGTACCGAGCCCCAAGTCCCTATCAGGGCGATGGACGAAAAGCAAACGGCGAGAAGCGTCCATCGAAGCGTCGGGGGACTTAAGACCTCCCGGATGGGGGAATGGCCTTTGGAGTTTGCTTTGGCAGTCTTCCACTTTTCTGATTCTGGGACAAAAAGACGTATCAGGAAAACCAGGCCTGCGGGCGCGATACCTACCAACCACATCCACCGCCAGTCATCCTGTGTCACGACGCGGATTTTTCCGACGGCCCCCACCAAGAGAAAACCAAAATTGGCTGCGGCGCCAATCACTCCGGCCATGAGAGGTCGCCATCGTTCCGGCCAACTCTCCATGACCAGTGCCACTCCGAGGGACCATTCGCCACCCATCCCCAATGAGGCGAGAAAGCGGTAACCGGCCAAGTCCCACGGTGATTGAGCAAAATAACCCATGCCGGTGAAAATGGAATAGGTGAGGATGCTCAGAGTCATGGCCTTGACCCTACCCAGCCGATCCCCAAGGAAACCGAAGAGAAATCCTCCGGCAGCGGCACCGAGCAAAAAAACTGCCGTGATCCATCCCATCCACTGGCCGACATAGGCATCCACTTCACCTTGGCCAGGATACATGTCCATCAGCGCAGGGCGGGCCACAATCGGAAAAAGCCCCATTTCAAAACCATCGAAGAGCCAACCGAGAAAGGCGGCGCCACACACCATCCATTGTGTTTTGCCGATCGCCGTGTTTTTTGCTCTTTGCATGCTCGCTTGATTTGTGGGTCAGCGCACGCTGCGACCCTCGTGAAGATCTCTTCCGGCCACCAATTGCTTCATTTTACGATCCGCTACCGATCTGGGTAACATCCAGAAACCACAGTCGGGATGCACCCATTGAACACGATCAGGTCCAAGTTTTCTGGCGGCTTCCTCGATGCGCATGGCGACAACATCTGCGGATTCGACCAAGTTGGACTTGATGTCGATGACGCCGATACCCAGTGCCAGATCCTGTCGAATATCTTTGAGAGATTCCAGTTGAGAAGTCTCTAGACGCGAGCATTCGAGAACCAGATGGTCGACTTTTAGCCGATTGAGGCTGGTCACCAGGTTTTTCCAATGTCCGGTTTGAATTTGCTGTCCCCCGTAATTGCCAAAACAAAGGTGGAGAGCGCGTTCACCTTGAACGCGATCGAGGATGAGATTGAGCGGCTCATGGAACCAATCGGCATCTTCAGGGTGTCCTGGCAGGTTGGCCTCGTCGATCTGTACCATGGGAGCATCCACATGACTGACTTGGTCGGCGAGAACGGCGGCAAGGCCCATTGTCAGGTCTCTCAAGTTACCGTAGTGCTTGTCGTGAAGCGTTTTGGCAAGCATGTAAGGCGAAGTGAGGGTAAACATGAGGTTGCCTTGGGCCAACGGTTTCATGGATTCCCAGCTGCTTTTCAGATCCAGGCTTCCTTCCCCAATGGGGCCAATGACCATGCCCGGAGGGCGGCTTCGAAATTGCATGCCTTGCGCCTGCTGGTAGGCTTGTCGCTCACTCAAACCGATCGATTGTGTGATTCCATCCAAGGGTCGGATGAAATATTCAATCATGCCGTTGGTTTCTGGATGGTTGGGATCGAATCGGGAAAGTTCTCCGTCTGAAATGATATCCAGGCCTGCCAGTTCCTGGGTCTTGATGATGGTAAGCATAGCGTCCCGCAAATTGGGTGCGCTCGGCAGCGCCTGCAGCCAGCCAGGTACTGGATAACTTCCGACGACTTGGGTTTTCATCACAGGACTCTTGGAAGCATTCATCTTAGCCTTCATTCTGCCGTTCCCTCCGAGACATGCCAAGTGTCGACTTGACGCGTCATTGACAGCCAGGAAGGTCGCTGCAAAATGTTTTGGTTACTCAACGGTCAACATTCTGTGTTCCATGCCTGTTATCATCCGAATACCCAGCTCACTCAGAAACCTTGCGGATGCCCGTGACAACTTCCTGACAGAAGCTTCTACGGTAGGTGAGGCATTGGATTGTTTGCTGAAAGACTACCCTGATCTCAAGCCGCACCTGGAGGATGAGAGAGGGAACTTACCGCCTTTCATCAATGTGTTTCTCAATGAGGAGGACATTCGCTTTCTCGACGGAAAGGCCTCCCAGTGCCAGCAAGGTGACGAAATTAGTATCGTGGCCGCCATCGCTGGTGGATAGGGACTTCCCTGAATCCATTCTCATTGAGCAAGCTCTTCTCGCCGACCATTGCATTGTGGCTTGACGGTGCAAACCTTTGGCACTAAGAAAGAAGTAGCTCTAGCAAGGCTAATCAACCAATCGTCAGCAACCAAAACAAACTACTAAGCAAGCAAATATATGACAAAACGTGATCTTGTTGTAAGGATCAGTGGTGAAACAGGCCTGATCCAGCAAGACGTACTAGCAGTTGTGCAGAAAACCCTCGATTACATTTCAGAAGCCGTTTCCAAAGGAAAAACGGTTGAACTGCGTAATTTTGGTGTTTTCGAAGTCAAAATTCGCAAGGCTCGTGTGGGGCGTAATCCCAATAAGCCTGAAAATGATGTGAAAATCCCTCCACGTGCTGTGGTCAAGTTCAAGCCCGGCAAGGAAATGAAAGAGGCAGTGATTCAGCTCACCCCTCAGGAGTAATCTCACTCATTGAATTCCCAACACTTCCGCTTGTCCTTCTTTCAGAAACGTAAGAAGGTTCAGGCGGATTTTTTTATTGATGAAGCGTCACGATCGATTACCCGGTTTCAGAGATTTTTTTCCCGACCCCGTGCCACACCCTGATTTGGCACGGATGGCCGAGAGGCTCCATTTGTTTTCATCTTGGAGAAAGGTAGTAACACGCTATGGCTTTCGAGAATATGATGGGCCTCCGTTGGAGACCCTGGAACTTTACAAAGCCAAAAGTGGGGCCGAGATCGTGCACCAGCTTTACCACTTTGAGGATAAGGGAAGCAGGGAAGTTGCCCTTCGGGCTGAAATGACACCTACTTTGGCGCGGATGATCGCCGCGCATGCGCGCAATTACAAAAAGCCCATTAAATGGTTCTCCATTCCTCAGCTTTTTCGCTACGAGCGCCAGCAGAAGGGGCGGCTTCGCGAACATTTTCAGCTCAATGCGGATATTTTGGGTGAAGGTGATCCAACAGCCGATGCCGAGTTGATTGCTCTTTGCATTGATGTGTTACGCGCCCTGGGTTTGACCCAAGAGGATTTTGTCATCCGACTGAGTAGTCGGCATGCTTGGGAATCCTTTTTCAAGCAACGCCAGAAGGACACCACCAAGGAGTATCTGTTTTATCAGATCATTGACAAACTGGAACGCGAACTCCCTGAAAACAGTGCTCAAAAGCTTGCTGAAATGGGGATTGATTACGAAGAAGTGCGGGCCTTCATCGAACAGGCAGAACCCACCGAGGAGCTGCAGGAAATCATCGATCAGCTTCAAGCCCGTGGGTTGAAGGATTTTGTTCGTGTGGACTATGGGGTCATACGCGGCTTGGCCTACTACACGGGAGTGGTCTTCGAGGCTTTCGATCGTCAAGGAACGCATCGAGCTATTGCAGGAGGTGGGCGTTACAACCATCTGATTGAACTGATTTCCGGAGGTAAGGTGGACATGCCGGCACTGGGTTTTGGCATGGGAGATGTGGTTCTCGGGGACATGCTTCGTGAAAAAAATCTCCTTCCTCCAGCCAAGCCTTCTATTGATGCCTTCGTGCAATACACCGATCCTGATCAGCGCATGGAGGTAATTTCCCTGGTGCATCAATTGAGGGAATCGGGAAGAAGGGTGGAGTGGGGGCTCTCACCCTCAGGAGCCAATCGTCAGTGGAAAGCGGCTGCGGAGATGGGAGCCACCTGTTTTCTTTCCTTGGTCCAGGAGGGCCTTTGGGAGGTTAAACATTTGCAAACCAAGGAGTCCCATCAGGTGGCTTCAGAGCATGTTTCGGTGACCTTGGACCGCCTCGAAAAAGACACTCCGAGCAAGGCTTGATCGTTCGTTGGGCAGGTTGCGATCAAGCCGTCCTGGTGCGGCTTTCAAGGGATCGGCACTTTTGAATAACTATCTCTTGACGCAGTTGTTCACCCCGGTAATCTGGCTCCAATCCTGAGCATGCAATGCTTTCTATTCCGTGGCGTCCTTTTGCTGCTGGACACTGTCGATATGCAACATTCTGCTCATCAGTTGAAAACTTTTTAATATCTATCAGGAGATTTTATGGCTAGTGGACGTGTCAAGTGGTTCGATAACAAAAAAGGCTTTGGTTTTATCGTACAGGACGAATCTGGTGAGGACGTCTTCGTGCATCATACCGCCATCAGTGGAGATGGCTTCAAGACTCTCAATGAAGGGGAAGTGGTGAACTTCGAATTGATCGAGAGCGACAAGGGCCTCAAGGCTCAGAACGTCCAACGTGGCCTCATGATGTGACGATAATGTGACGGATACGCAGTCGCATGGCTGCATCCTCCATTTCATTTTTTCTTCATCTGGTCCTTCTTCGAGAGTTCTCCGGTGGTGCTCTCCCATAAAGAGGAATCTCAGGTAGGTGCTCTCTATGTGCATGTGCCCTTCTGCTCACACAAATGTGAGTATTGCGCCTTTTATTCCGAATTGCTGAAACCCGATGTTGTGGAGGGTTATGTGTCGGCCCTCTGCAAGGAGTTGGCCATGGTATCCTCCATGGTGCGTCCTCGCTCTCTGTTTTTTGGAGGTGGAACCCCCTCCATCTTGAGCCTGGCTCAGTGGGAGCGGATTCTCAACACCATCCACCGTTTTGAATGGGGGGAGATTGCTGAATGGACGGTTGAATGCAATCCCTCGACGGTTTCCCGAGAAAAAGCAAAGCTGCTGAAGCAGGGAGGGGTCAATCGTATTTCCATGGGGATTCAGTCCATGGAAGAGGAGCTGCTACAGAAATTGGGGCGCATTCATAGTCGCGAGCAGGTTTTCCGCTCGTATGATATTCTGCGTGAGGCCGGCTTTGAAAACGTCAATTTGGATCTCATGTTTGGAATTCCAGGCCAAACACTTGCACAGTGGCGTCGTTCGTTACGAGAAATCATCGGACTCGGGCCGGAACATCTTTCTGCTTACGAGGTGATCTACGAGGAGGATACCCCGTTGTTTCATCAACTCAAGGCGGGTGAGTTTGATGTCGATGAAGATGCCATTGAGGAAATGTATGAGGCACTTCTAGAAGAGTCAGCCTTGCATGGCTTTGTGCAATACGAAGTGGCCAACTTTGCAAAGGAAATCCGCAAAGAGTCCTCTGATCGGGTGCCTTCCCATGCCTGTCGGCACAACATCAATTACTGGCGCTGTGGGGATTATTATGGAGTGGGGCCCGCTGCGAGTGAATGGGTGGCGGGCATGCGTAACCAGCACGTTGCCAATACGGAAATTTACTCTCAGCAAGTGGGCCAGGGCCAGCGAGGTCTCTCATCCAGTGAAGCCGTCCATCCCTCGATCCGTCTGGGAGAAGCAGCCGCTTTTTCCATGCGCATGAATGCGGGCATTGATTTTGCTGCCTTCCAAGGGCGCTTCGGAATGCATCCGAAGTCCCTTTGGGAATCACAA
>MDTE01192931.1_pt1 | contig 25395 bp, 24 predicted proteins | sample 811231 | NCBI WGS metagenome assembly MDTE01 (sample SAMN05326651, study PRJNA326480) | marine metagenome | isolation source: seawater | place: Indian Ocean: Red Sea | collected 2010
CAACTACTAGAAGTAAACTTATGCAAAAAGATCTAAATAGATTCGTCCCTAATTTCATATTTTTGACATCAGATTCCTAAGAAAATTCCGAGCTAAATTTTATTTTAAAAAACTGTTACTTTCATTTCTACTCCACCGTGACGATTATGAACTGAATGGAGAATAATGATTCCATTTTTAATTTCAATTTATTACATCTTTCCATTGGTTTTAATTTTATAAGAAAGTTTAATAATCTTTAAATTTTGCTAAGATTTTTTTATGGAAAAATTTTCAGAAATAACTAAAGAAAATTTAATAGATTCACTATACAAAATCATTTGTACTGCAAATAGAAGAGACAAAAGAGATGAAGCGATTGACAATGATTACTTTAAGAGGAGAGTGCTTGGATTCAAATCCGAAATGGAATTTGAAATTTACTTTAGAGAAAATTTTGAAACTAGTTCTCGCGAATTACTTGAGGGAGGACAATTTTGCGGTTCAAAGGAGGATAGAGATCTTTTCGTCTACACCACAGTAGACTTTGCAGAACCAATTAAATATCAAAAAATATACGAAGGCATTTCTAAGTGGTCTAATGTTAAATACCTCTATTATTTGAAAGTATTAAATAGTGGATGGGGCGAAGTTGGACTTCGAACTAGAGAAGAACAAGGCGGAGATATCAAGGAAAGATTTATCCTAGAACCTGTTTACGAGATTTTTGAGTTTAATTTAGATTCTAAAACCTTTTCAAAATCAAAAAATCTCAATGCCTCTAAAATATTCAATCACTGGAGAGAGATAAAAAACTCTCCCGCAATAAACCCATTAAGAGCGAGGGATAAGTTTAATTATTTTGATATGTATGACTTAAAAATATTAATGAAAGTATATGCAACTCGTTATTTTATGGATGTTTTAAAAAGAAAACATTTTTTATATTTTTTAGATATAGATGGTTTTCTCAGATCAGATAATGAAATTCATATCATAGAATTGAAAGAAAAGACGCCTATAAAAACGGAAGGTAAAAAAGAGTTGTCTAAAAAAGATTGGAAATACGGTTGGGATACTAGAAGACTATCTTGGTATCAATTTTTGGAAAAGCAACTTGGATTGACAACTTTATACATTGTGAGACAAATAGAAACTATTAAGGAAAGAGAGTTTAATCAATGGGATACAATTTCTCTAAATGATTTCATGTTAAATGGTTCTTGGGAAAACTCAGTTAGTGGCGGCAGTGGAAGAGGAGATACTATCTTAGCGCCATATTCAAAGTTTAAGTCTTTGGAAAATTATCTAGATTCTAGATAAATCTAATCATCTTCTTTGCTATTGCTCTTATAACAGGAACAGGAACAGCATTGCCGAATTGTTTATACGCTTGCCCATCGCTAACCGGAATTTCAAATCCCTCAGGAAATCCTTGTAGTCTTCGCGCCTCATTAGGAGTTATTCTTCTAGGATTTTTATTTTTTTGATCTATCCAGATCTCCGCTCCGTCCTTATAGTATCTTGCTGAAATGGTGCTGGTGTATTTTGATTTTCTATTGAACAAGGAATAACCAAAACCGTATCCCTTTTTTTTGTAAAACTCCTTTCTTTTTTTTGCACTGTTCCACATTTTGTCAGAAATTGTGTATTTATCTTTAACTCGCTTATCTAATATGTCACCTACTTTGGTATCCGTCATCGGAGGTTCGGGGAAATCGAATAAAAAGTAATCTAAAAATCCTACGATAAAAATCCTTTCTCTGTTTTGAGGAAGTCCAAATTCCTTTGCATTAAGGACTTTATGCGCCAAAGTTTTGTATCCCAACTCATTTAAAATAGACATAATGGTTTTAAAGGTATTCCCTTTGTCGTGTCCCCTTAGTCCTTTGACGTTTTCTAATAGAAATGCTTTCGGTTTATGGTGATCAAGTATTCTTGCAATCTCAAAAAACATTGTGCCTCTTGTATCTTTGAATCCTTTTTTTAAACCTGCCTGAGAAAATGCTTGGCAAGGAAATCCAGCAACTAATAAATCGTGTTTAGGAATATTTTTTTCTTTGATCTTTGTAATGTCTCCATGAGGGACTTCTCCAAAATTTGCTTCGTAGGTTTGTTGTGCGAATTTATCCCATTCAGATGAAAAAACACATTTGCCTCCCAGTTCTTCAAATGGAATTCTTATGCCGCCGATACCTGCAAATAGATCAATGAATTTAAATTTTTTTTTCAAGACTGAAACGTTTACTTATTTTGTTAGTTTACTAATTAATTTCATCTCTGTAATAAAACTATCCGACTTCCTATGTCTTCTTTGAAGTCTTCTCTCTCGTTCTCCTACCCTTTTGAGAACTGAGTAGACACTATTACCACTTTCACCCCAATTCTTTCCTTTGTGAGTTTTTATTTTCCATTCGTCATTAAACTTCTTAGTGATTTTTCGATAAGACCAGTTCATTTCATTGTGAAGATACGAGATGATTTCATACAACATAATCTGTCTGTCTGTCAGACGATTAGTCTCGTAAATTAAGTCGTTGTTTGAATGATGAAGTGTGAAAGTTAGTTCAAATGAAGAATTTAATTCTCCATTCAGTGCTATTCCACGGTAACGGAATGTTTTTAACCCAACCTATATTATTTTTAAAACTTTTTTCCTCTACACTTAATATTGGTTGCTTTCGTACTTTGACCAGTTCCCATTACCCTTTTTTCCCATCCACTTTCATAGAATTTCCATTTATCAGTATCAATAACGTTTCCATCTTTATCAAATATTCTGCAAGAAACTTCAACCCTCGGCACCTCTATTGTCAAATGAACATAATAGAATAGGGTTCCACCTCCAGCACCCTCCCACTTATCAATAGTAAATAATTTTTCTTCTTCACTTATCAACAAAGGAGACAGAAGCAAAAGAGATAAAAAGTTTTTCATTTTTATTCGACAGTGACGGACTTAGCTAAATTTCTCGGCTGATCTATATCAGTTCCTCTTAATAGTGCGACTTCATAAGACAAAATTTGTAAGGGAATAGAATATAAAATCGGTGTAAGCAAGAAATCACACTCCGGCATACTAATGTATCTACCCGTTAATAAATCTAATTTCTCTTTTGCATTTCCAAACACATACAAGGCCCCGCCTCTAGCTTTAACCTCCTCTAAATTTGAAACTAGTTTTTCTGCCAATTCGTACTCTGGAGCAATTGCTACAACCGGCATTTCTTCATCTATTAAAGCCAAAGGTCCGTGCTTTAGCTCGCCAGCTGGATAGGCTTCAGCATGAATGTAAGAAATTTCTTTTAACTTTAAAGCGCCCTCTTTGGCGATGGGATAGAAAATTCCTCTTCCTAAAAATAAAGCATTATCTTTATTAGCAATCTCTGGAGCAAAATCTACGATGTCATTTTTTAGCTTCAAAGTGTCAGATATTTTTTCTGGCAAGGTTCTTAAGGCCTCAATAATTCGACCTCGAAGCCTCGGATTTTTTCCTGATGCTTTTGCTAAAGCCAAAGTCAACAACATTAAAGCAACCAATTGGGTGGTAAAACATTTAGTGGAGGCTACACCTATTTCTTGGCCAGCGTTAGTCAACAACAAATAATCAGCTTCTCTTGCAAGAGAGCTTGTAGGAGTATTACAAATTCCCAAAGTTGCTAAATAGTCTTTTTCTTTAGCATATCTTAGAGCGGCCAAAGTATCTGCCGTTTCTCCAGACTGCGATATGGCAATTAATAGCGTATCTTCGTCAATATAAGGATTTTTATACCGGTACTCACTTGCGTAATCCATTTGGGTAGGCAATCCAGATATAGCAGAAAACCAATTAGCGGCAACTCTTCCTGCATGTAATGCAGTACCACAAGCTACTATTTGGACCCTTTTAACTTTTGCAAGCAAATCTGAAGAGCCTTCGCCGAAGATATTATCTAACACATCTTCACCGCCGATCCTGCCATCTAGGGTGTTAAGAATAGCGCCGGGCTGTTCAAATATTTCTTTTTCCATATAGTGTCTGAAGTTGCCTTTTGAAGACGCTTCTGCATTAACATCTATAGATAACTCTTCGCGATTGGTTAATTTATCTTGCTCGTCATAAATTTCTACTTGATTAGAAGATATTCTTGCTACATCACCATCTTCCATAATTAAAAATTTTTTTGTTAATTCTGCTAGAGCCAACGGATCGGATGCGGCAAAGTTTTCTTTTTTACCTAAGCCAATCACTAATGGAGATCTATTTCTGGCAAGAACAAGATTATCAGGATCTTTTTGGTCGAGCGCAGCAATTGCATAAGCTCCTTCTAATTTATTTTTTAAGGATTGCATGGCCTTTAATAAAGAATCGTTGGTTTTTAAAAAATGATCAAGCAAGTGGGCAATTAATTCTGAGTCTGTCTTTGAATAAAAAGTATAGCCCTGAGTGGTTAACTCGTTTTTAAGATCGAGATAATTTTCAATGATTCCATTATGGACGATAAAAACTCGGTCATTAGATTGATGAGGGTGCGCATTGATTTCGGAAGGTTCGCCATGAGTCGCCCAACGAGTGTGAGCTATACCGACTTTGCCTTTTGGCTTTTCCGATTTCATTTTATCTTCTAAAAGGTTTACTTTACCCAAAGTTCTGAGATGAGCGACATCGCCCTCAACATGCATAGCAATTCCTGCAGAATCATAGCCTCGATATTCCATTTTATAGAGTCCCTTGATAAGAAGCTTGCCTACGCTTCTATCAGTTGCTGCCGCAATGATCCCACACATTATTTTCTCTTAATATTCCTTTGTCTGCTTCTGCCTAAAGCAAGTTTATTTTCTGGTACGTCTTTTGTAACTACTGATCCAGCGCCAATCATACTATTTTTTCCAATTTTAAGAGGCGCGACTAAAGAAGAATTTGAACCAATAAAGGCGCCTGAGCCAACTTTCGTCTTGCTTTTTTTCTTACCATCGTAATTAACAAAAATTGTTCCTGCGCCGATATTAACTGATTCGCCAATTTCTCCATCGCCAATATAAGCGAGATGTTTTGCTTTAGTATTTTTACCAATCTTACTTCTTTTAACCTCTACAAAATTACCTATTTCAACCTTGTTTTCGAGTTTGGCCTCTGGGCCAATATGCGCAAAAGGCCCTATTTTACAAAGCGAGCCTATGAGAGAACTTTCTATTAAAGAATTGGGTTCAACCACTACGCCGTCTTTAATTACCGAGTCCTTAATTATAGAGCCTGCTCCTATGAAACAATTTTTGCCGATATTAACCTCGCCATCGAAAATTACATTGACGTCTACAAAAGTATTACTACCGATTTTTATCTCACCTCTAAAATCTAAACGGTCAATATCGGCGAATTTAACACCTGTCAAAGCAAGAGTGTTTGCTGAAATATTATTATGTGCTTTTTTGAGCTCATATAATTCTTCTGGGTTATTAGCGCCTAACACCTCAAAAATTGAACTCGGCTGAATAGTTTTCACGAGAATTTTTTCTTTAACTGCCAATTCAATGATGTCAGTTAGGTAGTATTCTTTAGAAGAATTTTTATTCTTAATATACGGAATCAGCTGTTTTAAATCTTTAGCTGAAATCGCAATAATTCCAGAATTGACCTCAGAAATTTCTCTTTCTTTTTTTGTAGCATCTTTTTCTTCTACAATAGCTACCACTTTATTTTTTTCTTTGACTATTCTGCCGTAACCTTTTGGATTTTCTGTTATAAAAGTTAACAAGCCCAATTGATTCTTTTTTAAAGAAATCAATTTGTTCAAAGTTGAAAGACTAACTAATGGCACATCTCCATACATAATTAAGGTCATTGCTCCGGGCCGTAAAGAACTCAAGGCTTGTTTTACAGCATGTCCAGTTCCTAATTGATTTTTTTGAGAAATCCAATTAGTACCTCTGGGCACTTTTACAGAAGCTTTAATTAAGCTCTTTTCATTGCCCAAAACTATATGCAGTTTTGTGTTTTTAAGAAGAGCGCATGTGTCTATGACATGTTGCAAAAGGGGTTTGTTAGCTAATTTGTTTAAAACTTTGGGAATAGAGGACTTCATACGAGTCCCTTTGCCTGCAGCTAAAATAATTACATCAACCTTCATCTGCGCCCTGATAATCTTTCCTAGGGTGAGATATTAAACTATTTTTTTCTAAGTTTGCGTAATGTTTGTAGTCTTGCAGCCGCTTCTGCTAATTCTGCTCTCGCCCTTGAAAAATCAACTCCAGCTTCTGCGTCGTTTTTCATCTTCTCAGCTTCTTCTTTAGCTTTTTCAGCTTCCGCTTCATCAATATCCTCAGCTCTAACCGCTACATCAGAAAGCAAGGTTACAACATCAGGTTGAACTTCGATAAAGCCCCCCGAAAGAAAGAAAACTTCTTCTTCACCATTTTCTTTAACCACTTTTACAGGCCCAGGGATAATTCCAGTCAGTAACTGAGAATGTCCTGGAGTGATTCCAATTTCTCCTAAAGAACCTGTTGCAACAACCATAGAAACCGATTCAGAAAAGATTTCTTTTTCTGCGCTTACTATAGTGCATTGCATGAAAGACATATTTATAAGGTTTTAGCTTTTTCAACAACCTCTTCGATTGCTCCTACCATCAAAAAGGCTTGCTCTGGCAGATCATCATATTCACCATCTAAAATACCTTTAAACCCTCTAACGGTATCTTTGATTGAAACAAATTTTCCAGGAGAGTTAGTGAAAATTTCTGCGACAAAGAAGGGCTGAGAAAGGTATTTCTCAATTCTTCTAGCTCGATTAACGGTCTGTTTGTCTTCATCAGATAGTTCATCCATTCCAAGAATTGCGATAATATCTTTGAGCTCAAGGTATCTTTGCAAGACCTGCTGAACTCCTTTGGCAACTTCGTAATGTTCCTGTCCAACAATGTTAGGATCCAATTGTCTGCTAGTAGAATCCAAAGGATCAACTGCAGGATAGATTCCTAGAGAGGCAATTTGTCTGGAAAGAACAACAGTCGCATCCAGATGAGCAAATGTAGTTGCTGGCGATGGATCTGTTAAGTCATCAGCTGGAACATAAATTGCTTGTACGGATGTGATTGAACCAGTTTTAGTAGAAGTGATACGTTCTTGCAAAACTCCCATTTCTTCTGCCAATGTGGGTTGATACCCTACCGCGGAAGGCATTCTTCCCAGTAAAGACGAGCACTCTACACCAGCCAAAGTGTAACGGTAGATATTATCAATAAACAAAAGTACATCCCTCCCTTCGTCTCTGAATTTCTCTGCAATTGTTAAGCCAGACAATGCAACACGCATTCTGCAACCAGGAGGTTCGTTCATCTGTCCATAAACTAAAGCAACTTTATCTAACACCTGCGACTCAGTCATCTCTAAATAAAAATCATTTCCCTCACGAGTTCTCTCGCCAACTCCAGCAAAAACAGAATATCCGCTTGTTTCATAAGCAATGTTTCTAATTAACTCCATCATGTTTACAGTTTTACCAACTCCGGCACCGCCAAATAGTCCAACTTTTCCACCCTTAGCAAAAGGACACATCAAATCAATTACTTTGATTCCAGTTTCAAGAATTTCTGACGATTCTGCTTGTTCTTCGTAACTGGGCGGATCTCTATGAATAGGCATTCTCTCTTCTTCGCCTACCTCTCCCTTTCCATCTATGGGATCTCCTAAAACATTTAAAATTCTTCCAAGAGTTTTTTCACCCACAGGAACTGAGACAGCGTCACCAGTATTTGTAACTTTTGTGCCACGTTTTAAACCCTCGGTTTGACCCATTGCAATTGTCCTAACAACTCCATCTCCCAATTGTTGTTGAACTTCTAAAATTAAATCCGAATCTTCCACTACAAGAGCATCATAGACTTTTGGAAGGCTCTCTCTTGAGAACTCTACATCAATGACGGCTCCAATTACCTGTACTACTATTCCTTCGCTCATTTTATTTCCTCAATATTTAAAGTGCCTCTGCGCCAGCAACAATCTCTGAGAGCTCCTGAGTTATCGCTGCTTGTCGTGCATTGTTATAAATTAGTTGTAATTCGTCTATGATGGTTCCAGCATTTTCAGTAGCATTTTTCATTGCAACCATCTTCGCAGCTTGCTCGCAAGCAATGTTTTCTATGACTGCTTGGTAAACCAAAGATTCGATATATCTTTGCATTAGGCCATCTAATAATTCCTTGGCATCCGGCTCATAAATATAATCCCAACGATGTTTCAATTCGGGAGTATCTTCAGGTAACAAAGGCAGCAACTGCTTGATTTGTGGCTCTTGAGTCATAGTATTTTCAAATCTATTACTAGCTAAAAATACTTTATCAATCTCTCCCTGTTCAAATTTATCTAAAAGAACTTTTATGGCTCCAATTAAATTTTCCAACGATGGAATATCTCCAAGTTTCTCTGCAGTTGCAACAACATCGCCTCCAAAATTATTGAAAAATACCCTTGCCTTAGTTCCGATCGGACAGAATTTTTGGGAAATACCTTGATCAGATATTTCCTTCAAAAAAGGTAATAGAGTTCTAAATAAATTGATATTTAAACCTCCGCAGAGCCCCTTGTCAGAACCTATTACAATTACTCCAATGCCTTTTACTTCTCGTTCAGTCATATAAAGCGGTTTGTATTCAGGATTAGAATTGGCTAAATGTCCAATAACAGAAAGCATTCGATCGGCATAAGGCCTGCCCATCTCCATTCTGTCCTGAGTCTTTCTCATTTTACTAGAAGCAACCATTTCCATAGCACTGGTTATCTTCTGAGTATTCGAAATGCTTGAAATTTGCTTTCTAATTTCTTTCGTATTAGCCATTAATAGGTTTGAGTTGTTTTAAATTTTTCTAAAGCATCGGTAAAAGTCTGAAGAACTTCATCAGAGTATTCTCCAGTTTCTGCCAACTTTTCCATAAAATCTTTATGTTCTGAGGTCATATAAGATATAAGCGCGGCTTCATAAGCAGCAATTTTGTTCAGCTCTACGTCTTTAAGATAGCCTTTTTCAACCGCAAAAAGAACCAATCCCATTTCAGCTACTGTCATTGGAGAGTATTGTTTTTGCTTCATTAATTCAGTTACTTTTTGACCAAGCTCTAGTTGCTCTCTTGAGGCGTCGTCTAAATCAGAAGCAAACTGAGCAAAAGCCTCTAGCTCTCTAAATTGAGCCAATGCTATTCTTACCCCCCCACCTAATTTTTTTATCAGAGGAGTTTGTGCCGCCCCTCCAACTCTTGAAACTGAAATTCCTGGATTCATCGCCGGCAACAATCCTTTATTAAAATATGACGTTTCAAGAAATATTTGGCCGTCAGTAATTGAGATTACGTTAGTAGGAACAAATGCTGAGACATCTCCAGCTTGCGTTTCAATTATTGGCAAAGCAGTCAAAGACCCAGTTTTATCTTTTACTTTTCCTCCAGTTTGTTCAGCTACGTATTCTTCATTGACTCTGCAACCTCTCTCAAGCAATCTTGAGTGCAAATAAAATATGTCTCCTGGATAAGCTTCTCTTCCAGGGGGTCTTCTCAATAAAAGTGATATTTGACGATATGCAACTGCCTGTTTGGATAGGTCGTCATAAATAATTAAGGCGTCCTCACCCAAATCTCTAAAATATTCACCCATGGAACACCCAGAATATGGAGCAAGAAATTGCATAGGCGCAGGATCTGCCGCTCCCGCAGCAACTACAATTGTATGTTCCATAGCGCCATACTCTTCTAATTTTCTTACTACCGCAGCAATTGAAGATTGTTTTTGACCCACAGCAACATAAATACATTTAACGCCCGTGCCTTTTTGGTTAATGATTGCATCAAGAGCAATAGCAGTTTTTCCCGTCTGCCTGTCGCCAATAATGAGCTCTCTTTGACCTCTGCCAATGGGCACCATGCTATCTACAGCTTTCAAACCGATTTGTACTGGCTGATCAACAGGCTTTCTGGTCATAACTCCAGGGGCCACTTTTTCAATTGGAGAATAACTTGAACAATCCACTGGACCTTTGCCATCAATTGGATTTCCGAGAGCATCTACAACTCTCCCCAGGAGCTCTGTTCCCACAGGAACCTCTAAGATCTTGCCTGTGCATTTTGCAGTGTCTCCTTCTGCTAACTTTTTATAATCACCAAATATCACGACACCGACAGAGTCTCTTTCTAAGTTAAGAGCCATTCCTGTTATGCCGCCTTCAAATTCAATCAACTCTCCATACATGACCTCACTGAGACCATGGATTCTCGCAATACCATCAGAGAGGAAAACAATGGTTCCTTCATTAGATTCTTGTGACGTCGTTTCAAGATTGTTAATACGGTCTTTTATTATTTGACTTATTTCAGAGGGATTTAAGTTATCCATGTTTCACCTTTTAGTTTCTTAATTGTGACTTGAGAGACTCAAGTTTATTTTTTAAAGAAAGATCAATTACTTGATCTTCATATGAAATTTTCATTCCGCCAATAAGCGATACATCTATTGAAGCAGAGATTACAATTTCTGCATCTAACCTTTTTTGCATTGCTAATTTTATTTTATCTAATTGAGATTCTTCTAATTCAAACGCAGAAGAAACCACAACATTTTTTTGGTTTCTTTTTTTTGCCACCAAGTCTAGAAAGTTGTAAAAAACATTGTCAAAAAGCCTCAACCTGTTTGCCTCTCCTAAAGTTCTCAAAAAATTAGAAGTTTTTGGAGCAATTTCTCCTTTAAATAAAGCAACAAATTTATCTGTTTTTTCTTTTTGAGAAATATCTGGAGTTTCTATTAGAGACTTCACTGCCTGATCCTGAAAAGTGTTAGAAATTAAAGTTAAATCTTGAATCCAGGAATCAATAGCATCGTCTTGTTCAGAAATCTGAAAAATAGCTTCTGCATAAGGTCTTGACTGTGTTAAATATTCTGACATTAAAGCTCTTTTATTAGATCATCAATTATCTGCTTATTTGATTCTGCATCTACTTCTTTTTCAAGAATTTTTGCAGCTCCGGCTAAAACTAGAGATGATACTTCTTGTTTTAAATTTTCTTTTGCCTTGGTTATATTTTGTTCAATGTCAGCTTCCGCAGCGGATTTTATTTTTATTTGTTCTTCTGTGGCTTGGGTTTTAGCTTCTTCAACTATTTGATCGCTTCTGGATCCAGCTTGATTAATTAAAGAAGATGCCTCGTTTTTTGCGTCTTCTATCATTTTTCTAGAAGCGTCTTCAGCCTCTTCAAGTTTTTTTTGAGATTCACTTGCTGCTTCTAGGCCTTTAGAAATTTCTTCTCTTCTAGAATCTAGAATGTTAGAAAAACTAGGCCATAAATATCTATAAGTAATAAATATAAAAATACTAAAAGCTAGTAATTCTGCAAAAAAAGTAGCGTTGACATTCATGGTTTATGTAAATAAGAACAATAATCCTACTGCTAAAGAAATTACAGGCAAGGCATCAATTAATCCCATAGCAATTAAAAGCTGACCAAAAAGCAATCCTTGCAATTCAGGTTGTCTTGCCAGAGCTTCTATATATTTTGAGGTCAAAGTACCAATACCGATTCCAGCGCCTAACGCTCCAAAGCCGGTCAGAATGGCTCCTGCAATCAATCTTAACTCTTCCATTTTTATCTCCTAGTGTTGTTGGCTAGTGTTTTGCACAAGCCAGGTTAATGTATGCGATGGTAAGCATCATAAATATATACGCTTGCAAAGCAATTATAAGAATGTGGAACAAAGCCCACGCTAAATTCATGATTAGTCCGGGGAAAAACCATAAGGTCTGTCCAAAAGACATTAGAAATTGGCCAAACATAATACCAATTAAAATAAATATCATTTCTCCAGCAAATAAGTTTCCGTAAAGCCTTAAAGCAAGCGCTACGTGCTTAGAAAAATACCCTACGAGCTCAATTGGGTTTATAAATTCTTTCAAAAATCCGCCTAAACCATGATTTGCAATTGTGTAATAAGTTACAAAAAACATCACAACCAAAGCCAAAGCTAGCGGAGCATTTACATCTGCAGTTGGCAGTACTTTAAAGTAGTCAAATCCACTGCCTGCAGCGCCGGCGAAATTAGTTAATTCAACGGGTAACAGGTCCATCAAGTTCCAAGCCAAAATCCAAACGCAGGAAGTAAAAGCTAATGGGCCAATGATTTTTGATGTGCCGTGGAAATTACTGCTTACGGCATTACTAATGAATTCAAAAACATATTCTGCAAAGTTTTGAATTTTTCCTGGAACCCCTGTTTTTGCTGCTCTAATGGCAAGGCCAAAAAAACCGAAAAAGATTATGCCCAAAATAGATGACATAAAAATTGTGTCCACGTGGAAAGCCCAGAATCCCATTTCCGAAACCTTGCAAGACGATTCTGGAAAAAGAGATTGTTGATGGTAAGCAAATCCCCAGGATTCGGTTTTATCACACCAGCCGTAAGTTAAATTTGTGAGGTGATGACTAATATAGTCAGAAGTCGGAGTTAAATCCGAAACATTAGATGGATCTATAACGTTTTTTTCTGCCATTTTTCGTTTGGGCAACGCATTATAGTTAGGTCTGACTTAACTATTCAAGAATAATATAGTTTTTTTTTAAACTTATTATTTATTTTTAATGGGCTTAATAATGGAATCAAGCTGATCAAGATTTTTGTAAGAGAAACTAATTCTTCCTGAACCATTTTTTTTATGAGAAATGGTTACCGAAGAACCAATTAAATCACTTAACTCATTTTCCAAGCTGAGCAGATTTGGATCTTTCTTAGGAGTAATTTTTGGATTTTTTTGTTCTTGATAAGATTTTACCAATGCTTCTGTTTGTCTCACAGACATTCCATTCTTACTAATTTTTTTTGCAAAACTTTCTTGCACGCCTTCAGGCAAACTGAGCAACGATCTTGCGTGGCCCATATTTAAAGATCCTGCTTGTAATAAATCTTGTACTTCTTTTGAGAGTTGCAACAATCTCATGCTGTTGGCAACCGCGGCCCTTGATTTTCCGAGAGACTTGCCAAGATCCTCTTGGGTTAGGTTAAATTCTCTTTGAAGTCTTTGGATGCCCCTGGCCTCATCAATTGGATTTAAATCTTCCCGTTGTAAATTTTCAATAAGCCCTATCTTATTTATTTCTTCATCGTTTACCTCTTTTACTACAACTGGAGCGCTTTCTAATCCTGCTAACTTTGCAGCCCTCAATCTTCTCTCACCTGCAATTAATTCGTATCCATTGCTTGCAGTTTCTCGGACTATAAGAGGCTGAATTATTCCCTGAGAAACGATTGACTCTTTAAGCTCATCTAGTTTTTCATCGTCTATAACCGACCTGGGCTGATACCTGCTGAACTTAATTTTATCTATTTCTACACTTAGAACATTTACTTTTTTTCCGTCTAATTTTATTTCAGTTCCCAGTAAAGCGCTTAAGCCTCTTCTCGGTCTTTTATCTTGCTCGGTTGTCATGCAGCGTTGTTTTTTTCGTATTTGTTAATCAATTCACCTGCCAGCGCCAAATAAGCTAAGGTGCCCTTGGCTTCTGGTTCATAATATAAAGCTGGCATTCCATAACTAGGGGCCTCCGCTAACTTTACGTTTCTTGGAATAACCGTTGAACAAAGTTCTTTAGGAAAATGTTTTTCGAGCTCTAAAGAAACTTCCTTGGCTGATTTATTTCTAACATCAAACATAGTTCTAAGAATAACAGAAATTTTAATTTGATCTCCCGTTGATGCGTTTATTTCCTCAATGGTTTTATTCATAGCAGCAAGCCCCTCGAGAGAAAAATATTCACATTGCAAAGGAATTAAAACTTTATCTGCTGCTCTTAGAGCGCTTACCGAAAGCATTCCTAGAGATGGGGGGCAATCTACTATCAAATAATCATAGTTGTCGTTAATCGATGAAAGTTTTTCTTTTAGAAGAGAGGTCGGATTGTCAATGTTCATAAGTTCCATTTCAGCCGAAATCAAATCTTGGCTTGCCGGAATTAAATCGAATTTATAATCAGTTTTCAGAATTAAAGATGCGATAGTTATATTTTCAATCAATGCATCCAAAAGACTTGATTGAGAATTTGAATTATCTATCCCTGAAGCAGAGGTAGAATTTTTTTGAGAATCGAGATCTATAAGCAACACTTTTCTAGATGCTGCTGACAAAGAGGCTGCTAAGTTAAGGGCGGTTGTCGTCTTGCCTACACCCCCTTTTTGATTTGCAACAACTATAGTAATCAACTTATAAACTATATCAGTTTTTTCAAGCCGTTATTCTTAAAAACCCTCTATTTTTTTCTATTATCGTCTCAGCGCTTGATGAAATATATTCTGTTTTAAAGCCCTCAATGGATGTTTCTTGATCTTTTGAAATCATCATTAAAATTGTAAATTTTTTTGGTAATTTATTCTTTATTTGTTTTATAAATACTTTCGGTCGAGCAAAAGCTCTACAAACTATTAGCTTTTCTTTAGACAAGTCAAAGTCTTCTAATCTATTATGCTCGATAGTTACATTTTTTAGGTTAAATCGCGCCTTAATATGATTTAAAAATGAAATCTTTTTTTTATTTGAATCTAAAAGCGTCACTTTTTTTGTTGGATTTAACAAAGCAACAACAATTCCCGGAAGACCTGCACCCGATCCTACGTCTAATATTCGATTTTGAGATATTAAGTTATTTAGCGCCATGCAGTCTATTACATGATTTTTAATATCTTGCTCTGTGGACTTTCTTGAGACTAAATTTCTTGTTTTATTCCATTTTTTTATCAAAAAAACGTACTCAGATAAACTATCTAAAGTTTCTTTATTAATATTTCCTAATAAAAGTTTACTCTTTATGTCAAAGAGCATCGTTTTTTGTATATTCTCTTTTTTTTATATGCACCAAAAGCAATGAAATTGCTGCTGGTGTTAAACCTGGAATCCTTTGAGCATGAGCCAGAGTTCTTGGTTTTACAACGCTTAATTTTTGCTTTGATTCATTAGAAAGACCTTCTATATCGTTGAAATTTATTTTTTCTGGGATCAACGCGTTTTCATTCTTTTTTACCTTTTTTATTTCTTTTTTTTGTCGTTCTATATATCCAGAATATTTTTTATTTGTAATAACATCTATAGCCACTTCGTCTCTTACTGGTTTTATTTTCAAAGCTTCACACAATTTTTGATAAGAGACTTCTGGTCTTTTCAGGGCGTCTAAAGCGGTTATATGCGATTTGCCCTTGGCTTTAGAGTTACTATTCATCTCGTTGAGTTGCTTTAATGAGACTTTATAATTTTTGAGCCTTTCTTGTTCTTTCACTATTTCGTCCATTTTTTTGTTAAATTTTATCCATCTTTCTTTGCATATTAATCCAAATTTTTTGGCCAATGGAGTTAATCTTTGATCGGCATTGTCTTCTCTTAAAAGAAGGCGGTATTCTGCTCTGGAAGTAAACATTCTATAAGGTTCTTTTGTCCCCAGTGTCACTAAGTCGTCTACTAGAACCCCTATATAACTTTCGTCTCTTTTTGGAATCCAGGGAGAGCCTTCATCTATTGCTAAAGACGCATTTATACCTGCTACGAGACCTTGCGCTGCGGCTTCTTCGTATCCTGTTGTTCCATTAATTTGTCCTGCAAAAAAAAGATTTTCTATCTTTTTTGTCTCTAATGTATGTTTTAGCTCTCTAGGATCAAAAAAATCATATTCTACTGCATAACCAAATTTTGTTATTTCTGCATTTTCAAAACCGGTAATTGATCTAACCATTTTTTGCTGAATATCTTTAGGCATACTGGTCGATATACCATTTGGATAAATTTCCTCAGATGTTAATCCTTCTGGTTCAATGAATATCTGATGCGATTCTTTATCAGCGAACCTGTGAATTTTATCTTCGATTGAAGGGCAATACCTTGGGCCTAAACCTTCTATTTTTCCTGAAAAAATTGGAGATCTTTCTATGCCCTTCATTATTATTTCATGAGTTTCTTTATTTGTTCTGGTGATAAAGCAACTCATTTGTTTTGGATGTGCGTCATTAGTTGTTATAAACGACATTGTTGGTCTTGGGTTGTCGCCTGGTTGCTCTTTGGTTATTTTCCAATTTACTGAGCTGGATCTAATTCTCGGCGGTGTGCCGGTTTTTAGCCTTCCTGACTTTAAATCTAATGAGAGTAAAAAATCCGCAAGTTTTATTGATGGTTTGTCGCCAATTCTTCCACCCTCTTCTTTCTCTTCACCGGTGAACAATTTTCCGTTTAAAAAAGTACCTGCTGTTAAAATAACTTTTTTTGAATCTATTTCAGCTCCATTTAAGAGCTTGATTCCTTGAGCTTCATTATTGGATATTTTTATCTCAGTGACCTCTCCTTCTATTAAAGTTAGTAAGTCTTCACTATCAATTATAGATTTGACTTTACTTGCATAAAGCAATCTGTCTGATTGCGATCTTGTAGCTCTCACAGCAGCTCCTTTTGATGCATTTAAGATTCTAAAATGAATGCCTCCGTGGTCAGCTGCAATTCCCATTAATCCTCCCATAGCATCTATTTCTCTTACAAGATGACTTTTTCCTATGCCTCCTATAGCGGGATTGCATGACATTTTTCCTATATCTTTTTTAGAATTTGTCACTAAACAGCTTTGCTTGCCCATGCGCGCGCAAGCGTAAGCGGCTTCAACACCTGCATGTCCGCCACCAATTATTATTACATCGAACTTATTCACAGATTAAATAAATATAATATAAATTTAATATTAATTATTTATATTATTGTTATTGTTATTAGGGACGGTATTTTCTGTTAATTACTTTTGAAGCTCAAGTAATATTTGATTTGCGAGAAAAGCAAAACTGTAAAAAAAAACTTTTTAATTTGTTTGTAAATTGTTAGTTATTGTTGATAACTAATCCAGAAAAAAAAATTAAATAAATAATAAACAGGTTTTGAACAATTATTTCCCAATGCAGAAATTAGAAAAAATTTCACCGAGTAGCTCGTCTGAAGAATAAGGAGATTTTATTTCCCCAATAAAATCACTAGCTCTTCTTAGATTTTCAGCAATCAACTCTAAACTATTTTCATGAGATAAAGCAGCAGCGCTTTCTAGTTCATTTAAACAAAGGTTCATAAGTTCAGCATGCCTTGATCTGGCTGAAAAGCTTATATTAGAAATTCGAAGCGGTAAATTAAGAGCCTTAAACAAAGCGTCTTTAATTTCACTAATTCCTTTTTTATTATTGAAAGAAGCATCAATTCTGTTTTTTGATGATGTGTTGCATAAATCTGACTTATTTCTAACTCTTATAACTGGACTTTTATAATTTACAAAGAAATCCTCATTAGCAGGGTCTACTATCTCTATAATGACATCACATGTATCTAAGAGAGATTTTGCTATCTCAATTCCTTCTCTCTCTATTGGATCAACAGATTGGTCTCGAATTCCAGCTGTGTCATACAAGGAAAATTCATAATCTCTTATTTTACAAGATCTTAAGATTACATCCCTAGTAGTTCCATGAATTTCTGAGACAATCGATGCTTTTTCTTTGCTTAATATATTCATTAAAGTTGATTTACCTACATTTGGAGGGCCTGTAATTCCAACTTTTACCCCTTCAATAAGATATTTGGAAGAGTTAGTATCTAATACAAAAGTTTTAAAATTATCAATAAAAGCGCTTAAATCCTTCTTAAAACCAGTAAAATCGTCTAAAATTTGTTCATCTGAAAAATCAATATTACTTTCAACGTAAATTCTTAACTTTTTGAGATCTTCAATAGTTTCATTTATTTTTTCTTCGAATTTTCCAGATAAGGACTTAGAAGCAGCTAGCAGTTGGTCTTGATTTGCTGCGTTGATTAAGTCATCAATAGCTTCGGCTTCAAGAAAACTAATCTTATTATTTAAAAAGCTCCTCATTGAAAATTCTCCTGGTTCTGCTCTCCTACAACCCAACTTAATTAATTTTTCTATAATCATTTCAACTATCAAAGGATTGCCATGACAATTAATTTCTAATACATCTTCTCCCGTAAAAGAATTAGGTGATTTAAAGAAAGTAAGTACACACTTCTCATTAAGATCCTTTTTTATTTGTAATTGTTCTACGATGGATGTTTTATCATCTATTTTTCTAACCCCAAGTTTTTTTACAATCAGGGTTAAATTTTTCCCTGAAACTCTCACTATTGAAATTGCTCCCGTTCCAGGAGGAGAAGAACACGCAACAATAGAATCAGAAAAAGAATGCGTCATTATTTCTATTGGGCTTTAGGGCCGTGAAGATACATCTGCAAAGCCGATACTAGGGAATTGACAAACCAATAAAGCACTAACCCTGCAGGAAAAAAAGCAAAGAGAATTCCAAAAATAAAAGGCATATATTTAAAAACATTTGCTTGAATAGGATCGGTTCCAACAGGTTGCGGCTGAAGTTTTTGCATTCCCCACATTGCGAGAGTATTTAATATAGGAAGAATAAAAAAGGGATCCCTTGCGGATAAATCTGTTATCCAAAAAAGAAAAGGAGCATATCTAAGCTCTACTGTCTCAATTAAAACCCAATAAAATGCTAAAAAGAAGGGTAATTGAAGCAGCATGGGCAAACAACCTAAAGCAGGGTTTACTTTTTCCCTTTTGTAAAGGTCCATCATCGCTTTTGATAAAGCCTGGCGATCGTCAGCATATCTTTCTTGAATATCTTTTAGCATTGGCTGTACTTGTCTCATTTTTCCCATATTTTTGTAAGAAACATATGATAAGGGCCATAAAATACCTTTAATTAGTATGGTTACTAGAATTATCGCCCATCCCCAGTTTCCAACGATATTAAAAAAGAAATTCATAGCTTGATACATAGGTTGGCCTATCCACCATAAAAAACCATAATCAACCGCCAAATAAAGATCTGGATGAGCTTTAGTAAGTTCTTTTTGAATTTTAGGACCAAAATAAACTTTATGATTAAAGGTAGTCTTTCCTTCGACTTGTAGATTTTTAGTTTGCCCGACTATACCTATTGAATAGTCTCCATTACTCTTCCGCTTTGCTTGAAATATATAATCTTGGTTATCAACAGGAACAATTGCTGTTAAAAAATAATGTTGGAGCATAGCTGCCCAACCTTCTCTTGATGTTTGCTTAAAATCATTTTCGGAAATATCACTGAATGGAATTTTCAAGTAATTTTCTTCAGATGTTCTAAAGGCAGGACCTAAGTAAGCAAAACTGGAAGGATCAGTAAAACCAGATCCTTTTGCTTCGACAATCTCAGACGATCTATCAATTTTCGAAAAAGGCGCAAGCTTAATTTCAGATTGATCTAGATTTTCTATAGAGTCTTTAATTTTTAAATAGTAATCATCGTCGCTATAACTAATTATTTTTTTGATCAGAACGTTATTCAACTGTTTTTCAAAAACATATACATTATTTAGCCCATCTTGAAAATTTTCGGATAATCTAAATAATGTTTTCTTATCTAAACTTCTATTGAGAAATGCAAAGCCGCTGACGTGAGAATATCTCTCTGAACCACAATCATTGAATAAAAGTTTATTATTGTTCGAGCCGGCAGCAGTAGGAAATTTTGTTAATTCCGCGTAACTAATTTTACCGTTATCAAGATTTACTTTTGCTTTCCAATTTTTATTATCTATATAAATAAAATCATTAACACCGCAAGCTGCTTCATCTACAAAAATCTCTTCAGAGTATATGTCCTCTCTAGAAACAAATTCTTCATTATCTAACAATTGTGAGTACTCACTATCATTTGAATCAATGATACCATTGATCTCTTGGTTAGGTGGATTATAATTTATTAGCAAAAGATAACTTAAGAAAATCATTGAAAATATTAAAAAGTATCTTTGCATTTTATTTTTTTAATTCATTTTTTTTAGGAACTAGATCAACCCCTCTGCCGCCTAGTGGATGACAACTGGCAATTCTTTTAATTGATAAAAATAAGCCTTTTTTTAAACCGTGTTCTTGTAATGCTTCATAAGCATAAGAACTGCAAGTTGGATGATATCTACAATTCTGTCCAATGTACGGGCTTAAAGAACCTTTATAAATTTTAATTAAAATTAATAAAAATTTAACTAAAAATTTTTCTGTATGATTAATTAATTTGCGCATTGTTCTTGAAAAAGCTAAAGGAAATTTATTTATTTTTTTTAGTAATTTAATTTTTTTGTTACTGTTTTTTTACTGATTAAATTGCGTACCAATTAATAGCGATTCTAACTTTCTTTTCAAATTATTTATATGGTTTTTTAATTCACATTTATTGAAATTTTTAATCTTTATCGCGACTAAAAAAATAATATCGTATCCTAGAAAAATTTCGTTTCTAATAATTTCTCTCGCTCTCCTTTTAACAAAATTTCTATTTGACGCCAAAGATATTCTTTTTTTTGGAATAATCAGCCCAAGAGAGACATCTTTTGTCGAATTTTTTTTTAGAAATAATTTGAAGGGGCCTTCCTTAATTTGATAGTCACTCGATATAAAAACGGAATCGTAATTGATGTTTCCTTTCAGAGAGTTTACTTTCAAACTTAAGCTGCCAGTTGTTTTCTACCTTTGCTCCTTCTGCCTTTTAGGACGGCTTTTCCACTAACAGTAGAGTTTCTTTTGCGGAAACCATGTGTACGTCTTCTTTTGACTTTGCTTGGTTGATAAGTTCTTTTCATAAGGATGGAAGATATTAAAGATTTATAAAAAAAAATCAATAAATACCTTTATTTAATATAAACAAGTTATCCACAAGATATATAATGGATATCCTGTGGATAAGTTTAATTAAAAGGAATATTATTAATTTATTTTCTGAGGAGATAAAATTTGCAAATTTGGAAAGATTGTAAAAATAATTTTAAAAAAGAGTTGAACGAAGAAGAATTTACCGCTTGGATCAATCCTTTAGATTTTACTCAATATTCAGATGACAATGGGGTTCAATCTTTTTATGTTTTAGCTCCCAATGATTTTATAAAGGAGCACATAAGAACAAATTTTGACGATAAATTCAGAAGTTTTTTGACTAAAGCTTCAGGAAAAAGTAATTTTTCATTGATATATGACTTGTCAAGTAAGCATAAGTTACTGAAAACAAAGAAAAAAAATAAAAATATAACTTTATTTTCAGATAAAGAAAATTCTCTGGTTGAAAATTTTACATTCGATACATTTGTTGAGGGTAAGTCAAACCATATAGCTTTGGCTGCAGCAAAACAAGTTTCTGAGCTTCCAGACGGTGCATACAATCCATTATTTATCTATGGTGGAGTTGGTTTAGGCAAAACCCATCTAATGCATGCTGTCGGAAATAAAATTAAAAGTCAGGACCCTACTAAAAATGTTGTATATGTACATTCTGAAAGATTTGTTGGCGATATGGTCAAATCACTGCAATTGGGCGCTATTAACGAATTCAAAAACTTCTATAGATCAGTTGATGCTCTTTTAATAGACGACATTCAGTTTTTTGCTGGCAAGGAGCAGTCTCAAGAAGAACTTTTTCATACATTTAATTCTCTTTTGGAAGGCGGTCAGCAAATGATATTGACTTGTGATAGGTATCCCAAAGAGATAAATGGTTTAGAAGAAAGACTAAAATCAAGATTAGGTTGGGGGTTGCCTGTGGTAGTAGAGCCGCCAGAATTGGAAACTAGAGTAGCTATTTTATTGAGTAAAGCTGAAGAAAGAGGTTATGACTTATCTCAGGAGAGCGCTTTCTTTATGGCCCAAAAAATAAGGTCTAACGTTAGAGAGTTAGAAGGTTCTTTAGCTAGGGTAGGGGCTGAAGCTAAATTTACTAACAAACAAATTGATGTGAGCTTAATTAAGGAATCTTTATCAGATTTACTATCTATACAGGCAAGACAGGTTAGTATTGATAATATTCAAAAAACCGTATCGGATTATTATAATATTAAGCTTTCAGATCTCCTGTCTAATAAAAGAAATAGATCTTTAGCGAGGCCAAGACAATTGTCTATGAGTCTAGCAAAAGAGCTTACAACTCATAGTCTTCCTGAAATTGGCGAGTCTTTTGGTGGCAGAGATCACACTACTGTTCTTCATGCCTGTAAGAGAATAAATGAATTAAGAACTGAAGATAATGGCATTGAGGAAGACTATAAAAAGCTTGTTAGAGCTCTTACAGCATAATGAATTTTAAAATTTCTAAATCTAAGATCTCAGAACCCTTGTCGCTTTTAGCTTCAGTTGCAGAAAGTAGGCAATCTATTCCAATATTGTCTAATATTTATATTAAGGCCGAAAATGATTCAATTTCTTTAATTGCTACAGATTTAGAAATTGAACTAAGTTTTAAAGTTGCTTGTGAAAATATAATTGAGCCAGGGGAGACTACAGTCTCTGCAAAAAAGATATTTGATTTAACAAGGTCTCTAAATGATGAAACATCCTTAGAATTTTCTCTTAAAGAAAATCAGCTTATTGTTACAGCATTAAAATTCAATGGAGAGTTTGCAATACTACCAATTCAAGATTTTCCTGTAGTTGAAATAGATAATTTTGATTTAGAAACTCAATTGAATGGAAAAGTATTAGCTGGTCTTATAGAGCAAACTTCTTTTGCTATGGCATCTCAAGACGTCAGATACTATTTAAATGGAATCTTAGTAGAAATTGAAGGATCAAATGTTAATTTGGTTGCTACTGATGGACATAGGCTAGCATGGGCTTCTGAAACTTTAGATAAAGAACTCAGTGAAAGTAAATTAATTTTACCTAGAAAATCAGCTTTAGAATTACAAAAATTATTAAATTTATTTCCTGGTGAAATAAATTTAAGTTTTTCTTCTAATCAAATACTAATTTTCTCGGATGAATTTAGATTTGTAAGTAAATTAATTGAAGGCAATTATCCAGATTACAAAAAAGTTTTTCCTTCGGGAGAAGAGCAAATTTTAAAAGTCGAGAAGTCCTTAATCCAAACTGCTTTGAACAGAGCTTCAGTCTTGTCAAACGAAAAGTACCGAGGAGTAAAGTTTGTACTTTCAAAAGATAATTTAAAGATCTGTGCTAACAATCCAAGCAAGGAAAGCGCCGAAGAGGAAATTTCAGTTGATTACTCTGGAGATGATTTAGAAATAGGTTTTAATATAGGCTATATTCAAGAATCTTTGTCAGTAATTAATAATTCTGAAATAGATTTTGTTTTTTTCGGCTCTGAAAATTCCTGCATTATAAAAAACAAAGAAAATGATAATTTGGTCCATGTAATCATGCCTATGCGCTTATGATTTTATGTTACTGCGCCAATTACATTTATTAAACTTTAGATCTTTTAATGATGCTTTATTTGATTTAAAAAAAACTTCGCTGATTTACGGGGAAAATGGTACCGGTAAAACATCCTTAATAGAAGCAATTCATTTTTCTTTAAAAGCAAAATCTTTTAGGACAAGCAGTGTTAATGCTATGGTCAAAAATGATTCTAATTTTTTTAGAATAAGCACAAATTTTTATGATCAAAAAAGAATAATTGAAAAAAAAGTTGGTAAAGCAATTCACAAATTAAACTACGAAAATTTTCCTAAATATGATTGTCTTCCTTTACTTTTAAATAATTTTTCCTTGCGTTTTCTAGAGCAAAATAAAGACGAGAGAAGGGTGTTTATTGATTATTTTTTGTTTCACGTGAAACAGGAACATTTGGACAATCTTAAAAGGTTTAAAAAAATTCTTCTTTCCAGGAACAAAGCATTAAGGGAAGAAAATAAAAATCAAATATCTATTTGGACCAAACTATTTATAGAAAGTAGTGAGCAAATAAATAAGGATAGAGAGCAAATTGTTAAAAAGATCTTAGAAAATTTAGAGTCAAATATTTTGAATAGATTAGAGAATAAAAGATGGAAAAATATTTTAAGCGGTCTTCAGATTTCTTTCTTTCCTGGATGGAAGGGAGAGAGTCTAGAAAATGTATTAAGAGCAGATTATGAAGAAGATTTATTGAAGGGTTATACAAAATCTGGAGCTCATAAATTTGATTTAGAAATAAAAGTCTTAGGAGAAAGCAGTGGAAATATTTTATCTAGAGGAGAGCAAAAGCTATTGATTTTATTGATTTTTTTGTCTTTTGGCAATTATCTAGAAGACTTACAAAATAAACAAATTATCTATTTAATAGATGATTTGCCTTCCGAGCTTGATGAAAAAAATCTAAATTTAGCGCTTGAATTTTTAGCACTTTCAAGCAGTCAAAAAATCATAACATCCGTAAATAAAATAGAAAATAAAACCATAGAACATTTAATTGATTTATAATGTTCTATGCCTAAAAAGGAGCAAAAAAAATCTATCAAAACCAAGCCTCCTGAAACTTACGATTCTTCAAACATTAAGGTTCTTAAAGGTTTAGAAGCCGTTAAAAAAAGGCCGGGAATGTACATTGGCGATACCGATGATGGCACGGGTTTGCATCATATGGTCTTCGAAGTAGTTGATAATTCTATAGATGAAGCTTTAGCAGGTTTTTGTAACAAAATAGATGTAATAATTCACGAGGATGACGAGGTATCAATTAGAGATAATGGTAGAGGGATTCCAGTAGATCACCATAAAGAGGAAGGAATTTCAGCAGCAGAAGTAATAATGACGAAATTACATGCTGGAGGAAAATTTGATGACAATTCTTACAAAGTATCAGGAGGATTACATGGAGTTGGAGTTTCTGTTGTCAATGCTTTATCCGAAAATTTGGATTTGACAATTTGGAGAGAAGGAAAGGTTTGGAAACAAACTTATAGCAATGGAAATCCAAAAAGTAAGATTAAGTCTTCTGGTACGACGAAAGACCAAGGAACAGAAATTAAACTAAAGCCTTCTAAGAAGATTTTCGGAGATTCTATTTCGTTTGATTATGATGTCTTAAAGAAAAAATTAAGGGAACTATCATATTTGAATTCAGGAATAGAAATTAATTTAAAAGATGAAAGAAATTCAAAATCAGAAACTTTTAAATCAGACGGCGGATTAATTGAATTTGTAGAATTCAAAAATAAAAATAAGACGCCACTTAATAAAACTTTCAGGTTTCTAGAAGAACAGAAAGACGGCATTTCTATCGAAGTAGCACTTCAGTGGAACGATTCCTATCAGGAAAACATTCAATGTTTCACAAACAACATTCCACAAAAAGATGGAGGTAGTCATTTAATAGGTTTTAGAACTGCTTTGACTAGAACCATGAATAATTACATCGATAAGGAAAATTTAGCAAAAAATGAATCGATCCAAACTTCTGGAGAAGATGTTAGGGAAGGTTTAACAGCGATCATATCGGCAAAGTTGCCCGATCCTAAATTTTCATCACAAACAAAGGATAAATTAGTCTCTTCAGAAATTCAGCCTGTCGTTGAAAAAGAAACATATAAACATCTGACAGATTATCTTTTAGAAAATCCAATCGA
>MDTE01048365.1_pt1 | contig 25394 bp, 22 predicted proteins | sample 811231 | NCBI WGS metagenome assembly MDTE01 (sample SAMN05326651, study PRJNA326480) | marine metagenome | isolation source: seawater | place: Indian Ocean: Red Sea | collected 2010
GATCCGTTTTGCGGTCACGTTTATCGCGCGGCAGATAACTGTAGAGTATGCCTTTGGCCGAGCACCCATGCGCAAGTGAGGCGACCCCGCTGCGGGCATTTCGGAGAAAAAGATTATGGCGGGCAAAGACTACGAGTTAACCGATGATGCGGATCTGGTTCGTTGCCCTGGCACGACGTGGCAGGACGTGCTCGATGCGGACTCTCGCCCTGTACCCGAGTATCTCCGCGCCGAATCCCCCTACCTCAATGGTTTCGATGACATCCCCAAGGAACGCTACCTTAGCCGCGAATGGCACAACTTGGAAAAAGAACGGCTGTGGAGCCGGGTGTGGCAGTTTGCCTGCCGCGAGGAACATCTGCCCCACGTGGGCAGCTACATCGTGTACGACATCGCCGATCAGTCCTACCTGGTAACCAGGGTTGGCGAAAACGATATAAAAGCCTACCCCAATGCATGCCTGCATCGCGGCCGGTTGCTGAAGACTTATGATGGCCGTTGTAGCGAGTTTCGTTGCCCCTTCCACGGCTTCGCCTGGCATCTGGATGGCAAGCTGAAGCACATTCCCGCGGACTGGGACTTCCCTCACCTAGCTGACCGTATGCAGGACATGAATCTGCCCGAGGTAAAGGTCGGCACATGGGCGGGATTCGTGTTCATCAATCCTGATCCCAACTGCGAAACGCTGCAGGAATTTCTCGGCCCAGAGATTCAGCAGCATTTTGAACGCTGGGACTTTAACAACCGCTACGTGGCCGCCCACGTCTGCCGGGTCATTCGCTGCAATTGGAAGATTGCCAACGAGGCCTTCACCGAAGGCTATCATGTGAATGCCACGCACCCTCAAGGAGTGACCTACACCGGCGACCCGCAAAGCCAGATCGATTTTTGGGGGAATACGGCACGTGAACTGTCGCCCAAAGGCATCCCTTGCCCGCTGCTCGATTACACGCCTACCGAGGAGGAAATGTTGCGAGACGCGCTGGACGTGCGCGAGGGCGAGCCTCTGCCAATTCCTTTCGAGGAGGGAGATACCTTGCGCGGTGCACTCTCGGCTGCCGGCCGCGAGCGATTCCGCGCAACGTTTGGCGATGGAGTGGACGAACTCACGGACGCCGAGTTTCTAGACGCATGGAATTACATGGTGTTTCCCAACTTTCACCCGTGGGGCGCGTTCAACCGCATCGTCTACCGCTTTAGGCCTAACTTTGACGACCATGAAACCTGCCTGTTCGAAATAATGTTCTTGGCACCGTTCAAAGGCGAGCGCCCGCCACCCGCACAGGCGATTCACCTGGGAGCAGACGATCCCTGGACGGATGCCCCCGCACTGGAAAAGCTTGCGATGGTGGCAGAGCAAGACACCTTCAACATGGAGCGCGTTCACCAAGGCTTGAAGGTATTACGGCGCGAGGGGGTCATGCTCAGCCGCTACCAGGAGGCCCTAATTCGTTGGCGCCATGACCTGATTGAGTCCTACGTAGCACGTGGGCCAGTGACGCCATGAGCAGCGAAACGAGCAATCCGGCAACGACTGGCAAGAAAACCGGTGTTCGTCACCGATTCAGTGGTGCGCTCTATGAAAGCGACAGCCCCAATAGAGTCAGGGTAACCCTACCCGACGGCACATTCGGCGTCTTCGACGGCATTGGTCGGTGGATCGAGGGCGATGTGTACGACGCAGATCCGCAGATGTGCGTGTGGCTGAGCATCAGTCGCGCTAAGGTTAGCCACCGTCTCAGCCCACAAACAACAGGGCTTTCGGGCGAGTGAATCTATTAAAAGCCGGAGCAAACAGTTGGCAGAAAGTTGGGTAACAGAGGACATGCAAGACATCGTGGGTGCGGTTATGCGCGAGTCAATTTCGCACCCGGTTAGTGTCTCTGATATTCGCAAGTGGGCGATTGCTGTCTATTATCCCGAGACACCGCCGCGGAACTTTTGGGATGAGGCGTTTGCCGCACGCACGAAGTACCGCGGCATCGTGGCTCCGGAGGAATTCAATCCGTTTGCCTGGTCCACGCAGCAACCATCGCTTACCGATCCAAAAGTTTCTCAGACCGCCTTCAGCGAGCGAGAGCTGGGCGTTAGGCCACCTGACTTCAAGGCCATACTGCTTACCGAGATACGCGAGCGTTACGGCCCCACGCGCATTCGTCCTGGCGACGTCATCCGCTCCACCGTCCGTATCAGTGAGTATTTTGAGCGGGAGGGGCGGATGGGACACATGCTCTACACCACCCTTGCCAACGAATGGCACAATCAGGCCGGAGAGTGGGTACGCACCACCGAATCGGTTTTCGTTAGATACTGACTGGGACGGCTGGGCAACAGGAACACGATGATGGGTGACGGCATTCAGGTGAAGATTGGCGACGAACTCCCGCCGTTCTCCCGCAAAGGGACCCTCGAACACTGGAATCGCTTTGCAGCCGTCAACTATGAATTCGCCCCACACCATTGGGATGTTGATGTGGCCAAAGCCGAGGGTTTTGACGCGCCATTTTCGATGGCGCCGCTACAACTCGCCTTTTTTCACGCCATGCTACGGGACTGGATGAAAGAAAACGGGCGCATCGTGTCCGTCTCGGCCAAGCTGCGGGGGCCATTTTTTAAAGACCAGACCCTGACCGCCGGGGGCCACGTGACCGCTATAACCCCCGGGGAAGAAGAAACGATGGTCAACCTGGAACTGACGCAAACCGACGAAACGGGTCGATCGATTGCCGTTGGCACCGCGCAAATCGCCCTCCATCAACAGGGCACAAACACAGGAGTCGCGTAGCCTAACGAATCTCGAGTAGTTTGGCTCGCCTGCGGGCTGAACAGCCCCGTTCAGCTTCCTATCCTCCACCGATCTCTTTTATGCATATGAGCTGCCCTATAGACTAGGGGCCACCTTGCTCGGTCGAGCATGCCGCCACGCACCTAATGGGTTCGGGGTTAATGGTTGCGGTGTTGACCAATTGGAGAGTCACCATGGCTAGCAGTTCAGACTATGACTATCGCGTGAACTGGCCCGTCAATCCCGATGCGCCCGCGGACAGCTTCGAGTCCAAAGCCGCCTTCGTGGACAATGGTTCGGGGCCTATACCAAAGGAACGCTACTACTGCCCGCAGTGGATGGAGCAGGAGCGCACCCGGTTGTGGCCCAGAGTCTGGAACTGGGCGGGGCGCGCTGAGGACATTCCCGCACCCGGCGACTTCTTTACCTTCAGGATCAGCCGCGAGAGCTTTGTGGTGATCCGCGGAGAAGACAACGAAATTCGCGCCTTCTTCAACGTCTGTCCGCATCGCGGCAATAGACTGTTAGGGGATGGAGTGGGCTCGTTGGCCGATGCCATCACCTGTCCGTTCCACAATTGGCGGTTCAACTTCGACGGCAGCAACGATCATGTAACCGACCGAGAAACTTTTCGCGAGGAAGCCCTGTGCCGGAATCTAGACCTGCAAGCCGTGCGGTGCGAAACGTGGGAAGGATTCATTTTCATTAACATGGATGCCAACGCCACCCCGCTATTGGATCAGCTCGGGCCGTTGCCAGACCATGCAGCACCTTATCGGCTGAGCGACATGCGCATCATGCGCCGCGTGCAGTCGGTGTGGGACGCCAACTGGAAGGTGGGCTTCGACGGCTTCATCGAGGCCTATCACGTTCACTGCATCCATCCTCAGATCTTGCCGACATTCAACGACTATCATTCGCAAATCGATCTGTATCCCAATGGCATGACTCGGGCGATCACCAAATTCGCCGAGGAAAGCCCTCGCTTGGGGAATAACGAAATCAACCCTGGGTTGCGCGCAATGATGCAGGAGGTGGACTTGGATGCGGATAGTTTCTCAGGCGGTCCTGCCGACGTGCGCTCCGCCGTGCAGCAAGCCAAGCGCGAACGGGCAGAGCGATTGGGGCTCGATTGGTCAGTATTCCTGGACGGTCAGCTGACCGACGACTGGAACTACACCATCTTCCCCAATATCGCGCTCGGGCTGCACCCCGAAGGCGCCAACCTGCTGTATTTCAGACCTCACAGCACGGATCCGCGCAAGTTCATCTTTGATGTCATCATACTCATGCACCCCCAGCAGGACATGTCGATCCAGCCACCGGCCTACATGGGCTTGCCCGAGGGCGCCGACCTCACTGGCAGGGAGCGCGCCGAGACCATCGTGGTCGATTGGCGCGAGGGCGGCCTTGGCGAGCTATTCGACCAGGACAGCAACCTGTTCACACAGGTGCAGGAGGGCATAGAGAGCCTCGGCTTTCGCGGCTCAATTCTTTCGGGACAGGAGCAACGTATCGGCCACTTCCATGCGGAACTCGACCGTTACATGAACACGGATTGATGAGCGCGGGATGCCCAGCATCGTCGCCCACAAAACCCCCACTCCCCGCTCCCCACTCGCCAGATGGGGAACATCGAGTCCGGCGAAAATCGGGCTAAGTCATTGAAAGAGGCGGCTCCGCCCGCTCGACTCGAACCTGGCGCACCACGCGCGCGCAATCATGATCACTCACGCCTGTCGATCGTTGCGCTCTCGATATACCAGTCGTATCCTGCAACGAACAACCCCTGATTGTTGTTACACGCCCGATCAGATTTTTCACTCAGAAAATGAGGAGTAGAGCATGCTTGGCCCGAAGCCGTTGGAACGCAATCATCCCGAAAGTGGGCCGTGGTGGCCCTCACCATGGGGGGCAGAGGACGAAAAAGGCGCCTTAAACCTCTTGGGTCAGCAACAGGTGCTGGCAGCGGCTTCGTCCATCAAAACCGGTGAGATCGTTGATCTCGGCTTTCCCTTCCGTGCCGGATACCCCGATTTTCACGATCGGGACTTCGTCCTTGCATCTGCTGGCGGGCCTTCGGGCGGGCCAGTGGGGTCGGGGCGCTTCATGTATAACGACGAGGTTATCGCCGGCCAGTTCACCGGCATGAGCACCCACTTTAACGCACTTGTCCACGTCGGCCAGCAATTGGGCGACGATGGCGACAACCGCACGCTCCACTATTACAACGGCTTCACGCAGGCAGACATTGGATCGGCATGGGGTTTCCGCAGGCTCGGCATCGAAGGCGTTGGTCCGGTCTTCATGCCTGCGATATTAGCCGACATCAGTGGCTATCGCGGGCGCGCTCTTGACAATAGCGAAGTCATCACCGTCGACGATATTCGCGGCGCGCTCGAGTCGCAGGGCATGGACGAAGCCGATATGCAATCCGGTTCCGCCTTTTTCTGGCGCACCGGCAACGACCATCTTTGGTTCAGCGACCCCGAAAACTATGTGTCGGGCGCTGCCGGCATTACGCCAGAAACCGCACAATGGATCGCAGACAAGGGCATCGTTGTCGTCGGCGCCGATGCGGTAGCGATGGAACCCGTCCCGCCCATCGACGACAGCATGTCGGAGGTGCACGCCACCTTCCTTTGCCGGAACGGCGTTTACATTATCGTCAATGTCAATCTTTCAGGCTTGGCCGAACGCAAGGCATGGCGTTTTGCACTGTGCTGCACGCCCATTCCATTCGTCGGAGCCCAGGGTTCTCCAGCGCGGCCGTTCGCCGTCTTGTGAACTCGGGACCACCTGCGTCATGGATACCTGGAAAGTCGAGCATAGACCGAATTGTGCACCCGGGGCGGAAACGTCATGGGTGTCAATGGCGCTCTCGAGGCGGATGGAAATGCCCACCGCCGAAGCGCAACTCGATGGGCGCATTCTGCTCAACCGTTTGGCAGAACCGGTTGAAATCGCACAAATGGCTTGTTTTGTTCCTAAAATAGGCTGGCTTTTGCGCCGGCGCCGTATACGAAGTCAATGGCGGCGAACTCGCAAACTAAAACAGGAGAGATTCCATGCCCACGAAGCATAAGGTCGGCTTTATCGGTGTCGGCGACATGGGCGGCCCAATGGCCCAACACCTTATCGATTCTCCCCACCCGACCTATCTATGGGCGCGTCGCCCACCAAGCCTCGAGCAATACGAGGACGGCAGCTTCCATCGTTGTGCTACCGTCGCCGAAATGGGCAGCGAGTGTGACGTTGTCGGCCTGTGCGTATTCAACGACGACGACGTTGACCAGATCGTGACTGGTGAAGGCGGGCTTTTGTCGACGATGAAAACCGGCAGCATCATTCTTGTGCATGCCACTATCACCGTCGAAACCGCACAGGAGATTGCTGGGGTCGCCAAAGCCAAAGGCATAGACGTGATCGACGCGCCAGTGAGCGGTGCGCGCGCGCGTTCGGTAGAAGGAGCATTGACGATCATGTGCGGTGGCGATCGTGAGGCGTTCGTCCGAGCTATGCCTGTCATGCAGTGCTACGGAAAATCCATCAAGTATCTCGGGCCAAGCGGCAGCGGCCAGAAGGTCAAAGTTTTGAACAATGTTCTGGGCTTTGCCAACCTGCTGACCGCCTACATCGCCATCGAGACGGGCAAGAAAATGGGCCTGGAACCTGACGCCATGATGGAAGTGTTACGCACCTCCAGCGGCGGCAGCTTTAATCTCAACATTCTGATCGACCGCCTGTTGCCCGACCCCTCCTTCGCACGCCATGCCCTCAGCATGACGGAAAAAGACACGCAAATCTTTCAAGAGGTCTGCGCCGACGCGGGGATCGCCCGCTCGATCCTCGACGACGCTGCCGAAGGCGCCAGCCGAATGCTCGGCAATCTGGGCAAAGGGTGATCGGAACCGCCCAAAAATTCCGCACATGGCGAATATCGAGTTCCGCAAGGACTGGACCAAGCCGGAACGCGGCAGGGGAAGACCATCCATTTCGCGCCCTTCAAGCGCCATTTCCAAATCTTAGCAAGGAGTTCTCATGAGACTCGTCGGACGCATTCTCGGGTGGGGCGCAGGGCTCCTCGTCTTCGCGGTCTTTGCCGTGTACGCACTCGGCCCAATCGATTACATCCCAGGCATGCGGCTGGGTGGCCAGGAGAGCCCGCCGCCGGAGAACTGGGCGAGCGTCAATACGGAAGACGAGATTCGGGTCGCGACCCAGGGCGCGCTGCCCTGGGTGGTCCGCATCTGGTACGCCGGAACGGACGACGGCTTGTACGTCTTCGGTTGGCGCGAGGCGCGCTGGTTCCGCCGCATCGAGGCAACACCCGAGGCGCGGGTCCGGATCGGCGACGCGAGCTACGCAGTGCGGGCCGTGCCCGTCGAGGCGCAGTCGGAAAACGACGCCGTGATCCAAGCCTACCGCGAGAAATACCACCGCTACCTCGACCCCGAAACCGCAGGTCAGGCGATGGCGGACGCGACCCGAGAGCTCTTCGACGACGCGAGCCGGGCCCGCACCTATCAGCTCCTGCGGCTCGAACCTGCAATCGCGGCTACTGCCGATGCAATGGGCGCGAGCGACCCGGAGTCCGCGGACTGGGAGTTGCTCGGCAATTCTCCCGACATGCAGCACCACTCCGACCTGAGTCAGATCAACACCGAAACCGTGTCGGACCTGGGGCTCGCCTGGGCGATCGATCTTCCGACCAGGGATGGCCTCGTTGGCAATCCTCTCATCAAGAATGGACGAATCTTTCAAAGCGGATCGCAGAGCCAGGTCTTCGCGAACGACCTGAAGACGGGGAAGCTGCTCTGGACCTACGAGCCTCTCGCCGACAGGCCCCCGGGCTCGTTTCTTGAGACCTGGTTGAGGAGCCTGAATCGGGGACTCGCGCTCTACGAAGACCTCGCCATCGTCGGAACGTCGGACTGTCGGCTCGTCGCGATCGATCAGGCGACCGGGGTCAAGCGCTGGGAGGCCGAGACCTGTGATCGCAAGCGGGACTATATGATCACCGGTGCACCGCGCGTTGGCGGCGGTAAGGTCTTCATCGGCAATTCCTGCGGTGATCTAGGGCTCAATCGCGGTCATGTGGACGCCGTCGATGCCAGGACCGGCAAGCACCTGTGGCGCTTCTACACGGTTCCAGGCGACCCGAGCCAACCTCAGGATAGTGAGCTGTACGAGATGGCCCTGAAGACCTGGGGTGAAGGGTGGTACGAGAAGACCAGGGGCTGCGGCAGCGTCTGGGATGCCATGATCTACGACCCGGAGCTGGACCAACTCGTCATCGGGACTGGCGCGCCCGCACCGTCGGATCCGACGAAGCGTGGCAAGGACGCGGGCGACGAGCTCTTCACGAGTGCCGTCGTCGCACTGGATGCCGAGACCGGTGCGTACCGGTGGCATTTCACCCAGGTGCCAGGCAACGCATGGAACTACGAGCCCGCGGTCGGGCTCATGATGGCTACCTTGCCGGTCGACGACGAAGACCGGCGCGTCGTCCTCAGCGTGCCGAAGAACGGCTTCGTCTATCTCTTGGACGCGCAGACCGGCGAGTTCATCTCGGGTCGAAACTACGTGCCGGTTAACTGGGCGAAAGGCCTCGACGAAGAGACCGGGCGACCGATCTCCGACCCCGCCGCACGCTATTGGGAAGCGGCCGACGGCGAGCCCACGATCATCCTTCCGAGCAACGCGGGCGCGCACGATTGGACCGCGCTCGCATTCGACCCTCAGAAGAACGTGCTCTTCATCCCCGCAATGACGATGCCCGAACGGCGCGAGCGCACGGCCAGTGGGGAGTACAGCTACGACCAGAGGCACGGCAGCCAGGGCGATCCCGAGTGGCAGGCGTTCGCAGAGCTCGTTGCGTGGGATCCGATCACCCAGAGCGAGGTGTGGAGGCAGCGCCATGCGTTGCCACTGAACGGCGGCGCGTTGCACACGGCGGGCGGACTCGTCTTCCAGGGGACAGCCGAGGGCTACCTAAACGTGTACGACGCCGCCTTGGGAGAGCAGCTGGGGTCATTCGCCGCCGGTGGCGCGATCCGTGCCGCGCCGTCGACAGCAGTAGCCGACGGGCTTCAGTACATCGTCGTGCCGGCAGGTACGCCCTCCACATCAGCCGCCTCGGCCGGATTGACGGACTACAGCTCGACGAAGGAGTCGCGCAGCCGGCCACGGTTGTTGGCCTTCGTGTTGGGAGGCGACGCACCGACGCCCGCATGGGCGGCGCCGCTGACCTTTCCGAAACCGCCGGTCGATCGATATCCAGCGGAAGCGGCAGCCATGGGGGAGGCCATCTATGAAGCTGCGGGATGCGTGGCCTGCCATGGATACGGCGGCCAATCCGTCGGCGGCGCGGCAGCCGACCTGCGAATACGCCTGCCTGCGAATCTCGAGTACTTGACGGCCGTGCTGGGTGGAGCACTCGCTCCGCGTATGCCAGAGGTGGCGCTGGACGATGCCAGCACGGAGGCGCTCTACGCCTACCTGGTCAATACCGCCTGGCGCGCATACGAGGATGCCAATGCGCATCCACGAGCGGTCAGTCGGGAATGATCCCCTGGGGCTGACCACCGTCAAGATCCATCCCCGCGGAGTCGCGAGCCGCTTTCATTTTGTCAGTTTTGCGGCCATCGTTAGATCTGAGTAGATCCTGAGGAGCGATTACGAATGCAGCATAGTACTGATCGAATTCTGGTGACGCATGTGGGCAGCCTGCCGCGCAGCGACGCGCTGCTGGGCATGCTCTCGCGCATGGAAGCCGGGGCCGAGGTAAATCGAGAGGCGTTCCGTGCGGAGGTCCTCGAGGGCCTACGCACCATCGTTAGACACCAGGCAGAGTCAGGCATCGACATCGCTGGAGATGGCGAGCTGCCGCGCATTGGTTTTTCGTTCTACGCCAAAGACCGAATGACCGGTTTCGCCGGCGAGGCTAAGCGCGGCACCGTAACCGACTTCACCAAGTTCCCCGGCTACGCTGCGCTCGTCGCCGCACGCAGCGCCGGCGACAGCAACGCCACGGAGTCCGCATCTGTGTGGGCCACCCCAGAGTGCGTGGACACCGTCAGCTACGACCCGCAACTCACTCAAGCCAGGGAAGAGCTCGACCTGTTCGCCGAGGCTTTGGGCGCCGAGTCTGCGGCGGAAGAGTTTGCGGGCACCTTCGTAACAGCGGTGACACCGGGCATACTCGCGACCACATTGCTACGCAACGCAGACAATCCCGCCTACCCAACCGACGAAGCCTACGTGATGGCGTTGGCTGAGGAACTCAAACGCGAGTACGAATACATCGTCTCAAGGGGCCACATCCTGCAATTGGACGCCCCCGACTTGGCGCTGGAGCGCCAGGTGATGTTCGTGGACCAACCCTTGAAAGCTTTCCAGAAGCGCATTGAGATACACGTCGATGCGCTGAATCTGGCCCTGCAGAACATTCCCAAGGAACAGGTCCGGCTACATGTTTGCTGGGGCAACTGGGATGGGCCGCACTGCGACGACGTCGATCTGCTCGACATTCTGCCGATAGTCTATCAAGCCAACGTTGGCGGCCTGTCGCTGGCGTGCGGCAACCCGCGCCACGCTCACGAGGTGGACGTGTTCCGGAACCTCCCGCTACCCAAAGACATGGTGATGTTCCCGGGTGTGATCGATGTGACCACCAACATAGTCGAACATCCGCAGGTGGTTGCCAATCGCATTGGCCAATGGGTGGAGGTGATCGGTGATCGCGAGCGAGTAATCGCCAACACCGACTGCGGTTTCTCGACATTTGCCGGCTACACCATGGTGGCGCCGGATGTCGTATGGGCCAAGATGAAAACGATGGCGGACGGCGCAATGATCGCGACCGAACGCCTGTGGGGTTAAGGGAGACACCAATGAGCCAAACACCAAAGCGCGGCATGACTGCCACAGAAATCAGCAGCCGGGTCGCGCGCTTCGCCGACCTGCAGCCGATGTCGACAGCCGCCGACCTAGCCTGGGTACCCCAAGACGCAATGGACGTGGTATTTGCGCGCGACCTGCGGCCGCTAATTATCGAGCAAACCAAGAACCCCTTCGGCAAGACGGCCGCGATTTACGGTGCCGGGGGTGCCACCATGAACATCTCCATCATGCCGCCCGGCCAGGGCCCCTGCTTGCACTCCCACGACAATACCTACGAGACGTTCGTCGTCCTTGAAGGCCAAATCGAGTTCTTCGTGGGACCGGAAAGCGAGGAGTCAATCACGCTCGGGAAGTGGGACACCTTTTCCTGCCCGCCAGGCGCCTATCGGGGATTTCGCAATGCGGGAAGCGAAGATTGCGTGCTGCTGACGGTGATCAGCGGTGCGGTAGACGCGCGCGACGACGTCTGCGTGCCCCCCAGCGTGGGTCGCGATATCGACGAGCGATTTGGTGGCAAGGTGCTCGATGCGTTCAAGCAGCTCGCCACCTTTAACGAGGAATAGTTTGTGAAGCAGGCACGAGCACAAATGCTACATGGCGTGCTACCCATCGATTCAACGGGCAGAGACGCAGCTCGCCCCCGCCTCTTGTAACTTGCTCAATCGGTTAGCGGGCACCCGTTGCAACCAGATGCCTAACAACGCACGACCGATCCCCGCAAGTCTGCCACACCCAATCGCTCCTCAAGCCGCCAGCAAACCATAGCGCGGGTGGGTAGCAGTAGTGTGCCGTCGTTTGCCTGACCACGCGTCGGCGCGAGGCTGGCAGCGAGCGCCTGCGCTGTGCGGCACGCGGTCAGCGCCTTGTTCCGCTGGCACGCAGTGCCGCCGCTTCGGTGCGCAGGTACTGGCGCAGCGCGGCGAGTGCCTCATCCGTGAGTTCCTCGAAGCGCGGCATGCCGTTCGCGACGAGCTCGCCGTCGCGCACCACGCGGGCAAAGGCTTCGGCCCCCAGCGGCACAGCGGAGCGGCGCAGGTCCGGCGAGTGGCCGGCACCTATCGCCGCCGCGCCGTGGCACCACGTGCAGTGCTTGAGGTACACGGCAGCGCCGATACGCGCCAGCTCTACATCCGGCGCGAAACCCGGATCCGTGGGCGGCCGAAGTGTATCCGGATCGAGTGTGCGCGGCGGCAGCTGCGCCCTGCCGTCCAGCACGAAGGTCAGTACGCGCCGTGCCTGTGTCCGCGGGTTGATGTCGTAGCGCGCGATCGCGGGGCCAGCTGAGCCGGCGCTAGTGCCGAGGCCGGTGAGCACCGTTACGTACTGGCGGCCGTCGGCGGCGTAGCTCAGCGGTGGTGCGTGCACCGGCGCCTGTGCCGGGAAGGACCACAGTACGCGGCCGTCATCGGCCGCATAGGCGGTGAAGTCGCCGGCAACCGTACCCTGGAAAACCAGGTCCCCGGCGGTCGCCATAACGCCGCCGTTGACATGGGTGGGGTGCGGGACGCGCCACACCGCTTTTTGCGCCACCGGATCCCAGGCCACCAGCGCGCCAGTGCCGTGCAGCGGGTCGTCGATGTCCGCGCCCGTGTGGACCGCGCTGAATACGGTGCGGTCCAGCGGTGCGCGCCAGTTCGCGACATCGACACCGGCGTCGGTGATCGTCATGCCCTGTTCCATTACCGGGATGAATACGCGCTGGCGCTTCGGGCTGTAGGCCATCGGTAGCCAGCCGTGCGCACCCTGCGACGACGGCCAGACTTCGGCCGTGGTGCCATCGGGGTAGCGTGCCGCGGGATTTTCCACCGGCCGGCCGGTGGCGAGGTCGATGCGCGAGGCCCAGTTGACCTTTGCGAAGGGTTCCGCCGAGATCAGTTGGCCGGTTTCGCGGTCGAGCACGTAGAAAAAACCGTTCTTCGGCGCATTCATCACCACTTTACGTGGCTTGCCGTCGATCGGCAGTTCCGCCAGCTGTACGTCCATCGCGGCGTTGTAATCCCAGGTTTCGCCGGGATTGATCTGGTAGTGCCACTTATAATCGCCAGTGGCGCCACTGAGCGCGACGATGGAGCACAGGAACAGGTTGTCGCCTTGGCCGGCGCTACGCGCGCGGCGGTTCCAGGGGTAGCCATTGCCGGTACCGAGAAACAGCGTATCGGTATCGGGATCGTAGGCGATGGAGTTCCACACCGTGCCGCCGCCGCCGTGCTTCCACCATTCGCCGAACCAGGTCTTGGCGGCCATCGCCATTGCATCGTTTTCGAAGCCGTCAGCGGGATCGCCGGGCACGGTGTGGAAACGCCACAGCTGTTGGCCGGTCTCGGCATCGTAGGCCGTCACGTAGCCGCGCACCGCGCCGTAGTCACTGGCATTGCCGATGATGACTTTGCCGTCGAAAACGCGTGGTGCGGCGGAAATGTACAGCGCGTCGCGCCTGTCCAGCGTCTGCGCCGTCCACACCGGCTTACCGTCGCGGGCATCGATGGCGATCAGCCGGCCATCGTGCGTGGCGGTGTATATCTTGCCGTTCCACCACGAGATACCGCGGCTTCCCCAGCCCAGGCGCAGGTTGATGCCGGCCGCCTCGGCGGCGTTCGGATCGTAGGACCAAAGACGCTTGCCGGTCTTCGCATCCACGGCCTGCACGATGCTGTAGCCGGTGGCGAAATAAAGCACACCGTCGACCGCGATCGGTTGCGTCACCGAATTGTCCTGCCCGAGCTCGAGCGACCAGGCCAGTCCGAGCCGGCCGACGTTGCCGGTATCGATTTCATCGAGTGGGCTGTAGTGGCCCTCGCCGTAGGTGCGGCCATAGCCAGGCCAGTCGCTCCCCGGCGAGCTGTCTCGATAACGCGCGGTCGAGGAATCCTCGGCAACCGCGAGGGCCGTATTCAGGACGAACACGCATGTGGCAGCGAGGGCCGCGTAACGGGAGATCATTGGCATTGATGTTGGCCTTCTGGTTGCACTAGCCGGAGAATTGACCTGAGTCTTTAAACGTAGCAGCGAAACGGATTGCCGTACAGCGCGCAGCTGACTCTGCGCCGGAACTGGATTCCCATCCGCAAGCCCATCCCCCAACTTGCGGCCTGCAACGCTGGCCCAGGCGCGGGCAGCACCGCCGCATCCCTCTCAACTCGCGAACACCACACATACCCAACCCCAGTGCAGATTGGTCCGGCACCGAAAGCTTTGCCGCCACGGAGCTCTTGCCGCAGTTGGGTGCCACATAACTAGTTCCCCACTTCCACACATAGTCCAAACCGCTATAGTTGGTGCCACCTAATGGAACAACCGTGCTATCCCCGAAGGAGGGCTTTGGTGCAGATCAAGAAAGAGTCGAAATTCGTGGGACCGAACCTGAAGACGTACCGGGAGACGTTCGGTCATCTGGAGTCACCGGAAGCGTGGAAGTACAAGACCCCGGAAGAGATAGACGAGATCGCGAAGTTAGCGCTGTTGAGGGGCAAGCCAGAGCCGACATGGGCTAACCGGGGCCAGAACCTGATCGGGTCGGTGAGCGACGGGTACTACCAAAAGTAGAGACAGAGGTCGTCCCCCTTAGGGGTTGATGCATCGCTATAGGGAGCAAACCAACAAACAAAGCCTACAGCCCTTTAAAAATGGCTCCGCCTGCTGGGCTCGAACCAGGCGCCCGCGGCTTCCTAAACGGAACCCGCTGATTAACAGACGCGTCAGCGGATCGTTAAACTTAGAAAAATCAGTAGGAAAGCTGGTGAAGAAACAAAAATTATCGATATTGAGAGTAGTAATTATTATTTCGCTGTTTTCAAGCGTATCTATTTCTGCAAGTTCGAATTGCACGAAAGATGAAAAGAGCTTGGATGTTCTTAGATCTTCGTGGATAGATGAAGACTTGGCGTTTCTTGATGGCAGAAAGCAAGTGGGATACATGTTTGAGAACAACACCCGTAATTATCGCATTTATCAAAAGGGTGCTTTTCTTGGAGATGTGGTCTCAGATCCTTTTTATCAAGAAGAAATCGACAAGGCCAATGAACTCATTTCCCGCCTGAATTCTTATATTGATCTCAAGCTCAACGAAGTCCCCAGCCGACGCGAGGCAGATCTGGTCATTATCGGTGTTTGTGAAGATAGCAACATCACCGGATTGGTCGCCGATAACGAGTTCGGCGATCAATATTATCTTCTCCTTAACGGATGTAATGGGGTCTTAGACGTAGAGGGACAGCCCGTACTGCTTTTCTTACATGAGCTTGGCCATGCTTTGGGTTTGGAGCATCCATTTGATGATAGTGATGGAGACTGCTTGCATTCAGACGAGCCATGGAGCAGCAAATCCACTGACGCTTCTGTCACTGTTATGGCATATAAGTCTTCCGAGAAACCGGTCGGATTTTTTACTGACCTGGATCTCGCCACACTACAATCCATTCATGGAGTGGCAGAAGATGCACCGAGAAACCTTCTGTCAGATGAGGCTGATGTAGAGAGCAAGATTTATAAACGGCTCTAGTGTTTTCGGGAGGTGCCACTCCCGCTTACAAGCGTTGAAATTCAGCTAGCGGACTAAACCCGCCTGCTGACGGCTGGGAGTTACTCAGGCTGTTCCTCGCCCTCGTCGCCTTCCTCTGCATTGACCCCGCCTGCAGAGTTGTCGCCCGAGGGGGAAAGTTAGCTGCCTCACAAGTCGTGAGAAACGTGAGGCAATTTAGGGAAAAAGTTAGTAGGAACTACGCCTACAGCCCTTTAGAAATGGCTCCGCCTGCTGGGCTCGAACCAGCGACCCGCTGATTAACAGTCAGCTGCTCTACCAACTGAGCTAAGGCGGAACTGAGGACGCGCGGTGGGTCATCCCACGCGAGGCCGGCTAGTTTATCCGGCAGCGTCTCAATTGCAAGCCAGCCCCCGCGCAGCCATTGTTGGTCGCGCACCGCAGCATGGGGGCGTCCACCGTGCCCGAGAAGTCGAAGGCGCAGGAGAGCGGAATCAGCTTGCCGTCGGCGGTGTGGAGCGGCTTGCTGTTATGGCAGCGACGCTGCTTGGGTTCGTGCCAGATGGCATACCAGTCCTGGTTGCCGATGAGGTTTGAACACGGCTACCCGATTGGGCGCCGCGACGACTTGTGCACGACACCCTGCACGTCGGCATCTGTGGTACCCGTGCGCAGGGTCAGGTCCCGGTAAATTTCGCCTCGCGCCGTTCGAGAAACGAGGCCACGCCTTCGGCGTGGTCGTTGCTCTTGAAGCACTCGCTCATGGCCTGGGTGTGACGCTTCATGTGCTCGCCTACCTCCGCGCCCAGGCCTTCGTACACCATGGTCTTGATGCGTTGCTGAGAGAACGGCGACGCCTTGGCGATCTCGGCGGCAAGCCCCCGCGCCGTATCCAGCAGCGCACCCGATTCCACCACCTGCTCCACGTAGCCCATCGCCAGCGCCTGCTCGGCGGTGACAAACTCGCCGGTGTATAAAAGACGCATGGCCTTGGCGGGTCCGATGAGGCGTGGCAACAGCCATGTCCCGCACCCGTGTCGGGGACCAGGCCGCGGTGGGCAAAGTTCCAGGCAAAGCGCGCGTTGGGCGTGGCAATGCGGATGTCGCACTGGGAGGTAAATTCCGCCCCCATGCCCACGGCGGGGCCGTCGATGGCGCCGATCACGGGCTTGGGGCACTCCACCAGGGGCCACCAGCGGTCGCGCTCTTCAGCACTGCCACGCAGGCCGCGCTCCGCACCGGGCACGCTGGCCAGATCCGACAGGTCTGTGCCCGCACAGAACGCGCCGGGCACGCCGGTCACGATCAATACCCGCGTGTCGGGGTCTTCGCCGGCGGCTTTTATGGTGGCGATGAACTCGCCCAGCATGGCAAAGCTCATGGCGTTGCGCTTTTCGGCGCGGTTGATGGTGATCTGGCCGATGCCGTCGGCCGCGTCGTACAAGATAAGGTCACTCACGTGTGTTTGCCTGTTGTAATTTGAAGTCTTCGTAATTAGCTGCGCTGGCGCGGCGCCTGGGCCACCAGCTCTTCGGATACCTGCCACAACCGCTTGGCCAGCGCTTCGTCTCCAGCGATGGCATGGGCCGGGGTTTCCTGGCAATCGGCGAAGTACTTGCCGGTCACCGCCTCCACTGTGGGGCTCGCCGCCAGCAGGCACGAGGTAGCTGCCCCCTGGGGGATGGTCTTGGCCAGCGCCCACATGAACAGAGCAAAGAACCGGGCGATCCACGGGTTCATATGGCGGCCCAGATTAGTGCCGATCACGCCGGGGTGCAGGGAGTTGGCGGTGGCGCGCCCTTCCAGGCGCTTGGCGAGCGCATTGGCGAACAGCACATTGGCGAGCTTCGATTGCCCGTAGGCCTTGAGCCCGCTGTAGCCCGCCTCACCCGAGAGGTTCTCAAAATCGATGCCGCCCTTGGGGTGGCTCAGATGCGCCCCGCTGCTCACGATCACGATCCGCGCGCCGTCCGCCAGGCGGTCCATGAGCGAGGTCACCAGCAGAAAATGGCCCACGTGGTTGGTGGCGAACTGCAGCTCGATGCCGCCCGACTGCTGCAGTTGGGGCAGCGCCATGATGCCGGCGTTGGCCACGATGATGTCGATCTGCTCGAACTGGTCGCGAATGGCTTGCACGCAGCGCCGCACACTGTCCAGATCCGACAGCTCGCATTCCAGCGCGGTGGTCTCCCCCGCGGCCACGGCGCAGCCTTCGGCGGCTTTTTCCAGCGTGCGCCCGGTACCGATCACGTGCGCCCCGCGCAGCGACAGCACGCGCAGGGTTTCCTGACCAATCCCCGAGTTTACCCCGGTCACCAAAGCCACCTTGCCAGTGAGGTCGACCCCTTCGGTCACCTCCTCGGCTGTGCTGCGTTTGCCGAATTGTGCGTGTGGCACGTCAGCCCCCGATCCGTGTCCTTGCCTAACCATAACCCCTTCGCCCACCCCGCGCACGCGACCATGGCGCGCCAATCCGCGGCGGGCGTGGCACCCGGACAGCCAAGCAGGTTAAATGCACCTCAAATAAAGCACGACGCCTGCCATGAGGACGCACTGGAGCAACTACCCCGCCGCCGCGGCGTTTTTCGATAAGCTACTCACCTCCAAGGGCAGGCTCCGGGCAGCGGCGTTACCGACAACCAGGCCATCTACGCCTGCGTGCCGCCAGTCTGCCGCGCGCCCGTTCTGCGCATGCCTCATGCGCACCACCACTCTAGTGCTGTCTCTCGTTGCCGTGCTGGCCGGCACGGCCCGGGCAGGTGCGACAGACAATCAGTGGTGCCGCTACACCACCGAGCACGCGCAGTTCCTCACCGACCTGCCAACCCGCCGGGTGGTGGAACTGGCACAGCGCATGGAGGTGTTCCGCCAGAGCGTGCAGCCGTTCGTTCACGGCGATCACCAGGTGAGTGAGGAGGCGCGCATCGAGGTGGTGGCATTCCGCAGCGCCAAAGATTTCCAGGAGGCGCTGCAAGCAACCCATTTCACCGGCTTCATGCGATCGTCTCTGCGCCAGAGCCAGCTGCTGGTGAGCCCGGGACCCATGAACCAGTGGCTCACCAGAAACACCCTGCACGAGTACACCCACTACCTGCTGCGCAAACGGCTGGATGTGCGCATTCCCAGCTGGTACGACGAAGGCCTGGCCTCGCTGTTGTCTACCGCCCGGATCACGCGGCGCGAAGTAATCCTGGGCCGCGCGCCTATGCGTGCCCTGCGACGCGCCCTGCAAGGCAACCATATGGACCTGGCGAGCGTTCTAGATGCCTCGGTGCTGTTCGATCTGTCGCTGGAGGAGCTCAACGAGCTATACCTCACCAGCTGGACGCTCATGCACTACATCTTACTGGGCGCCCATAAGACCAGGGAGCTGGAGGTTTATTTGCGTTCCACCCACCGCGGGCTGCCCGACGCCCTGCAGATGTCACTGCCGGAACTCAAGGCCCAGCTGCAGGCCTATCTAAAACGCAGGGGCCTGCCGGTGGTGAAGCGGGCCAAACCCGCGGTGGAAGTTGCCGTACAGGGACCCAAGTGCCTCTCCGACCTAGAGCGCGATCACGCCCTGATCATGTTGGCCGCGCATACCGACCGGGATGGCGCGCTCGCCCGGCTGCACGAGATCATCCAGCGCGCACCCGACTTTCTGCCAGCACGGCTGAGCCTGGCCAGCACCTACACCCAGACTGGCGAGTACGACACCGCCCTGCGCTATGCCCAGGACGCCCTGGACATGGCCCCCGACAATGCGGATGCGCAGATCCGCTTAGGTCTCGCGCTGTCCCAAACGTGCCTGTTCAAGCGCAGTCAGGGGTGCGCCATGCGCTGGCAACGGGCAACCCAACTGTTGGAAGGCGGACTGCGCGCCGATCCCACGCGCATCGACGCCAAACTGGGCCTGGGTGTGGCGTACCTGCATGACAATCGCCCGCAAGACGCCACGGCACACCTGCGCAGCGCCTATGAGCACGCGCCCTGGGTCCCGCACATCAATCTTTATCTGGGGGAATGCTACCGACTGCTGGGCGACCCGCGGGCCCGCATTCTGCTCACCAATGCGCTCAACTGGACCGAAGCGCCGGTGCTGAAACGCCTGGCCACAGCGGCCCTTCGCGAGCTCAACGAGGCAGAAGAACGGCGCAGACTGGCTGAAGGCCGGCTGAGTGAAACTGACGGATCGCTCAGCGAGACTGACGAATAAAAACCCGAACCACTTCCAGCGTCTGACCGCCGGCGCTCAATTTCACCTCTACCAACATGCGCCTGCCGCCGTCGGAAAGGGTCACGGTTTCTCTGGCGCGGGCGTCAGCGGCCTCGGACAGGATCAACAGTCGCCCCTCTTCCCAACCCGCATTCACCTCCCACAGACCCCGGCGCCGCACGCCCCAGCTGAGATCTCGATACACCCCACCGTCGTACTCGATACCCACGGAATCAGGACTTTCCTCGATGAGCATGCGACGGGTGCGGATCACGGGGAAGTCCTGGGCCGCCATGGCAATGCTGAAGCCACGCTGCCGCAGTGCCCGGCGCCTGGGCGCCGGATCGCTGCCTAGCGGATCCAGCAGCCATTCCCCATCGAGTCGAAAGCCCTGGGGCGGATTCGGGTCCAGCACCACGCTGCCGGCGCAGCCGCCCAGCCAACACAGCACTGCCACACCCAACCAACGTCCTGCCGCCACCATTCGCACCCCCGTCTGCTCCCTCGACAAGCCCCGCTGCATGGGGCCCTGCCGTGATAACCTGGCCAGCCTACGGGCTGAGATGGATCAGAGCAAATGGGCACGGTGGTGGTCGGCGCTGGCAACGCCGCCTTGTGCGCGGCCATCAGCGCCGCCGAGCAAGGGGCGTCGGTCACCGTGCTGGAGCGCGCGCCCGAAGCGCTGTCCGGCGGCAACTCGCGCTTCACCGCCGGCGCCATGCGCGTAGTGTACGACGGTGCCGACGACCTGCGCGCCCTGATACCGGATCTCGCAGCGGGAGAACTCGAGCGAACGGACTTCGGCGCCTACCCCCGCGACGCCTTCTACGACGACCTGGGCCGCGTGACTCAATACCGCACCGACCCGGAGCTGGCCGGCACCCTCATCGACAACTCCTACGCAACGCTACGCTGGATGCGCGGCCTGGGGGTGCGCTTTCTGCCCCTGTACGGGCGCCAGTCCTATAAGGTCGACGGACGCGTGCGTTTCTGGGGCGGGCTCACGGTAGAAGCCTGGGGCGGCGGTCCGGGGCTGGTGGAATCGCTCACCAACATCGCCCGGAAACACGGGGTGGAGATCCGCTACGACAGCCGGGCCGTGGGTCTGACGACCGAGGGCGGCCGCATCAGCGGCGTGCGCATACGCAGCGGACTCCAAGAGCACGAGCTGCCGGCAGACGCCGTGGTGCTGGCCTGCGGCGGGTTCGAATCCAGCGCCACCTGGCGCGCCCGTTACCTGGGCGCCGGGTGGGACCTGGCGAAGGTGCGTGGCACCCGCTTCAACACCGGCGACGGCATCCAGATGGCCCTGGACATCGGCGCCGCCCCACGCGGCCACTTCTCCGGCTGCCACGCTGTGGCGTGGGATCTGAACGCGCCCGAGTACGGCGAACTGGGGGTGGGCGACGGCTTTCAGAAACACTCCTATCCGCTGGGACTTCTGGTCAATCTGGACGGAGCGCGTTTCGTGGACGAAGGCGCCGACTTCCGCAACTACACCTACGCAAAGTACGGCGCCGAGATTCTCAAGCAACCGTCTCAAACGGCCTGGCAGCTGTTCGACGCTAAGGTGTCGCCCCTGCTGCGCGACGAATACCGCATTCGGGAAATCACCAAGGTCACTGCCGACAGTATCGAGGCGCTGGCCGAAAAGATCGACGGCATGAATGGCGCGGCACTCGCGCAAACGGTAGCGGGGTTCAACAAATCGGTGGACACAAGCGTTGCCTTCGACCCGGCCGCCAAAGACGGTCGTGGCACACGTGGGCTGGCGTTGCCCAAATCCAACTGGGCCAACAAGCTAGACACCCCGCCCTTCGAGGCCTACGGCGTCACCTGCGGCATCACGTTTACCTTCGGGGGTCTGCACGTAGATGCCCAGGCCCGCGTCATCGCTCAGGACGGCACGCCCATTCCGGGCTTGTTCGCCGCCGGCGAGCTGGTGGGCGGGCTGTTCTATTTCAACTATCCCGGGGGTACCGGTCTCACTTCCGGGGCTGTGTTCGGGCGCATCGCGGGCAGGGGCGCAGCTGGCGGCTAGCGCGATCGGAAAAGAGGCCCGTTAAGCCGGGAGTTGATTGCACGTGTAGCTCGAATAACCTCATGAAGTTGGCAAGTCGAAGGCAACACCCACGCCCCAACAAGACGCTGTCAGCACGGTGTCGTGGGGAGCGACCCTAAGCATTGTGCGGTCGCGCTCCTAGCGAGCTAGCTGGAACTTTCGTCCTGCTGAGCCGGCTGGTTCACAGCGTCTGACGAGGCGGACAGCCCCCCCAGCTGACTCTCCAGGTCGGCACCTTCCACCAGACCCTCGATAAACTGCTTAATGGCCTCGTAGTCGAACGAGTCGCAGGCCTGCTCCAAGGTGATGAGCGCACCACGCAGCTCCGGCCAGGACACGAAGCCCTCTTCGGCACGCATGATCTTGCGGTGATCGGTGCCGGTCACATCCTCACCCACCAGCAGCTCCTCGTGCAGCTTCTCGCCGGGCTTGAGACCAGTGATGCGAATCTCGATGTCGCCGTTGGGATTGTGGGTATCGCGCAGCTCGTAGCCCTTGAGCCGGATCATCCGCTCGGCCAGCTCCATGATCCTTACCGGCTTGCCCATGTCGAGCAGGAACACGTCGCCCCCCTTCGCCATGCTGGCCGCCTGCAGCACCAGCTGGGCCGCTTCGGGAATGGTCATGAAGTAGCGTGTGACGTCAGCATGGGTCACGGTCACCGGGCCACCCTCGTCAATCTGCTCCAGAAACAGGGGTACCACCGAACCCGACGAGCCCAGCACGTTGCCGAAGCGCACCATGGAAAAGCGCGTCTGCTCGGACTGCTCCTGCAGCGCCTGCAGCACCATCTCTGCCAGACGCTTGCTGGCACCCATCACGCTGGTGGTGCGCACGGCTTTGTCGGTGGAGATTAGAATGAAGTCGTCGACACCGGCATCGATGGCAGCCTGGGCCGCGTAGAGGGTGCCGAAGGTGTTGTTCTTCAGGCCCTGGATGACGTTGTCTTCCACCAACCCCACGTGTTTGTACGCGGCCGCGTGGTACACGGTGTCGACCTGATAGGTCTCCAGGGTGCGCTGCATGAGCGCGCCGTTGGTAACCGAGCCCAGCACCGGTACAACGGGCGTAGACAGCTCTTCGTTGCCCACTATGGCTTTCAGGTCGCGCTGCACCTGAAACAGGCCGAACTCTGACTGATCCAACAGAATCAGCAGACGGGGTTCCTGGCGCGCGATCTGGCGACACAGCTCGGAGCCGATAGAGCCGCCAGCGCCGGTGACCATCACGTTGCGGCCGGAAACGGAGCCGCGCAGCAGGTGCTCCAGCGGATCCACCTGATCCCTGCCCAAAAGGTCTTCCAGCTGCACGTCGCGGATATTCGCCACGCTCTGGCGGCCCGAGGTGATCTCCACGATGTCTGGAATGAGGCGCACGCGAACGCCATAGGGCTCAAGGAACTCGATGATGCGCCGGCGTTCTTCTGCGGCGTCGGAGTTCACGGCAATGAACACCTCGTGCACGTTGGTCTCCTGCAGCATCTTCTCCAGGTGGCGCGGCGCGTAGACGTACAGGCCGTCGATCATGCGCTTTTGCAGCGACTTCTCATCGTCGAAAAAAGCCACCGGCTCGAAGTCGCCCTGCTGGCGCAACAGGCGCGCCAACTCCACCCCGCGGGATCGGGCTCCGTAGATGAACACCGACTCGCGGGAGTGCAGCCGGCGCTGCAGCCACTGGTAGTAGGCGCGAAGCGTAAATCGGGTGCCACTCACGTAGAGCAGGGTGAGCAGCCAGAATATGATCGGGACCGAGCGCGGGAAACCGGTTAGCGGCACCATGTAGGCAACCGCAGTGACCACAATGGCGGTAATGGTCGCGCCTTTGAGCACCGCCAGCATGGCCCGGTTGCCCATGTGTCGCACCACGTGACGATACAGGCCCAGGCCAGTGAATACAGGAATGCAGATCAGGGCGCTCACCACAAAGGCGGGCCAGAACTTGATGGCGTCGGGATTCCACTCGCCCAGTCGCAACGCCAGCGCCGTCCACAACGCCACAGGCAGCGCGATGAAATCCACCGTTACGGCAATGAGCTGCTTTTTGCGGCGGGACAGCCGATGAATGGCAGACTCGAAGCTGGCGCTGATCCTATTCATACTGCTCGTCTTCCATGAGGTTAGGCCGAATGCCGGCCCTGAATACCACCGCCGCCACGGCCAGCGGCGCCACGGCGGCCGCCAGCCATATATATCCAAAATCAGGCAGCTGCACCGCCAGCCATGCCAGCGGCAACAGCCAGACCACGCCGAACAGCAAGAAGACCGTGGTGGTCCACCGGTGCCCCTTACGATCTGCCACCTGCTGATAAAGGTGACTACGATGGGCCTGGGTGAAGGCCTGACCGGTGATCATTCTCACACACAGGGTATAAGTGGCGTCAAACCAGAACCCGGCAAGAAGTATCAAAGAAGCCACCAACGGCAGGTGCCCGGTCGCCCACAGATCCACCACCATAAGGCTGAGCAACAGCCCCAGGAATGCGCTGCCAACATCGCCCATGAATATCTTCGCGGGCGGCCAATTGTACACGAGGAACCCCAGCACGCCCCCCATGAGCAGCCACATCACGTCGCCCATCCAGCCTGACATGCCACCGGTGAGCAGCTGCGCGCCGGCGCAAAAAAGCAGGCACTGGACCCCGGCAATGCCATCGATGCCGTCCATGAAATTGAACAGATTCAGGTGCCACAGCAGGCCCAGGGCGATCAGACCCACCCACACCCAGTGCCAGGGCAGCTGCAAGGTCCACACCACGGCCGCCACTGCCACGACCTGACAACCAAAGCGCAACGCCGAGGGAAGCTCACGAATGTCGTCCCACAAACTCACCAACGCCAGCAGCGCAGCACCCGCAAACAGCCCCTGGGCCAGCAGCACCCGCTCCATGGCTACCAGCGCCACGAACGCGAGCACAGGGATAACGAAGGCAAGGCCACCGGCGGTGGGCGTGGGCACCGTGTGGAAGCTGCGCTCGTTGGGGTGGGCCAACAGGCGAATGCTCACGCTGGCGCGGATAATGAAGAACTCCACCGCGAGCCCACCCACGAAGCCCACCAGCAGATAAATCAGCGCTGCGCTCGAAACCACGACACGGTCTCCTGCATTTGCCACGCCACACTGTGGGGCGGGCGCCAGTCCAACGCTTCGGCAGTCTCACTTTGATCCACCTGCAGCGGATGAAACAAGCGCGAGTATAGGCCCGGGCGTCTGGCTAGCTGGGCCAGCAAGGCAATGGTCCCGGGTGGTGCCGACCATAGTCGCGACGACCGGCCGAACGCCTGGCTCATGCGCTCCACCAGATCGGCCACACTGAGATCATCCCCGTCGGCCACATGAAAGATGCCGGAGCGCGGTTCGCCCAGGCGCACCAGCAAGCTGCACAGGTTGCCTACCCCCACCATGCTGCGCGGACTCGACGCGCGCCGCAGTGGCAGCGGCACGCCCCTGGCAACCCAGTCCATCAGCGCGCGGAAGTTGCCACGCACACCACTGCCGTATACCAGGGGCGGACGCACCACGGCCACATGGGTGGTGCGCGCCGGATGATCCTGCAACGCCTGCTCGGCGCGCACTTTGCTGCGCGCGTATGCGTCTCCCGGCTGATACGGATCGTTGGGCCGCAACGGCCGATGGCTGACATCTCCCAATACTTTGATACTGCTCAACCAGACCATCTGCGGCACTCCAGCTATGTCCGCCGCCGCCAGCAGGCGGATAGTCGTGTCTACATTCAGGCGGTTAAGCGCGTCGAGCTCCGTAGCCGGCACCCGCTCGTGAGCAATGCCCGCCAGGTGAAACAGGGTATCCGCACCGGCCATTGCCGCGCTCAGTGCATCACCGTTGCTGAACAGATCCACGTCCGGGCGATGGGCCCCGGCCGGCGCGAGCCCGCGGCTGATCACCCGCACCTCCCAGCCAAGCCTGGCGAGCTCCGCGCACAGATGGCTGCCCACGAAGCCGTTGGCCC